>LSQX01188569.1_pt1 | contig 10970 bp, 3 predicted proteins | sample 654561 | NCBI WGS metagenome assembly LSQX01 (sample SAMN04489861, study PRJNA283612) | anaerobic digester metagenome | isolation source: 4 biogas reactors fed with cattle manure at either 37C or 55C with and... | place: Denmark: Kongens Lyngby | collected 2014 | reverse complement strand
TCCTCTCATTGGCAGTTCGCAGGTTGTGGGAGACTAAACACCCGGTACCGATGATTCACGCCTGCCACCTGGACTTACGTGCTGAGCGTGTTGTTAACGAAATTCTGGGGCGTACAGGCAGTTCAGACTTGCTGTTTGTGTTAAATGCCGATGTAGGGGGTGTGGATACGGGCAACCTGGAAGGAGGCCGCAGCAATGCAGAGCTTGCTGACCTTAAAAACCCGCATCCCCAGGGTTATCCATACTACGTATATACCTGGAAGACCGTATTTTTGCATAGCCTTGTCGGAAGAGAAGAGGGTTTACAGTCAAATATTCTGGGTATTACCGAGCCGGAAGCTCTTTTTGCTGTTTCTTTTCCTGAACTTCCTCCACCGCAGGTGCGTATGGCTCTGGAAGAAATTGTTAGAAGTGCCTTTTATCTACGCTTTGAGCAAGGAAAGTACTATGCCAGTAAACAACCAACCATTAACAGTGTTCTAGCTCGCATTCGCAACACTATCAGCGCAGGACAGGTTTCCGAAGTGCTAAAAGACGCCTCTCGGAAAATTATCACTAACGGTTCGGGGTCTTTTCTTATCGAGCACGATGTTTCGTTGCCTGAAGACCTTCCGGATGGGAAAAGCCGGCCTGTCCTAGGCGTAGTCTCTTTGAATGCTGAGGTTGTTGATATTGAAGCCTTGGTTACTACGAAGGGGCCTCATACACCCCGGGAGCAGCAAAATATAATATTTCTCCTGGTTCCGGCAACCGTTACCGTTAAAACTGCCAGACAGCAGAAACTTTTCCAAGAACAAGCTCAAGGTACCTTTGGACAGGAGTCTAGACACAGGCTGGAATACCTGGCCCGTCAGGTAAAGGCGATGCGTATACTTATAGATAAGCCTCAAAACTACGGTGTCAATCCCAGCCGACTTAAAGAAGAAGATTTTAAGGGTAATTTTGCTCAGTTCGACAATGACCTGATGACCGCAGTAGCGGGTCAGTACAGTATTCTTTATTACCCATCAGTGAGTGGAGAAATTGTGCAAAGAGGGATTAGAACCGGCGGAGGGGAAGGCGGCGCGCCATTCATTGAATTAATCAAGGAACTGCTCCACAAAGATGGTAAATTGTTAACCGCTGCTCATACTACCCAGGCTGACCTGGTAAATCTAAGCAAACTTTTCTTCACTCCAGTGGATACTGCAAACCTTGAAAAACTGCGACAGCAATTTTATTGTGTCCGCAGCTGGCCTGTTCCGGAAGAACCTGGAGTCTTTGAGCAGGTAATCCGGGCCGGTGTGCAAAAAGGTGCCTGGTGTCTTTATCGTATGGGCAGTGAAGAGAATGTGAAACCTGACGAGTTTTATGACCGGGAACATGATCTACCCATGGGGATTAACCTTACCGAAAAAGGTTACGGTATCGTGACACCCCAGGGAGCGAAGCAGCGGGGCTGGGTGGAAGGCGACAAAGTTGATCCCATCAAGGTAAGAGATAGTGTTACCTATACATTGGCGGGAAGCGGCCTGGCCACGGTGCAGCAAGTTTTTGAAAATGTTATCGAGAAATTCGGTGCTATCTCAGAACCGGAGCTACAAGAAGCCGTAGCTGTTTTAGTAAAAAACGGTCGCCTCTTTGCTTTTCACGGTTCTTCTGAGCAAAGCGATAAACCGGACCTGATTCACGGCACTGCTGCAGTCCTGTATTCACCGCAATTTGATGACGTGCTGATTACTCCGGCGATGGCAGCGGAACGTGGCTGGATTAGCAGTGAACAGCGGAGCTTCAGTCTTTCGGGAAGAAAAGGTGCCGAAAAAATTCTTCCATTATTAAGACGTTTAGGCAGCATTTATAACCGGGGGGCTAAGTCAGCGATCGAGAGCTTAGACCTGGTGGATATGAAATTAAAAGGTGGCGGACAGCTTCGCCTCCAGTTAATGGGGGTGCCGCCTGAAGGCATGAAAGCTCTTGGTGAATTCTTCGAGATCCTGGATGGAATCGTGGTAAAGGATGATAGCAACGAAGCATTTCTGCAAGTACTTGAGCCTGACAAGGATTGTATCCTAATTAAAGAACTTCAAGATGAAGCAAAAGAGGATTATTAAGATGAGCAAAACAAATAAAAACCAAGAGAAAGAGTTACATTTAATTGACGAATATCTACGTAGAGTGAAACCTCACCTGAATAAAGCACCCTGGTTACTAAGGATAACAGTACATAAAGGGAAACCGCTGCCCGTTCTGGTGGTAAAAGAGCGTCTTTCTTCTAATGGCGAGCGCAAAAGCGGCAATTGGAAGCCAGGGCAGGCTTTGCTGAAGGAACGGGGCTTAATTTACGGACAGCCTTTACGCCGCTGTCTCCCCATAATAAGGGATATTGTTAGTCGTGTCTGCGATCCGGCCGGCATTCCTTTAGAGCTGCAGCGCTTCTTTCCGACAGGTCGTATTTCCTTTCGGGGAAACCTCCCCCTGGATGAAGAAGCAGGGGTAAAGCTCGCTCTCATTTTCAAACTTCAGGAGCGGGTGTTAGATATGAATCGCGTCGAGCTGATTGCCTGGCGTGTGGAACGTTTTAGCCGGGAGGAGGCTGTCTACTGGTTAACCCGGGCTACGCAGTATGGTTCTGCTGCAAGCCGTTGGGCCCAGGCCGGTATGCGTATTATGCTGGGCGGCCAACCCGGGGATAGGGACGTGATACGCACCCTGGAGCAATTGCGCCGTTAGAAAAAGGAGTTGTAGTAAATGACCGAACAAAGAAAAAAAGTTGAAAACTTACGCCTAATCGAAGCCGGTTTTCCCTGCCACCAGGTGGGGGCGGAGACCCAGCGAGAGCGGGGGGCTAGTTCAGCTTTACCGCCACTTTATTTCTTACACGTTTGGTGGGCCCGTCGCCCCCTTACCCCCAGCCGGGCAGCCATTCTCGCTTCCCTCTTACCTGCCGGAACTGACTCTGACTGGTTTCTACGACAATTGGGTATTGAAAAGGTTCAGGCCATGGTTAACGGGGTGCCGTGGCCTCTTTTAAAAAACTTATTGAAACGTTTAGATACGGATCAAGAAGGAAACGATTGCTTACCCGTAGATAAGGTAGTTCTCAGAGCTTTATTTAAAGAACAAGAGCGTCGCAAAAACAATTTGAACCTTATCAAAAAAATTAAAAAAACTGAATTAGGAAACCATCCAGTGATCGACAGGTGGTGCTCTGATTCTCAGCTATTTATCAATCCGCTTCCCATTGAAGAGGATCGCCTTCCGGTCGTAAGAGTACCCGCTGACCCTGCTCTTGTAAAGCAACGAATTGAATTTCGCAAATTGGAAGATGTAAAAACAATTATAGATGGCGAGTTTAAATGGGACAATGAAGATTTATACTGTTATGATCGTGCCTTTGCCCATCATCCTTTTACTGCCGATAAACCTTTAGTGATTCTTGACCCTACCGCAGGGGGAGGCTCGATACCTTTTGAAGCTTTACGTTTGGGGCACAGTGTTATTGCGAATGAAATTAATCCAGTTGCAGCGACTATACTCCATGGAACACTTTCTTACCCTGTATTATTTGGGAAAGGGCTAATTAAGGATATTACGCATTGGGCTGGTAAGTTGCTCCAATTACTGGATGATGAACTTAGTGACGTATTTCCTAATCATGCTAAGTTACCCGAAAATGAACGCCGTGTTTTAGAGCTTCATCTAGAAAATTGTGCAGGGTTGGTTTCGGATTATAATTATGAAGATATCATGGATTATATTTATGTCCGTCAGGTGACCTGCCCCCATTGTGGTGGGGAAGCGCCTTTGCTAAACAGCAGCTGGCTTGCTAAAAAAGGCGAACAGTGGGGAGTGCGCATGATCCCCGATGGTCGCAAACAAAACGGCTCCGTCAGCTTTGAAACATACAGGATTAAAAACGGTAAGGGGCCGCGGGGGGAGGATCCTGACTTTGCTACTGTGAAGGGTGGAGTTGGCAGGTGTATTCACCCTCATTGCAAGCAGGCTATCTCCGCAGAAGAGATTAAAGCTCAGGCGCGGGGTGAGTCGCCTCACGGTCGTTGGCAGGACCGCTTATATTGCATTGTCGCTGTGCGCTATCAGCCCCAGCTGGATGAAAAAGGAAAGCCATTGGTTTATAAAAGCGGTGCCCGTAAAGGCGATATTAAGACTAAAAAAGTCCGCTTCTTTCGCCCGCCCAACCGCCGTGATCTGGAAGCACTGCAACAGGCAGAAAAACGGTTGCTGGAGCGCTGGGATGGATGGGAACGCAAGGGATTGATACCTACCGAAAGTATCCCTGAAGGGAACGATATGCGTCCAGTTATTTATGGGATGAACCGCTGGTGTGATCTTTTCACCCCCCGGCAGCTGCTGGGGCACTTGCTCTTGGTGGAGGAATTAAACCGCCTTAAGCCGCAGATTCTTAAGGAACTGGGGCAGGAGCGTGGTCGTGCCGTAGTGACCTATTTACAGTTTATGATCGACAAGGGACTGGACTATAATAGCAAGCAGACACGTTGGGAATATACAAGGGGTATTGTTAAAGGTACTTTTGGACGCCACGATTTTTCCTTAAAGTGGACCTTTGGCGAGATGATCTTTAGCGGCCCCAATTCGGGTGCCGCCTGGGGTCTTTCACAAGTTCTAGATGCTTATAAGGGTATCGCCGAATTGGTAGCCCCGTTACATAAACAGTTAAATGGTAATCCGCCACCGTTACGCTTGTTGTGTGGGACAGCGGCAAATATGGATATTCCTGACAACTCTGTAGATTTGATCTGCGTTGACCCACCCTACTATAATAACGTGCAATACGCTGAACTCTCGGACTATTTCTACGTCTGGCAACGGCGCACTCTTGATGACCTTTACCCTGATATTATCCAACGCCGCCTGACAAACAAAAATGACGAGGCTGTGGCGAATCCAGCCCGTGATGGTTCTGCAGTCGCAGCAGCTCAAGAGTATCAGCGGCTTATGGGTGAGATTTTTGCCGAGTGCCGCCGGGTTTTAAAAGATGATGCGGTTCTTACAATCATGTTTACCCACAAAACTCCTGAAGCCTGGGAAGCCCTGACCCGCTCACTGATTGAAAGCGGTTGGATCGTCACCAGCTCCATGCCTGTAGAGTCAGAGGCGGCTGAATCTATACATCAGAAGGACATGGCCGCAGCGGCCAGTTCAGTGTTTATCACCTGCCGTAAAAGACAAGACTTAGAAACCGCAACCCCCGCTGTTTGGAGCGGTATCGGAAGCACCGGGGTGGCAGATCAGGTGCGGCAGGCAGTCCGCCAGGGGTTACAAGATTTTGAGGAACTTAACTTAAATGCCGTCGATGAGATGGTTGCCGCTTACGGCCGGGCGCTATGGGTGCTATCGGAGCACTGGCCTGTTCTTGACGGTGATGAGTATGTCAGACCCCCCCGGGCCATGATGGAAGCCAGCGCCGTGGTGGCTCAGTACCAGTTCAGCCGTATGACCGGAGGGCGATTACACGTGGAAGACTTAAATGCTGAGGCAGCAGCAGCGCTGACCTTTTATGGCATCTTCAATTTAGGGCAGTTCTCTTACGACCAGGCCCTTAATCTCTCCCGCGCACTGGGGATACGGCTTGAAACAAAGCCTGCCGGTTACAGGTTGGAAGGCTCTGCCATCGGAATCAATAACTCTCAGCGCGGAAATGAAGATGCACAGTATCATGCACCGTTGCTTAGATCCGGTTCAAAGTTGCGCCTGGCCTTACCTGAGGAACGCCATGAAAACCGGCTAAAGGACCCGCAAACCGAATGGGATATCCTTCATGGCCTTATTGTTTCTTATCGTGAAGGTGATTCACCCCTGGCCCGGGATTACCTTGCCAAACACGCAGCCGGACGCGAACAAATTATTTTAGATCTGCTTAACGTTTGGTCGGCGGAGGCCAAGAATGAAAGTCAGCGCAAGGAAGGGGAGGCCATTCTTTTCACCTTGCGTTGATATATTTAATGCTGGAGGATTTAGATGAGTAAATCTCAATTTAAAAGATCCGAGCCTAAAAATGACTGCCTGGGTTTACAGTCTCATCAATGGCTCCTTTCATATAAAACTTCCTCTACGAAAATTGATGGTCGTCCTGTTGATATGCTGCATGATTTTTATATTCCCGCTGTTTCCCTGGCAGAGCGTTACGACCGGGTGGCCGGCTACTTCCGTTCTTCCTCTTTAGCGGCAGCTTCTCAAGGCTTTTCCGCATTTGTTGGCAGGGGAGGAAAAATGCGCTTAATTGTAGGGGCTGACCTGCAGCCTGAAGATGTACGGGCTATTCTGGAAGGAGACCGGCAGCGCTTAGAGTTATGTTTAAATGAGCAGCTAACTTCTACCGAATCCTGGCCGGCAGAGGTGCGTAACGGGGTTGAACTCCTGGCCTGGATAGTCGCCCGTGGTTATTTGGAGGTACGGGTAGCTATCCGGGTCCATGGCGAAACCGGACAACCGCTACCCATGGATTCCATTGTGGACGGTTACGTTCATGAAAAATGGTTAATCCTTTACGATCAGTTTGGACAGCGTCTATATGGATCAGGCTCTCTTAATGAGTCGAAAACGGCTTTGGTAATGAACGGTGAGAACATCGAAGTGCATTGCGACTGGTGGGGTGACATTGAACACAGAAGGGTTGAAGAAGCAGCAGCAGCTTTCGAAAATTTGTGGAGAGGGCAAGTCCCCCATATGCCTGTTTATACTCTACCCGACGCTGTAGAGCGGCGATTGGTGCAAATTGCAGAGCAGGTGAAAAATCCGGTTGAAATTGACGGCAGCAGCGCTGCTGTAAGAGAAAGACCTATTCCGTCTGCTATGGAATGCTTACAATTTGCCATGTTACGCGATGCGCCTAAATTGCCAGGTGGCCGCTTCGTCGGAATGGAGACGGCGCCGGTGGCCCCCTGGCCCCATCAGGAAGTAGTAGTACGGCGCCTGGTGGAGACCTGGCCCTACACTTACCTGCTCTGTGACGAAGTTGGTCTGGGAAAAACTATTGAGGCAGGGTTGGCTTTTCGCTCTCTATACCTTTCGGGCCTGGTTAAGCGCATTCTTGTTGCCGCTCCCGCCAGCCTTACCCGGCAGTGGCATCGTCAGATGGCCATGAAGCTGTTATTATCATTCGGTAGAACGCTGCCAGGGGCCTCAGCAAGGCATGAATATATTTTTCCGGAAGACAAAGAGCTTGAGAGCAGCTCTATCTACGAGCCTAATTTAGTGATTATTTCTACCGGTCTGCTTACCAGACCCAACCGCAGAGGAGCTCTAGATGCAGCAGAACCTTTTGATGTGGCGCTGTTGGATGAAGCCCATGCGGCCAGGCGCCAAAATCCTGCCAAAGGGGCAATGGGTAATCCAGTATTTGGCCATCTTTATGATGTTATCAGCAATCATCTGCGAAGTAGAGCACGAAGCCTGTGGTTGGCTACGGCTACACCGATGCAAATAGACCCCGTGGAAGTGTGCGACCTATTGGCGCTAACCAACAGGGCCGGCGCTTTTCAGTTTGATCCCACCTTAACGCTGCAGTATTATGATATATTGGCCAAATCCATTCATAGTGAGGGGTTGCGCGACCACGAATGGAGTTTTTTAAGAAGGGCAGTAAGCACCTTACGCTATCAGGATCCGCTGCTGTGGCAGTTCTTAGAGGACAGTGTAATTGACGGCCGCCTCCGTATGACAGTGAGGCAATGGCTAGAGCACGGGCATAACCCCAGGGGCAGCGATCAAGAGTTAATGGGGCGCCTTATTTTTAGTGCCTCACCCTTATCACGTGTTATGCTACGCCATAGCCGGCGTCTCCTGGAAATATACAGAGAGCAAGGGCAGTTGCAGGAGAATCTACCTAAGCGGGAGATCCTGGCCATACCGCGTATCCTGTTTAACAACCTTGAAAAAGATGTTTATGACCAATTGGAGATTTACTGTGACGGCCTGGCTCGTCAAATTAAGGAACATGGCGACGGGCAGACCAAACATGCTCTAGGCTTCCTGTTAAGCTTTATTAGGTTGCGGTTTGCCTCCAGCTTATTTGCCCTGCGTGAAACACTGAAGCGCCGTCTAGTTAAAGTAGATGCTACTCTGCAGAAGCAGTTAAGCGAAGAAGATGAGAATATTGAAATGGAGTACACCTTAGAGGATCTGGTTTATGAAGAGGAGATGGAAGATGACGCCCTGGCGGTTAAATCTCTTCTAAAAAACCGTACACCTGCTGACCTGCAATGGGAAAAAGAACAGCTTGAAACTTTATTAGAAAGACTGACTGATATTACCGGGCCTTCTTCCAAAATGTTAGAGCTGTTAAAGGCTTTAGATAAGCGTCGCCTGGGTCAAAACGGCAGGCTTCGTCAAACAGTAATTTTTACCCGTTTTTACGATACCCTTACGGATATCGTAACACGATTACGGCAGGTTAGTCCACAGGTGCTGATTGGTACCTTCTCAGGCCAAGGTGGTAAATTCTATGACCCGGATTTGAAACGTATGTGTAGTGTAAACCGTGAGGAAGTTAAAGAGCGTTTTCTTCGGGGTGAGCTTGACCTCCTTGTATGCACCGATGCGGCTGCAGAGGGATTAAACCTACAGACCGCTGATCTTTTGGTTAATTTCGACCTTGGTTGGAACCCAATGAAGGTGGAGCAGCGAATAGGACGCATTGACCGTATCGGGCAGCGGCATGCCAAAATACTAGTTTTAAACTTATGCTATAACGGTAGCGCGGAAGAGATTGTTTACAAACGCCTTTTGAGCAGGTTGGCTTCTGCAAATCTTATAGTGGGCACTCAGCAATTTTCTTTGTTGCCGGTAACTCCGGAAGACTTCCAACAGTTGGCGGAAGGCACACTAAGCCCTGAAGCTCTTTTTAACAAAGCCCAGGAGCGCATGGAGTTACAAAGAAAAAGAGCCGAAAGCATGGAAATACCCCCACAGGAGCTGTATAGTATTTATATGCGCCTATCTAAATCCAATAACCATATCACTGCACCTCTAGGGTTACCTGAGATTTGGCAGGTTCTAAGCGAATCACAATATTTAAGCGAACTAGGGTGCACAACCAGTTTATCTGAAGAAGGGATGCCGATAATAATTCTGGCAGGTATAACCGGGGTAGAATCAGGAACGGTGTTAACTGTTTCCCGTGACCTATATGAGAAAGGTTTGCCTGGAGCTGAAACCAGCGTTCGGTTTGCTTCTTATGGGGACCCTGTTTTCGAAGCCGTTCTTAGACAGGTATGTGTGCATAAGTTGCCTGATTGTGTGCAGCGAATTGCCGTAGAAGTGCCAGGTATGAATGAGGTAACAGTAGTTGGGTACGCTGCGGCTTGCCACTCTCCTGATGGAAACCGGGAAGCCAGGCTAATTACAAGTTGGGATGATTTAAAGGGCCTGAATCTGGCCGAGGGTGATGCTTTAAGTGAACCGGAGCTCGAACCTCTGCGTAAGCAACTGGCCTTCATGGCCAGGAGAGAGTTTGATCATTATGGTGCTGCCGAGAGGGTTGAGCGTGAAAATATACGGGCAGGCATTGGCCAGGAATTGCTAAACTATATGGTAATCCACAGCCTTCTAAGGAGTAAGGCCAAATTCGCTGGCGAAGATGCTCTCTTCTGGCCTGTTCTCGATGAAGTGGAGAAGCTATTCCATGAAAGGGAACTGGTTCAGGTTGATGTTGCACCGGCAGACCTGTTACGGCCGATTGCCACAGATCTGTTGTTTAAATTAAACTTGCCTAAAATAGGTGAGCAAGCATTTGTGGAAACTACTCCTATATTGGGCAAATCTGCTTGTGATGCAGCTCGCCGCCAGGCGGAAAGTATGAAAAAGCGCAAAGCTGATCTGAGCGCGGAACTTGTCCTTGCTCGTTTAAAAAGGGAATCGACAGGTAAGAGTAAGCAACTGGAGAGGATGCATGTCTGATTTGAAAGGGTACTATATTAAAGTGATTGCTGCAGAACTGGGGATAATTAGATAATTAATCGCGGTATTGGCTAAATGTATTTATTGGGGTAAAATAGGAGTTAAGGTTAATTATACTCTGAATCACATAAGAAATGTTGATAATTCACTTTTAGGGGGTACTCACTGTGGAAGAATACAATGCAATAGAGCTGGAACCCAGGTGGCAGGCTTTTTGGGCGCAAAATGATTTTTTCAAAACGGAAATAGACAAAAGCAGGGAAAAGTATTATGTCCTGGAAATGTTTCCTTACCCCTCCGGGAAACTCCATATGGGCCATATGCGTGTTTATTCTATCGGAGATGTTTTGGCCCGCTTCTTAAAAATGCGGGGGTTTAATGTCCTGCACCCCATGGGTTGGGATGCTTTTGGCTTACCTGCGGAAAACGCCGCCATCCAGCATGGTGCCGACCCATCGGAGTGGACTGCTGCCAATATCGCCGCCATGAAAGAGCAGCAAAATGCTCTGGGACTCAGTTATGACTGGGACCGCGAGGTTACTACCTGTTCTCCTGAATACTACCGCTGGAACCAGTGGCTTTTCCTCCTCTTTTATAAAAACGGCCTGGTATATAAAAAAAAGGCTACTGTTAACTGGTGCCCTTCATGTAATACCGTTCTTGCCAACGAGCAGGTTGTTGATGGGGGATGCTGGCGCTGCGGGAGCGAAGTTTCCTTGGATGAGCTGGAGCAGTGGTTTTTAAAGATAACGGATTACGCTGATCGCCTCTTGGATGACCTGAAGCTGCTGGAAGGCTGGCCGGAGAGGGTTAAAATTATGCAGGAGAACTGGATCGGCCGCAGCACAGGCACTGATATCGTCTTTACGGTAAAGGAAACGGGAGACGAGCTGCGGGTTTTTACAACTAGGCCGGATACCCTTTTTGGTGTTACTTATATGGTTCTGGCGCCGGAGCACCCCCTGCTCGATAAGCTAATCGCGGGGAACCCCCAGGAAAAGGAAGTCAAAGAGTTTGTCCGGCAAATGCGCCGTGAAAGTGAAATTACCAGG
>LSQX01020322.1_pt1 | contig 10970 bp, 13 predicted proteins | sample 654561 | NCBI WGS metagenome assembly LSQX01 (sample SAMN04489861, study PRJNA283612) | anaerobic digester metagenome | isolation source: 4 biogas reactors fed with cattle manure at either 37C or 55C with and... | place: Denmark: Kongens Lyngby | collected 2014 | reverse complement strand
TCACGTTTACGCAGTAGCCCCTATGCTAGCTCTTTAAGTCGCAGATCCTAATCAATGATCCATCAATGGCTAGAGGGCAACTTGATTTATCCGGCACAGGCCTTATAATTGTATTGCAGTATTACAGTATTACGCTACTTGCAGTCAGGAGGAAGGCCATGGCAAGCATCTCTTTTCGCTTGAACGAAGAAGATGAAAAATTCATAAAAGAGTACGTTTCAATCAATAATTTGAATCTATCGGCATTTGTCCGCGAAGCCATCATGGAAAAGATTGAAGACGATTTATCGCTTGATGAGTCCAGGCTTGCTGGTGCACTGGAAAGAGCGCGCACAGAAAAACATTATGATCATACTGAGGTATGGGACATGCTTGAGGTCTAGCCGTGTTCTATCAAGTCAGATTCAGTGAATCGGCCATCAAGCAAATCAAAAAACTCGACCCTCTGACTAAACGATTGATAAAGAATTGGGTTATCAAAAACCTTGTTGATACGGATAATCCAAGATTGCAAGGGAAAGCCTTGACGGGCAGATTAAAAGGCGTTTGGCGCTACCGTGTGGGTGACTACCGTCTATTTGCAGAATTCAAGGATCATGAACTGATTGTCTTGATCTTTGAAGTAGCGCATAGGCGTGAAATATATCGAAGGCCATAGCCTTGCCCCGAAGCACCGGTGATCCAAGGTTTTTCAGACGACATCCAAAAATCGTCTATTCCCCTACCAAGGAACTCTTCCGGATTAAATGGACTGATGAGATGGGCCTGGATTTATTGAAGCGGATGGTTGCCCATAACATCAAGGACAAAAAGACAGCTACAAGCTTTTGGAGGCAGCAGTGGCAGACAGTCAACGGAGACTGGTCAGTTTCTATGTTGTAAACTGGACAAAAGCGAGGTAAGCCCATGCCCTTCACCATTGTCCGTCAAGATATCACTAAACTGGAAGTCGACGCCATCGTCAACGCCGCCAATACTGACCTGCTCATGGGGGGCGGTGTCTGTGGGGCCATCTTCAAGGCTGCCGGACCCTCGGAACTCCAGGCCGCCTGTGACAAACTGGCCCCTATCAAGACCGGGGAAGCCGTCATCACACCGGCCTTCAATTTACCCGCTAAATTTGTCATCCATGCTGCTGGGCCGGTCTACCGGGAAGATGACAAGGCAGGGAGTGAAGCGGCCCTTAGGTCAGCCTACACCAATGCCCTGAAACGGGCGGTCGAAAACCAATGCGAAAGCGTAGCCTTCCCCCTGATCTCATCGGGCATCTATGGCTATCCCAAGGAAGAGGCCCTTCGGGTGGCCACCTCCGCCATCACTGATTTTTTGGAACAGCGGGACCTGCAGGTCATCCTGGCCGTCTTTGACAAGGCGGCCTTCTCGGTCAGCCGCCAACTCTTGGGCCAGGTGGAAAGCTATATCGATGAGCACTATCTGGATAGGCCCAAGCCCAGACGACGGCTTCTGGATATTGAGCGAAGTAGCCTGGGGCGCAAGGCAGCACCCGCTCTGCTTGAAGCATCGGCCCCCTGGGAGGCATTAGTCGATCAATTGGATGAACCCTTCTCCCGCCTGCTCCTGAGGCTGATCGACAAGAAGGGTAAGACCGATGTAGAGGTCTATAAGCGGGCCAATCTGGACCGCAAGCTCTTCTCCAAGATCCGGAGCAATGAAGACTACCGGCCCGGCAAACGGACTGTCCTGGCCCTGGCTGTCGCCCTTGAACTCTCCCTGGCTGAGACCCGGGATCTCCTGGGCCGGGCCGGCTTTGCCCTCTCTCCCGCTGTCCTCTTTGATGTCATCCTGGAATACTTCATTTCCCAGGGACTTTACAATATCTACCAGATCAATGAGGTCCTCTTCAGCTACGACCAGCCACTCTTAGGCGGCTAGCTTCATTTGTCGCCTGGCAGGCGACCTTCTCCCCTTCTGCCTCCCTTAAAGTGATGACATCACCGCAAGGGAGGAACAATCACCATGACAAAGAAATTGACAGAACTTATTTTTATCCTGGACAAGAGCGGATCTATGGCCGGCCTGGAGTCCGACACCATCGGCGGCTACAATGCCATGCTGACCAAACAAAAGGCCATCGAGGGACCCTGCCGGATCACCACTGCCCTCTTTGACAATCACTATCAGCTCCTCCATGACCGGATCGATATCCAGGCCGTCAGTCCCTTGACTGACAGGGACTACCAGGCAGGCGGGTCCACAGCTCTCCTGGATGCCATGGGCCAAACCCTCCACAAGATCATCAATGTCCAAAAGAAGACCGATCCTGACTACCGGGCCGACCAGGTTATTGTCGTCGTCATAACAGATGGCCAGGAAAACGCCAGCCGGGAATACAGTCCGGACATGATCAAAAAAATGGTGGAAACCCAACAAAAAGAATATGGTTGGGAGTTCATCTTCCTGGGCGCCAATATTGATGCCATCGTCACAGCAGGCGCCTTTGGCATCGCCCCCGACCGGGCCATGGATTACCTGGCCGACTCTCAGGGGACCGAGCTCAACTACCAGGTCCTGTCCCAGTCCATCGGCAGCTTCCGCAAGACGGGTCGCGTGGACGAGAGCGGCTTTGAGCAGATTCGCCGTGATGTAAAAGAGAGGGGATCCTCCCGCTGAAGGAGCTTGTGACCTGAGCTAGGGGTCAGGCAGAAAATTCGTGCCCCCAGACTATTGACGGCAGGAAAACTTGACGACATACTGGAAAAAATGTTTTCCAAAAGATCGATTGGCGGGTGGGGGCGGATCCCGCAGTCCCCGCCCGGACCAATCCGTTAGGAGGCCTACGATACCAGTTCTGGCCACACGAAGGCAGGGCGACTACAGCCATCTTTACAGCCTTTGCCTTTTTTTGATTGCTGCCGCCTTTGTCCTGGACCATCCAGGCGAGATTTTTCGCGGCCTTATCCGCATCCAACTGTCACCCAGCAACCTGATCACAGACTATATGGCCATCGGAGGCCTGGGAGCTGCTTTTTTCAATTCCGGTTTTGTCGGTTTGCTCTCGGTCCTGCTCCTGCGCCGCCATGGCGTCAAGATCAATGGAGCCGCCATAGCCGCCATCATTACCGTTTGTGGCTTTGCCTTCTTTGGCAAGACCATCTTCAATTCCTTCCCCATTACCCTGGGGACCTGGCTTTATGCCCGTGTCAATAAGCGGCCTTTCAAAGACTTAATCTTGACCAGCCTCTATGCGACAGCCCTGGGACCTTTAGTCAGCACCTTGAGCTTCGGCATGGGCTTTTCTGCCTGGAAGGGTATCATGGCCGGCTACCTGGCCGGACTCTTGATCGGCTTCATCGTGGCACCCCTGTCCGAGGCCTTTTTCAGCTTTCATCAGGGCTACAATCTCTACAACACAGGTTTTGCCGCCGGTATTATCGGCATGGTGGCGACAGGCCTTTTGAGGATGTTCGATCTTCAGGTCAATACGGTCTCCATCCTCTCTTCCGGCAACAACCTGATCCTCAGTCCTGCCATTTTGTCCCTTTGCCTGATCCTGCTCCTGGTGGGTCTTCGAAAGAACAGCTGGTCCTTTCTCAACTACCATCGACTGGTCAAACGCTCAGGTCGCCTGCGATGTGATTTTGTTGAAAGCTGCGGTTATGGGGTGACCCTGATCAATATGGCCATCATGGGTTTTATTTCATGGTCCTATATCATGATCGTGGGCGGCCAGATCAACGGCCCCAGCCTGGGAGCCCTTTTCACCATCATTGGGTTTTCTGCTTATGGCAAACACCTCCTCAACACAGTTCCGATTTTCATGGGTGCTTTTGTGGCCTCTATCCTCAACATGCACGACCCCAGCAATACCGTGGACATGATCGCCGTCCTCTTCGGATCAACCCTGGCCCCCATTGCCGGTTCTTTCGGGCCCCTGGCAGGGATTTTGGCCGGCTTCATTCATGTCTCCATGGTCCTCAATATCGGTTATCTGCATGGAGGCATGAACCTTTACAACAATGGCTTTTCGGGCGCCTTTGTGGCGGCCTTCCTGACCCCGCTCTTGGCCATGGTCCAAAAAAGTCTGGCAAAAAGAAAGACCCTCTCCCCCTAAGCTGCCTTTGTGACCGCGCTAGTCTGACCGGGGAAACAGATGTATCATGGGAGAAGGACTTTTTAACCAGAGCGTTTTCGCCAGCAACTGAGGAGGTTATCCCAATGAAAGCCAGTGTAGATCATGATCTTTGTATCGGATGCGGCTTGTGCGAATCCATCTGCCCCCAAGTCTTCGAAATGGGTGATGATGGTTTGGCCCACGTGATCGGCGAGGTCACGCCCGACTTGGAAGAGAGTGCAGAAGAAGCCCGCGAATCCTGCCCCACGGAAGCCATCACAATCGAGTAAGCCAAGGACAAGCTGGCCCGCCATAGCAGCCAGCCTGACCTGCCAGGCCTTCTTGCATGACCCTCTTGTCGGGCCCGGCAGGAAGGCCTTTTGTTAAATTAACCCGTCCCTGAACCGGACAGACCCAGGAGGTTGAACCCATGAGAAAAATTGCAATCCTGATCGAAAATCTCTTCGATGAACATGAACTTATTTACCCCTACCATCGACTGAAGGAAGCCTTTGAAGTCCACCTGGTGGGACCTGAAAAGGGCAAAAGCTACGCCAGCAAAAATGGCCTGACCATGACCTCTAGCCATAGCTCGGCAGAGGTGGAGGCCAAGGACTATGAGGCCCTCTTCATCCCCGGCGGTTTCTCACCTGATTACATGAGGCGGACCGAGGCCACCCGGGACCTGGTCAGCGCCTTTGACCAATTGGAAAAACCCATCGCCGCCATCTGCCACGGTGGCTGGATGCTGGCATCTTCTTGTGACTTGAAGGACAAAGAGGTCACCTCCTTTTACTCCATCAAGGACGATCTCATCCATGCCGGCGCCCGCTGGTTGGACCAGGAGGTCGTGGTATCAGGCCACCTGATCACCTCCCGGAATCCCGGAGATCTGCCGGCCCTTATGAAGGCGCTCCTGGCCATGATCGGCTGACCTGCCTATAATGACATGAAAAGACGGGAAGGGATCAAGCATGTCCAATAACAAGGTGAGAACCTATTTTGAAAATCATGGCCTGGGAGACCGGGTCATGACATTTGACGAGTCAAGCGCGACGGTGGAGCTGGCGGCCAAGGCAGTCGGTTGCAAACCCCAACAAATCGTCAAAACCCTGACCTTTCTGGTCAAGGATCGCCCCATCATGGTGGTCTGCGCCGGCAATGTCAGGGTAGACAATCCAAAGTTCAAGGACTATTTTGGCCAGCGGGGCAAGATGATTGCGCCTGATCTGGTTTTGGGCTATACCGGCCATGAGGTGGGCGGGGTCTGCCCTTTCGTGGTTAAGGATGAAGTCTTCGTCTACCTGGATCAATCTTTAAAAGAGAGTGAAATCCTATACCTGGGTGCCGGCGACGCCCACAGCCTGGTCAAGCTCAGCCTCAAAGAGGTGGAGACACACGCCAAACCCAAGGCCTGGGTGGATGTCTGCAAAGCAATGGCTTAGAGGGGGGTCTTTTCCGCTTCCTTATGCCTGTGCTTTCGATCGGGCCGGGGATATTTTAAGATCAACTCCGAATGGACGAAGGCCCCGATCAGGCTGATGTAGATGGCCAGGTAGAGCCAGAGCATGAGGAAGATAATCCCTGTGATGCTGCCGTACATGACATAGTAGCGGGTCTGAAGGGAGATAAAGACAGAAAGCACATAAGAAATGATTATCCAGCCTGCGGCTGTCACCGTGGCCGACAGGAGGGTGTGGCGCAGGTAACTGCGCTTTCTTTTTACCAGACTGTAGATAACAGAGAAAATCAGGGTCAGGAGCAAGAAGGCCAAAAGGTGGGCAAAAAGATCGAAGTCTCCTGCCAGGAGAAAGTCAGGCAGGGTGAAAAACTGATGCAGGTAATCGATAACCATCCGGTAGAAAGCCAGGAGAACAAGGATCCCGATCAAGAGCATGCTGATGACAAAGATGGCGATAATGCCGATCAGCCGCCGGAGCAGGAAATTGTAGTCCACCTGCCTGTGGTAGACCCGGTTCATGGAGTTGACGATGCTGGCTGCCCCCCGGGATGCTGCCCAAAGCAAACCAAAGGCTGATAGTGACAAGAAGGGGATGGTAGAGGTCATGCCTACGGAATCCAGAAAATGCTGAAGCATGGTCAGGATGGCCTGGGGGATAACCAGGCTGAGTTGGGGCAGGGCTTCTTCAAAACGGGAAGCCAGTCCCGAGCCCAGGAGGTCCAGCAAACTGAAGGAAAAGATGATCAAGGGGAAGAGTGAAAAGAGCAGGTAATAGGCCGAGGCAGCCGCGTCCACACCCACCCGGAGGGCGAAGAAGCGCTTGAGACGTTCTTTCCAGGCCGCTGCCCAGCTTTTCTCCCGGGTATAGGCATTGATCCGTTCTTGCAGGCCATTCAACTGTTGGGTCAGGCGCCCGCTTTCTTTTTGATTGGATGGCTTATGGGGATCTATTTCTGTCATTGGCATTCACCGTTACAAACATTCCTTTGCAACTCTTCTCATGATAACGCAGTTGCCCTTCAAAGCAAGGCAAGGTCAGGGTAGACTATTGACTGACGAGACAAGACTTAGAGGGCCGAGCTTATGAAGTACACGACATTAATTGACCGTTATATCGAAGAGGTGACAGACCAACTGCCAGAGAAGGAGCGGGCGGATGTTGCCCTGGCCCTTGAAAGAAAAATCCAGGCCCTACTCCCTTCCCCCACCTCTCAAGCTGACATCCTGATCCTTCTGGAAAGCCTGGGAGATCCCATCCTCATGGCTGACAGCTATCGGACCGACCAGCGCTACCTGATCGGCCCCCGTTATTACCCCCAATACCTCTACGTCATGCGGATGATCCTGATCATCGTCATCGCCATCATGACGGCAGTCACCTCCCTGGAGTGGCTGATCAAGCCACCGACGGGCGGTTTTTTGGATTTCTTTCACCATTTGAGTTTCGGTCTTTTCAGTGCCGTCCTCCACTCGGTGGCCTGGATCACCTTCATCTTCTTCCTGATCGACCGGACCAATCTGGCCCATGGACGTCCAAAAAAGAAGGCCAAGGAAGCCTGGTCCCCCCAAGAGCTGATGGCAGACCAGGCCAAGGGCAGGACCATCCCCAGAAACGATCCACTTGTTTCCATGGCTCTCAACTCCATCCTGGTCTCCCTGCTCTATTTCAAGCCCGACATAATCGGTTTTTACAGTCAGGCTCAAAATGGGAATTGGGTCCTCTTACCCGCCTTTGATTCCTATCTGATCAATCATTATTTGCCTTTCATTGTCCTGGTAGGCGCCTTGACCTTCTTCCTGTCCAGCTGGAAACTCCTGGCCCGCCGATGGTCCCTGGCCATGATCCTGACCAACATGGTCCAAAACCTGGTCTCCGTGCTTTTAACCGCTGTCATGTTCTGGAAGGGCAGGGTCCTGAATCCAGAGTTGGCTCCCATCATCGCCAATTACACCCCCTTTACGGTAAGCCAGGTCCAGTCAGCCCTCCTGGCCGTCTCCTGGATCATTATTGGCGTCATCAGCCTAACCTCCCTCTGGGACAGCCTCAGTCCCCTGATTCGCAATCGACGGCTTCTGCCTGGCAGGGGCTAGTCTGGAACACTGGTATCTTTCCTTTCAGGGTCATCCGTTATGATTATCGGGGGCGTATCTGTATTTAAAGGAACAGGAGAAATACCATGTCAAAGACTCAAGAACAAGCGCAAATACTTAAAAATATTCTCTTAAAGCTCCATGACGGGGCCACTGTCGAGGACGTCAAGGACGAATTTCAGGCGGCCTTTAAGACCGTAGATGCCAAGGAGATCATCGCGGCAGAGGCTGAACTGATCAAGACGGGCATGCCCGTGACTGAGATCCAAAGGCTTTGTAATGTCCATGCCGCCCTGGTGGAAGGCAATGTCAATGTGATTGAAGCCGATCCGGAGATGGGCCATCCCCTGACCGTTTTTTATAAGGAAAATGACGGACTTGAAGCTTTTCTGGATAAGGACTATAAGGAGGCCAAGGCTGCCTTTCTTGCCGACCAGGATTCAGCCGCCTATATCAGGGTCCTCAAGGAACTGACCAAGCTGGATCGCCACTACGCCCGCAAGGAGAACCTCTTCTTCCCCTACCTGGAGCGCAATGGCATCATGGCGCCGCCCAAGGTCATGTGGGGCAAGGATGATGAGATCCGTGACCTGATCAAGGGAGCCCTGGCCAAGGCCCAGGCGGGCGAAAAAGACCTGGCCCTCTTCGATGAGATGGAGATGGAAGTCCGGGGCATGATCCACAAGGAAAATGAAATCTTAAAGCCCATGCTGTTGGACAATCTGACCGAGGATGACTGGAAGCTGGTTGCCCAGGAAAGCGGCCAGTTTGGCTTCGCCTTTGCCGAGGGCATGGAGGGGGCCAGTCCCTCCGACCGGGCCGCCTGGATGAAGGATGAAGTGCAGATGGACCGGCAGACGGGTGGCCATGACTTTGAACTGCCCAGCGGCTATTTTAATGTCCATGAGCTGGAAGCCGTCCTCAACAGCCTGCCCGGTGACATCACCTTCGTCAATGCCCAGGACAAGGTCCAGTATTTCAGCGAGGGCAAGGACCGGGTCTTCCCCCGGACCCGCACCATCATCGGTCGCTTGGTAGAGGACTGTCACCCGCCCAAGAGCCTGGACAGGGTATTGGCCGTGGTCGAGTCCTTTAAGTCCGGCGAGAAGGACGAAGAACACTTCTGGATCCAAAAAGATGGCCTTTTCATCCTCATCCGTTACTACGCCGTCCGGGATAAAGAGGGTCAGTATATGGGTGTAGTCGAAGTCACGGAAGAGATCTCAGAATTGAGAAAACTGGAAGGAAGCAAAACACTCCTGTCATGGGAAGCCTAGGTAAGCAAGCAAAGATATCAGGCCAGGCCGTCAAGCTGGTAGTCACCGACCTGGATGACACCCTGCTTCGGTCTGACAAAAGCCTCTCTGACTTCAGCCTCCGGACCCTGGAAAGGGTCCGGGCTAGAGGGGTCAAGGTTATCTATGCCACGGCCCGGGGGACCAGTGCGGATTATCTTCTGTCCCCTGATCATTTTGATGGCCGGGTTCTCCTAAACGGGGCCAGGGCCTATCTGGGAGACAGGCTGGTTTATGAGAGGACTCTGGATCCGGACATTTATAGGCCCCTGCTCCTCCATCTCTCCGACCAGGGCATCCGGGTGACCGCTGAAGCGGAGGGCATCCATCACGCCAACTTTCATGTCGGCCATGTCTGGCCCTATCTGAGCCAGTATCGAGTGACCCAGGACTGGCAGGATATAGGCCCTGCCGACAAACTCTATGCCCTCCTGGATGACCCGGCCCAGGCAGATGGCCTTCGTGAAGCCCTGCCGGATCAGGCCTATCTCCACCTGGCCAGGGATGGCCTGGCTATGGTCATGCATAATGAGGCTAAGAAGAGTCAGGGCATGCTGGCTATCGCCCATCATCTGGGCATCGAAAAAGAGGCCATCGTCGCCTTTGGCGATGACGTCAACGACCTGGATATGCTGGAAGCCGCCGGTTACTCGCTGGCCATGGCCAATGCCATCCCCCAGGTCCGGGCACTGGCCCAGGCCATCTGCGACAGCAATGACCGGGACGGGGTAGCCCGTTGGCTGGACAGCCATATCCTGTCAGGCCAGGATTGAAAGAGAAAGTAGGCTCAGTCATGATTCTTGTTTTATTTGAAGTGGTCATCCGACCCCAACACAAGGAAGCTTATCTGGAGCTTGCCGCCGGTCTCAAGGCCGCCCTGGAAGCCAGCCCTGGCTTTATCCGGTCAGAGCGCTTTTCCAGCCTGGCCCAGGAAGGCAAGATCCTCAGCTTATCAGTCTGGGAAGATGAAGAGGCTGTGGCCCGCTGGCGGCAGCAGACAGAACACCAGTTCTGCCAAAAACAGGGACGCGAATTCATGTTCGAAAGCTACCAGATCACGGTGGCCTCCAAACTTCGAAGCTACAGCCTGACTGACAGAACCGAAGCAGCCCAGCCATGATCAAGCCCCGACGCTTGAAAAGAGGCGACAGGATCGCCCTGGTCAGCTTGTCCTGGGGCGGATTGGGCGACCCTCCCTACCGCCACCGCTTCGATATCGCCAAGGACCGTTTGGCCCGTGACTTCGGCCTGGAGCTGGTCCCCATGCCCCATGCCCTGGCCGGCAGCGATTTTGTGGCCCGCCATCCCCAGCTTCGGGCTCGGGATCTCATGGAGGCCTTTGAAAATCCCGACTATGCGGGCATCTTCTCTGCTATCGGCGGCGACGACGCCATCCGCACACTCCCCTATATTGACCTGGATACCATCCGGCAAAACCCTAAAGTCTTTATGGGCTATTCAGACACGACCATCCATCATTTCATGGCCTACAAGGCGGGCCTGGCCTCCTTTTACGGGCCCTCCGTCATGGCCGAGCTGGGCGATTATGTCAAGATGCTGGACTACACTTCACAAGCTCTGGACAAATTGCTTTTTCATGATTCCCAAGGCTACCAGCTGGAGCCCAGTCCCCTTTGGACCGACCAGCTGATCGACTGGGATGAGAAAAACCAGCACCTTTCCTATCAGCTGAAAGAAGACCCCAAGGGCTATGAAATCCTCCAGGGTCAGGGTCAAACCAGCGGTCATCTCCTGGGTGGCTGCCTGGATGTCTTTATGATGGCCATTGGCACAAAGATCTGGCCAAGCCTGGAGGATTGGAAAGGGGCCATCCTTTTCATGGAGACAAGTGAGGACAAGCCCTACCCGGATTTCGTCCGCTGGACCTTGAGGAACCTGGCAGCCCAGGGGATCCTGGCGGTCATCAAGGGAATCCTGGTGGGCAAGCCTCAGGCTGAAGTCTATTACCAGGCCTACAAGGAAGCCATCCTGGACGTGGTCAGCGGTGAAGAGAAGCTGACCGACCTGCCTGTTTTTTATAATGTCAATT
>LSQX01189171.1_pt2 | contig 10972 bp, 11 predicted proteins | sample 654561 | NCBI WGS metagenome assembly LSQX01 (sample SAMN04489861, study PRJNA283612) | anaerobic digester metagenome | isolation source: 4 biogas reactors fed with cattle manure at either 37C or 55C with and... | place: Denmark: Kongens Lyngby | collected 2014 | reverse complement strand
CCCCGGGCAGAAAGCCGAGTTTCTCCCCGGCTTCGACTGCGGGACGGGTCAGAATCAACCTCCCGTATTCCTTCCTCTTCAAGCCGGCCACCGCCATGGCCATGGCCAGATAAGTCTTGCCTGTCCCGGCAGGCCCGATACAAAAAACGATGCCATTGCGCCGCATAGCCTCGATATAGCGTTTCTGGCCCATTGTCTTGGGGCTGATTGGCTTGCCCCGGGCAGAGACTTGGATGACCTCCCCGGAGAGCTCGTTGATAGAGGCATCCTCGCCATCCTCGGCCAATGCGATGGCATACATTACTTCCTGCGAAGAGACGAATCGACCTTGCTTGACTAATTCGGAGATATCCCGCAGCACCTGGCTCGCCTTCTCCACTTCCCCAGGAGGGCCAATCAGGGTCAATTCATTGCCCCGAGGAATGATCTTGACGGGCAATCTCTTTTCAATCAGCCGCAGATGTTCATCTCCCCGACCGAACACCGCTAGAGCGGCCGTGTTGTCGTTGACAACAAACTTGGTTTGAACAGATTCCTCTTTCAAACTTGTCCATTACCCCCATTCCAGGACTCTGTGTGCCATCATTGTATCACAGGTTGTGCGTAACCGCCACTTTCCCTTCCTGTCCAGACGCCGGTCGGAACGCCCTGATGTTCTCCCTCGTCTCCACTACCACCCGGACCCAAACGCCCCAAGGGTTCTTGCTGGTTATATGGAGCTGTTCGGACAAAAGCATCGCTTCCCTTGGGATCCGCGCCTTGAGGGCCTCCCGGGCCATCCTTTCCCCTTGCCCAATCGCTTCCTCAGGCGACAGCTCTTCAACTATGGGCATCTGTTCCCGCTGGGTCACCGTGTGCACTTCTAAGGGCAGCACTGCGGCCACGCCGGGAAGTCGGCGGATTTCTCTCGTTTCCGTGCAGTAGGCAAATTCAGCACCGCCGCCGAAGGTCCAGACCTTATCTTGCCAATGGATCTCCCGGAAAACGGCGTACCGCCCCGTATCCCTCAGGATCGTCTGCTGCAGAGGCACATAGACTTCTTCTTCGTACCAGACCCTCGCCTCCACAATCCCCGATGCCTGCAAATAGGGAAGCTGACCCCGGGCGATAAGCCTCCCATAATCCCGATGCCAACTAGGAAGTTCGCCGCTGATCAGCTTTTGCCCCCGCCGCACCGTATCCCCCTGTCTGACCAAGGGCGTGCCAGTAAAAGGGATGACGTTCACCACCACCCCGTCTTTGGCCGCGATGATGTCCCCGGGGCGGCTTTCTTCGGTGACTGTCTTTTCGACTAACACCACCTTGGCCAATGTCCCCTGGATCTCCACCCCGGCCCAGGCCAACCGGGGGAGGCTGAACAGCAGAGCCTTTTCCAGCTGCCTCGGGTCGAGCTCTCTCTTGGGGACGCCGGGCCTGAGCCCCTGCTCGGCCAGGAAGGCGAGGACATCCTCCCCGGCCAGGGTCTGATTCCCTTCCACCTGGATGAACCAAACGAAAGTGGCCAGATAACTGACGACCGCCAGGAAAGCCAACCCGCCCAGGATGAACAGAGGCCGTCTCCATAGACGGGCCAAAAAAAAGGGCAGGCCCTCCCGTTCCAAGATGCTCACTTGGACCTTAGCCTGCCGACACGCAGGGCGCATCCGGCGGAAGTCCCCAATGCTCGTCCGAGCCACCAGGCAATCGGGCCGGAGCCTTTGCACATCCCAAAGACGAAGTCCCTGGCGCAAGATCGCGTTCAGGAACCCTTCGGGGTTTTCTCCTTTGATTCTAATTATAACATACCCGAAAAACCGGAACCACATGGCGGCGCGGGGCCTCCCCCTTCAGGCAGTCATGAGGAAGCGGATGGACCGGATGGGACCGTGGATCACGGCTTCTTCCCGGCAGAGGGCTGCCAAGTGCAGGTCGACGCCATCAATGATCATCTCTCCTCCGGCAAGACCGATCCTGATTCGCTCCGGCCCATATTCCAAGATTCCCTTGTGATTTTCGACTGTCAAGTGGTCGTGGCCGGTGATGCTCATGCGGGGAAGATCCAAGGTGACTTCCTTGGGCAGACCAAGTAAGTCGCTTAGCCTCCTGCGCCAACTCCTTCGTTTGGGAGCGGCCACTTGCCCTCACCCCCTGCCGGCCGGTCTAGATAAGCCTATGCGGGGAAGGAGCGGGACATTACAAGTATGTATCAGGGCGCAAAAAAGCAAAGGGCCGCCAAGCGGCCCCACCTTACCAATCGAAGGGACGATAGCGCCTAAGGGCCCTGGGGGGCCTTAGGATTTCGCCCCAAATGACTCCCCGGAGGAGCTGGCGGCGACCGAGAGGCAGCGCCGAAGGGCCGGCTGCAGCTGGCAAAGGAGGTGCAGCCTCTGGTTCAGGCAACACAACGCGGGGTTCAACCTGAATGGGCGCCGCGGCCGGCTCAGGCTCCTCCACGGGCTGCGGAGGTCTTTCCATTTGGGCCCATCGTCTCAGGATTTCTTCGGGATCAACTTCCGGCCGCGGCCGGGCTGGAGTCTGAGACCTCCTCATCAGGGCCCCGACCACACTAGCAATGACGTAAATGACAAACAGCGACCACAAGCTCTCCATCAGCTCACCATCCTATTCGGGGTGTTCTTCCCCTTCCTCCTCGTCGTCCAGGAGCGGCTGCTGGCCTACTCCGCCGATGAATTGCCGCATCTGGGTATCAGCCATAATATTGCGCAGGCTGTAGTAGTCGAAGGCGCCGATGTTGCCTTGGCGCAAGGCCTCGGCCAGGGCCCTGGGCACTTCTGCTTCCGCTTCAACGACCCTCGCCCTCATCTCCTGTACCCTGGCCTTCATTTCCTGCTCTAAGGCCTGGGCGGCGAAGCGTCTTTCCGCCGCTTTGGCCTGGGCGATGTTCTTGTCGGCCTCCGCCTGATCGATCTGCAAACGAGCTCCGATGTTGCGTCCCACATCGACATCGGCGATGTCGATGGACAGGATTTCAAAGGCAGTGCCGGCATCGAGGCCCTTGTCCAGGACGGTGGCGGAAATCCGGTCTGGGTTTTCCAACACCTCTTTGTGGGATTCCGCTGAACCGACAGTGGTGACGATCCCTTCCCCTACCCGGGCGATCACCGTTGGTTCGCCGGCGCCGCCGACTAGCCGGTCGATGTTGGCGCGGACGGTGACCCTCGCTTTCGTGCTCAGTTCAATCCCGTCTTTGGCCACCGCCGATATCAACGGGGTCTCGATCACCTTGGGGTTGACGCTCATTTGCACTGCTTCCAGGACATTGCGCCCCGCCAAGTCAATGGCCGCCGCCCGCTCAAAGCTCAAGGAGATTTCAGCCCGATGGGCGGCGATCAGGGCGTCAATCACCCGGTCCACGTTGCCCCCAGCCAGATAATGGGCTTCCAGTTTGTCGGTGGTCACATCAAGTCCGGCCTTCACGGCCTTGATTTGGGGGAAAATGATCTTGGCCGGGGGAACTCGGCGCAGCCGCATGCCGACCAGACTCATGATCCCCACCTTGACCCCCGCGGCCTGGGCGGAAATCCAAAGCCCCACGGGGATGAAGTTGAAAAACAGCATCACGAGCACAAAAAGCAGCACAATCGGGGCAAATAACACCAACAGTTCCATTCCTTCCCCTCCCCTATTCACTGAGCTTGGCTACTATTATCCTGCTCCCTTCAACCTTGGTCACCACAATCGGCGTCCCAGCTGGAATGTACATCCCCTCCGACAAGGCATCGAACCGCTCTCCCTCCACTTCGATGATCCCAGAGGGCCGCAGGGTCGTTTGCACGACGCCTTTCTTGCCCAGCAGCTCCCTCTTAGCGATAGGCGCCACATAGCCCTGCTCTTTCCTTTCACTTGTGTCCAAGACGAACCTTCGCCACACCCCCGACCTCCCCATCCGGCGGATGAGCACCAGACCCAAGGCGACGGTGAGGATCAGGGAGGTGAGGATCACCCTCATGGCGACGACGGGCGAAGGAAAGCTGATCACGATGCTGTAGAAGATGGCCAGCAACCCGGCTACGCCCGCCAGCCCAAAGCCCGGAATGACGAACACTTCAAGGGCCAGCAGCACCACACCGATGAGAAAAGCAATTAGCGCCTCAATGCCTGCTAAGCCAACCACCATTCTGCCTCCAAAAAACAGGCCCAGGGCTACTAATCCCGCCGTTCCCGGGACCCCCCATCCAGGTGTAGTTATTTCCGCGATGAGTCCTAAGAATCCCAAGGAAAGGAGGAGGGAGCTCACGGTCGGATCCGTCAGGAAGCGGGCCAGATTCTCGGCCCAGTTAGGGCTCGGTTCGATGACCCTGGCATCATCAAACCCGTATTTACTCAGCACCTGCTGCCGCCCAGCCGCGATGAAATCGGCAAATCCTCGCCTTTCCGCCTCATTGGCCGATAAGGTGAGGATTTTATCCTTTTCCACCAGCCCTTCGATGACCACATCCTTGTCCACCATGGCCGCAGCCACTTGGGGATCCCGCCCGTTTCGTTCGGCCAGGCTCTCGAATTCGGCTCGGAGAGCGGATATTACCTTTTCCTCAGCAGGACGAGGCTCGGCAGCCCCCATGGAGGAGCCCGGGGCCATCACCAGGTAGTCGGCGGCCAGGGCGATCAAGGCCCCGGCCGACCAGGCCCGACCGCGCACATGGGCGATGACGGGCATTGGCATGTCGAGCATCAGATCGACTAGTTCTGTGGCCGCATCAACCCGTCCACCGAAGGTGTCGATCTCGAGAAGTATCCCCTCAACTCCATCGCGCTTAGCTTCATTGAGCGCCCGCTTGACAAATTCGACCAGACCCGGTTCGATAGTGCCCTCGATAGGTATAACGTAAACCGTCGCTCCCTGCGCCAGGGCGCTCCCTGTGAGCAGAAGGAGCAGACAAAGCGCCAACAGCACCGTCTGACATCGACGCAAAGCCCATACACCCCCCTCACTATTATCTTCGCTGACCTATTCCCAAGTCCTTTGGCCCTTTACTGATCATCGCCTCGAGGAGTCCTTTCTATGAGTGAAAGGTCGGCGGACCATCCGCCGACCCATACAAGAAAGCAAGCGACCCGGCATCCGTCGATGCCGGGCCTGCCGGTCTACTAGCGATAGCGGCGCTTCCTGGCCGCTTCGGATTTCTTTTTCCGCCTGACGCTCGGCTTCTCGTAATGCTCTCGCTTGCGAACTTCCCGCAGAACGCCAGCTCGCTGGCACGAGCGCTTAAAACGGCGCAAGGCCCTGTCCAGGCTCTCATTCTTACCGACCCTGACTTCCGACAATCCTTCTCCCTCCCCCCGCTGCAAAAACATTGGCCCCCGATGGGTTGATCAGCCGGGAGGCCAGGCCAAATTCCGCCCCCCTAGTAGGTGGTAATGCAGGTGAAACACCGTTTGCCCTGCCGCGGAATTACAGTTTACCACCAAGCGGTATCCGTCTTCGGCAATACCCTCTCTGGCGGCCAAATCTTTGGCCACGAGGTGTATATGCCCCACCAATTCCCTGTCTTCGGGGGAAAGCTGAGAAAGACTCGGAATGTGCTTTTTGGGAATGATCAGCAAATGCACCGGNNGCCTGGGGATTAATGTCCCGAAAGGCAAGGGTGGTCTCATCTTCGTAAACGATGTCTGCTGCCAATTCCTTATTCACTATCTTGCAAAACAGGCAATCTGTCACCGACACACCCCCCTCCAGGCATCCTTCCGAGAACAATCCTCGTACACCACTATTCTACATCATGTCCTTAGTTCCTGCCTCCATCAGAAACAGTTCGCCATCCACATGGTCCTGATGGGCGGCTGCGATCCGGACGGGCAGCAGGCTGCCGGCAAGCTCCTCCGGCCCGGCCGCGACCACCCGCACATAGTTGTCCGTCAGTCCCTCCAACAAGCCCGGCTCTTTGGCGGGGGCCTCAGGCAAGACCTCCTCAACCCGGCCCACGAGCTGCTGGTGAAAGGCAAGCTGCAGCTCATCGCCCAGCTGGATGAGCCTTTGGCTGCGTTCTTCTTTGACCTTCTTGGGAAGATCTTGCAGCCGAGCCGCGGGTGTGTTTGGCCGCGGGGAATAGGTGAAGACATGGAGACGGCTGAATTGCATTCGCCGGACGAAGGTCAAAGTGGCCAGGAAATCTTCTTCTTCCTCCCCGGGAAAGCCGACGATGATATCGGTGCTGATAGCCAGACCCGGGGTCTTCTCCCTCGCGCGGGCGACCATTTCTTCATACTGCCCGGCGGTGTACTTTCGTCCCATCAGGCGCAAAATCTTGTCGCTGCCGCTTTGCAGGGGGATGTGCAGGTGGCGGCAGACAGTGCCGAGCTGCAAAGTCTGTAGCAGCTCAGGCGTGACCTCATGGGGATCCACCGAACTGATCCTGATCCGGCGGATGCCGTCAATCCCCTGGATGTGGTTTATCAGGCGGGCTAGGTCCCATCTACCCGGCAGGTCCTGTCCATAGCCGCCAAGGTGCACCCCTGTCAGCACGATCTCCTTGAATCCTGCCTGGGCCAGTCTTTCCACTTCCGCCTTGACGGCCATCGGGTCCCGGCTGCGGCTCGGCCCCCGCACCAGCCGGACCTTGCAATAGGTGCAGTGTTCGTTGCAGCCATCCTGCACCTTGATGAAGGCCCGCGTCCGGCCCCGGAAGGCCTCGATGGGCAGCTCTTCAAACTCCTGGATGGAGGCAGCCGGCGCCACCATCTGGACCCTTTCTTCTTCCGCTAGGGCCTTCTCCACCAAGTCAACCACCTGGCCCCGCTGATCCACCCCGACCACCACCGCTACTCCCGGCAGGGCGGCGACCTCATTGGGGGCGTGCTGGGTATAGCAGCCCATAGCCACGATGAGGGCATCGGGATTGAGGCGTCGGAAGCGGCGGATGGCCTGGCGGCACTTGCGGTCGCTGGCGGAAGTAACGGTGCAGGTATTAATCACGTAAATATCCGCCGCTTCCCAAGGATCCACCAGGCGGTAGCCCCGGCGACGAAACAGCTCGCCCACCGCTTCTGTTTCATATTGATTCACCTTGCAGCCTAACGTTTCCAAGGCAACCTTCTTACCCATCAACTCGATCCTTTCCGGGCGCTCGTCCCAAGTCTCCCCACTGGTAGAGAACCATGCTCATAGCCGCGATCCCAGCCGTTTCCGTCCTTAAAATGCGGGGCCCTAAGCTGACGGAGAGGAAGCCCCCTTCCCTCAGCTGGGCAATCTCCCCTGCGGTCAGCCCGCCCTCCGGGCCAATGAAGATGTTCACCGTCTGGGGAGGAACAGGCTGCTCAGATAGGGCTTCATAAAGGCCCCGGCCCCCCTCCTCTTCCCAGGGCACCAAGTTCAACCCCCCAGAGCCCACCATGGTCAAGGCCTGGGACAAGGAGCAAACGCCTCGGACCGCCAAGGGAACGGGACGGCCGCACTGTTTGGAAGCCTCTTTGGCGATTCGCTCCCAGCGGGCAAGGCGCTTGTTGGCCTTTTCCCCATCTAGCTGCACGACGGAGCGCTCACAATCAACGACGATCACCTGGGCCGCCCCGAGCTCCGCCGCCTTTTGAATGATGAGGTCCAGCTTGGGCCCCTTGGGCAGTCCTTGGAGGAGATTGACGCTGAGGGGCACCGGCACATAATCCCGCCGCCCCGTCACGGCAACGTCCACCTTGCCCCCGCCGATGGATTTGACCTCGCCTTCCCATTGGCCTCCTCGCCCATCAAAGAGCAATATCTTCGCTCCCGGCCGCAGGCGCAAGACATTGGCCAAGTGGTGGGCTTCTTCGCCCGCTAAGACGCAGCCATCAGCAGACCACGCATCAGGATCAACGAAGAATCGGTGCATAGTTCTATTTCCTCGCGGTGATGGTCACCCACTCACCTTGAACCCTTTCTCCAGTGATCGATAGGCCCGCCTTAAGCAAGGCCCGTCTTGTCTCCTCCCCCTGGGTCACACTGATGCCCGCGGCAACCAGGCTGCCTCCAGGGTAAAGGAGCTCCCCTGCCCGGGGGGCCAGGGCGATGATCACGGGGGCAATGATGTTCATCAGGATCAAGTTCGCCCCCTTCGGCAATACCTCCAGGGAGCCTTGGCGAACGTCGATGACCTCCTCTAGGCCATTGAACAGGACGTTTTCGCGGCAAACCCGCACGGCCACCGGATCCACATCGACCGCCAAGACCCTTCCCGCATCAAGTCTAGCCGCGGCCAGGGATAAAATGCCTGAGCCGCAGCCCACATCATAAACGATCATGCCCGGAAGGATGAGTCTTTCCATCTCTTCCAGGCACATGGCCGTTGTTGGATGATGCCCGGTGCCGAAGGCCATCCCCGGATCCAAAAAGACAGGCACCCTCCCGGGAGGACATTCCTCCCACGAGGGGCAGATGATGAGCTTGGCGCCGATGGGCACAGGTCGGTAGAACTTCTTCCAGGACTCGGCCCAATCCTCATCCCTCACCACCCGAGTGCGCACCTGGGCCGATCCGAGACCCCATTTCGGGAAAAGGGCGATATCGGCTGCAATGCGGTCAACTTTGTCCTTCATCTTCTCCTCATAGGGCAGGTAGCCAGCGATGAGCTCCATCTCTCCTTCGGACTGGAAAGCCGCTCCCTGGCACCCTGCCTCCAACAAGATGGCCGCCGCAGCTTCGGCAGCCTCCTTTTCCGCCCGGATTTCCACCTTCAACCATTCCACCAGACCCACTCCCTACTGGGCGCTGCGTCCACGATTTTCAAAGGCGTTCTTGACCTTTTCGAAAAAACCCTTCTCCCTTTCTTCTTTAACCTCAGCATTTGTATCTACTTCGGCGAACTCCTCCAGGAGCTGTCGCTGCCGCGGGGTCAGCTTGATGGGTGTAACCACTTTGACTTTCACATGCTGATCGCCCCGGCCAAAACGATGGGGCACTCCTTCGCCCCGCAGGCGAAAAGAGGTGCCGGTTTGGGTCCCCTCGGGGATCCGGAGTCTCGCTTGCCCATCGAGGGTGGGCACCAGGATCTCATCGCCTAGAGCTGCCTGCACAAAGCTGATGGGTATTTCACAGTAGATATCATTCCCCCGCCGCCGAAAGAGTTCATGGGGCTTCACCGTGATGTAGATGTATAAGTCCCCGGGAGGACCGCCGTTAAGTCCGCCCTCGCCTTCCCCGGCCAACCGCACCCGCTGGCCTTCATCGACGCCGGCAGGGATCTTGACCTTGAGGCGGCGGCGCCGGTTGACCCGGCCCTGACCGCCGCATTCCCGACAAGTCTGTTCCGCCCGTCTGCCTTCGCCCCGGCAGCGGGGACAGGTCCGAGCGTTCACAAACTGACCGAAGGGCGTCCGCTGGACGGTGCGAATCTGCCCTGTCCCCTGACAATCGGGACAAGTTGTCATCGAGCTGCCCGGTTCGGCGCCATCGCCGCCGCAGCGGGGACAAGCCTCCAGACGGGTGATATCCAGTTCTTTCTCCACCCCAAAGACAGCTTCCATGAAGTCGAGGTGAAGGTCGTAGCGCAAATCGGCCCCCCGCTGGGGTCCCCGCCGCCTGGCCGAACGGGTGGCTCCGCCGAAGAACATATCGAAGAAGTCGTCAAGACCGCCGCCGAAGTCCCCGAAATCAAAGCCGTCGAAGCCGCCTGGCTGCCCGTTGGCTCCTTCGAAGGCGGCATGACCGAACTGATCGTAGCGTCGGCGAAGGTCGGGGTCAGATAACACCCGGTACGCCTCATTGATTTCTTTGAACTTCTCTTCGGCCTCGGGATTCTTGTTCACATCCGGGTGGTACTTGCGAGCCAAGCGTCGATAGGCCTTCTTTATTTCCTCCTCCGCCGCTCCTCGCTCTACCCCCAGCACTTCGTAGTAATCCCTTTCCGCCACCTACTCACCCCCTCCCCCGACACCGAGGAAGCTAGTTCTCCTCATCATCAACTTGCGTATACTCGGCATCGACAACCTTCTCTCCATCATCGGCCGACTGCTTGCTTTCCGTAGTCTCCTGCTGCTGATAGATCCTGCTGGACATGTCGTAGAGCACTTTGCTCAAAGCATCCATCTTGTCCTTGATTTGCTCCTTGGTCCCATTGGCCAGGGCGTCTTGCAGCGCCTGCCGAGCTTCGTCGATCTTCTGTTTCTCATCGGGGGAGACCTTATCGCCCAGGTCCTTCACCGTCTTCTCCACCGAATAAATCAAGGTGTCGGCCTGGTTGCGCAGCTCGACCTCTTCTTTTCGCTCTTTGTCCTGTTGCTTGAAGGACTCGGCCTCTTTGACCATCCGGTCGATTTCTTCCTCGGTCAAACCTACCCGGGAGGTAATGGTGATCTTTTGCTCCTTGCCCGTGCCCAGGTCCTTGGCCGACACATTAACGATTCCGTTCCGGTCCACATCGAAACTTACTTCAATCTGCGGCACTCCCCTGGGGGCCGGCGGGATGCCCGTCAGTTGGAACCGACCCAGGGTCACATTGTCGGCAGCCATCGCCCGCTCCCCTTGGAGGACATGGATGTCAACGGCAGTCTGCCCATCGGCCGCAGTCGTAAAGACGCGCTTCTTGCTGGTTGGGATGGCGGTGTTGCGTTCGATCAGAGTTGTCATCACGCCGCCTAGCGTTTCAATCCCCAAGGACAAGGGGATGACGTCCACGAGGACAATGTCCTTGACCTCTCCGGCCAACACTCCTGCCTGGATGGCCGCGCCGATGGCCACACACTCATCGGGGTTGACGCCCTTGTTGGGCTCCTTCCCGAGGATGCTGCGAATGGCCTCCTGGACCGCGGGAATCCTGGTGGACCCGCCGACCAAGATGATCTCGTCGATATCCTTCGGCTCAAGTCCCGCATCGGCCAAGGCCCTGTGGGTGGGTCCCATGGTGGCCTCCACCAAGTCCTTGGTCAACTCGTTGAACTTGGCCCTGGTGATCAACATATCGAGATGGAGCGGTCCGCTGGGACCGGCGCTGATAAAGGGAAGATTAATGTTGGTGGCCTGAAGGCCCGACAGCTCGATCTTGGCCTTCTCGGCAGCTTCTTT
>LSQX01386858.1_pt2 | contig 10974 bp, 11 predicted proteins | sample 654561 | NCBI WGS metagenome assembly LSQX01 (sample SAMN04489861, study PRJNA283612) | anaerobic digester metagenome | isolation source: 4 biogas reactors fed with cattle manure at either 37C or 55C with and... | place: Denmark: Kongens Lyngby | collected 2014 | reverse complement strand
CAGTACGCCGTAGAGGCCAGTGGTCAGCAAAGGATTGATATCATTCATCGACTCGTCGATGAAAAAAAATACAAGAAGGTCCTGGTCTTCTGCAACACAAAACAAATGGTGCGAACCGTCACACAGCAGCTGCAGGCTAGCGGCAGCCGTGTCGACTGCATACATGGTGATTTGCGACAGTCACAGCGCGAACGGGTTATCAAGGCTTTCCGTACCGGCCGTCTGACGATCCTTGTGGCTACCGATGTCGCTTCACGAGGACTCGATATTGAGGAAGTCGACGCTGTCTTCAATTACGAAATACCAGAAGAAAATGAACACTACATCCACCGCATCGGGCGAACAGGAAGAGCTCAGAAAAAAGGCGTTTCCTACACTTTCACCAACAAGCTTTCCCGGCCGCAGCTGGACGAAATTATCCGTCTGACCGGTTCGCAGATTGAGGATCTGGTCGTGGAGGCAACAAAAGGCTGAAGGATAAATAGCGGCAGGCACAGATCAGGACAGCTGAAAATACAACTGTTGAAAAACAAAAGGCCTTGACCTGGCCTTTTTTGTTATTTTGAGCTTATCTGCTATATCGTTGCGTGATGATGCTGCTCAACTGGTCAGCCCTTGATCCGATCCACTGCTGATCTTCACCTTCCAGCATGATCCTGATTAGCGGTTCGGTGCCTGAAGCCCTGACCAGGACCCGCCCCCTGCCGTTCAGCTGCTGTTCAATCACAGAGATCATATCCACCACTTCAGGATCCCGCAATGCTGCCTCTTTATTGCTGTTGGGCACACGGGCATTGAGCTGAACCTGGGGAAACACTTTCATGACCTTACGGGCTTCGCTGAGCGGTATCATCGCGGCATCAGCCCGTAAAGACCGCAACAGGCGTAAAGCACTGAGAAGTCCATCGCCGGTTGTCGCATGTTCAAGCAGGATCATATGACCGGACTGTTCACCACCCAGGGTGTAGCCACGTTGCAGCATTTCTTCCAGAACATAGCGGTCGCCGACTTTTGTTTTGACCAGACTCAGGCTGTTCTTCCTGGCCATGACATCGAGCCCCAGATTGCTCATGACCGTAACCACAAAAGTGTCTTGACGCAGCTGGCCTTCTTTTTTCATGTCCTTTGCCAAAATGGCCAACAGGACATCGCCGTCAGCGATCACACCTTTTTCATCAACTGCCAGCATACGGTCAGCATCTCCATCAAAAGCAAAACCAAGCTGACAACCCGTGTTGGTGACCAGGGCGCACAAGTGCTCGGGATGCATGGATCCACATGCATCGTTGATGTTTATCCCGTCAGGGTCCGTACCCATCGTAACCACTTCTGCTCCAAGATCCCTGAATAAACCAGGTGCGACCAGAGAACTGGCCCCGTGCGCACAGTCAAGCGCGATACGCAGGCCACCAAGATCCAGACCCAGTCGACTTTTCAGATGTTCAGTATAGTCACGCCTTGCATCCTGCTGGTCCAGGCGCCGGCCGATAGAAGAACCGGTAGGTCTCAGAACGCTTTTCTCATCATAAGCATCCATTAAAGTTTCTATACGGTCTTCAATTTCATCAAGCAATTTATAACCATCACGGTTGAAATATTTGATACCGTTGAAAAGGTAGGCATTGTGTGAAGCTGAAATCATGACGCCGGCATCACAACCGTATTTTTTTGTCAGGAAGGCGATACCTGGGGTAGGCAGAATACCGGTAACCAGAACGTCAGCGCCTGCAGAGCAGATGCCAGCAATCAATGCCGCTTCCAGCATGCCGCAGGATATACGCCCGTCCTGACCAACCAGTATGACCGGTTTATGCTGGCATTCACCCGCCAGAACCCTGGCACCTGCCCAGCCAAGACGAAAAGTCAGGTCAGGCGTCAGTTCCGTATTCGCGACACCGCGAACACCATCCGTGCCAAATAAACGTGCCATAAACACTCCTTCATCCTACAGGCATTCATGCCTTCTAACCATTTGTTGTTTCATGTGATTGAATGAATGAATTTATTATAGCATCTGGTGATTTAAATGATATTTCATTCATATCACCGTGCGACACACATATTTGTCACATTTTGGCAATGTAGTTGTCATATAGCAAGAGCAATGCGGTTTTTTACAATCCCGGTTCATTTGCTTCTGGGTAATGGCCTATTGTTTATCACGAACCGAAACCGTTACGTTGGCCGGGGATTTGTATGTCGTACGAAGATGCATCAAGCTGCCCGTGTCAATTTGAACCTCAAGCCGCACCAGTCCGCTGCTTTCTACCTGCGCAAAATCAATATAAGCATTAACTTCAGAGCTGTTAAGGGCTGTTATGGTTTTCCTGCGGCCCATTAAAGTGACCTGAACGCTCTGCAGTGGGTACTGCACTTCGAAACCACGTTCTTCAGCATCTGTAATGCCAGTGTAGTTCAGCGGTACTGTAAAGGTCCTTGTTTCAATCGGATTGATGGTAACTTGAACATAAAGCCAGAGGACAATGGCGATTGCCAGAGAAGAAGCAATCAGCAAAATGCGCTGTTTGCGAAAAAAAGGCTTTCGCTTAGGGGCTTTCTGCGGTTTGCCCGCCGTTTCTTCCTCAGGCAGGCTCAAGTCAGGTTGCTCAGGAGTATCATCAGCCATGGCAGTTCCATCCGGCTCCCGGGCTTTCTGACGCCGTCCGCTGCGAAAGATGCTGCCCACAAAACTTCCGGGCGATCGTGTCACACCCAGTAGTTTATGCAGCAAGGTGCGTAGCGCATCGCCATTATCCAGCATATAAAGCCTGCCTTCTAAAGCAAGGCTGATGCTGCCGCGCTCTTCAGAAACAACAACTGCGATTGCATCGCCCATTTCGCTGGCACCGACAGCTGCACGGTGACGTGTCCCATAATCGCGTCGGAGATGATAATTGTCTGAAAGCGGGACATGGACGCGTGCCGCAGCCAGTCGCCCCTCCCTCACCAGCACAGCACCGTCGTGCAGAGGAGAGCCTTTATAAAAAATCTGCAACAGCATCGTCGCTGAAACAGCCGCATCAAGCTGAACGACATTCTCCTGACCGGCCAGATCACCGAGGCGCGTCTGACGTTCTATGATAATGAGCGCACCGGTCCTGGTTTCAGCCATTTTTTCACAAGCGCGGACAATGGCCTCAATGGTGTTGTGAATGGATCCGGATGTCTTGCTTTTTTCTTCAGGAGCGATGGCGGAGGAAAGAACATTGAAACTGCTGCGCCCGACAGTTTCCAAGGCCCGGCGCAATTCGGGCTGAAATATGACCACAAAAGCGATGGCCAGAACGGAGATGGTATTGTTAAGCAGAAAGCCCACAGTGTTCAACCCGGCTAGGCTGCAGACAACCGCGAAAGCCAGGATAAGGATCAAGCCTTTGAGCAGTTGCCAGGCCCGGGAATCGCGCAACAATTTGAGCACATAGTAAACCACCAGAGAAGTGGCAAGAATATCCCCAACAGCAATGATAATGTCAAGTGGCCCGCCAAAAAACAAAAGGCCACTTGTAAAATCCTGAAACAAGCTTCGCAGAAATTGTCCCAGGTCGGTCATGATATCACTGTAACCTGTTATTTGCACACGCCAGATCCCCTCTTGATTCTGCCTTCTCCTGTTCTCATCATAGGGTTATCAAGTCCATGAGACAAGAGAACAAGGCAGAACAGGCAGCTGTATTTTTTTAATTTTTCCGCGCAGGTGGTGTTTGCCCACACCTACATCTGGAACCCTTCAATGACACCGCGTTCCAGCCGATCCAGGTCCAACAGCCAGATCACACGTCCACTGACCCGGACAAGACCATCTCGTTCCATGCTGATCAACTCGCGGGAAAAGGATGGGCGGGGCATGGCAAGCAAGCGTGCGATCACCTCTTTTGACACAGGAAGTTCAACAGCCTGTGTTGAGACGGTGCGGCGGACTGTCTTGGGCGTCTCCCCCTCTTTTTCCAGTTGTTCGCGTAGCTGCTCAAGCAGATAACCGGCGATTTTTTGACGCAGGCTTTTTTGCGATAGTAAGGAAATACGCCGATTTTGTGACTGAATGCGGTCAGAGAGGATGTTGAGAAAACTCTGCATGATCTCAGGACTATGATAAAGCAGTGTCATCAGGATCTCTCTGGAGATAAAGATGATCTTGGCATTTGTCACCGCTTCAATGGTCATTGAATAGTTTTGCTTCGTTCCGAAGATCAAATATTCACCAAACAGCTCGCCGGCACCCAGCAGCTCCAGCGTAGCGAAATCACCTGAACTGGTGTATTTCTGCATGGCCAGCTGTCCTTCGATAATCATGCCTATACCTGTACAGGGATCACCTTCGTTGACAATCACCTCACCTTTCCAGACCAGCCGGATATTGGTTTTCCCGCAGTAATCATGAAACAGATCATGGTTTAAACCACTGAATAAAGGCGTCTTGGCTAATGTCTCACATATTTTTTTCATGGGTCCCCCATTATTGTCACTTCGTTCTTGTCAGTTTCCCAACAGCATTTGAATCACCGGGTCAAATCCCCTGATCACTTAGCGAACCACATACCGCCCTACTGGCACAGCATGCAAGTGGTCCCGATTCTTTTTCATCATACCGCAACAAATGTGGAGAATCAAACACTATCAGGCTGTTTTGTTGGCAGCGCGCAGTGACGTCTGACCTCAGCATTGACGTGCCAGATAAAGGCTGTTCAGCAGATATGGCTGTTTCTGTCTGGCAGCGATGCGGCAAAGTAATGATTTCAAGGCACCAGAGGAGAGCACCCCTTGCTCATAGCGGCTGATGTAGGATTTAAAACGGACCTTTTCTGCGGCGGTCGCGCCTTCATTCAGATAACCCCAGACATGCTGGGCTGCGTTAACGCCGTGACCAGCCGTGACAGGCATCATCTGGGCTTCTTCAACCATCTGGTAAAAAGCCTGCGCCGGCCAGGCGGATTTGTCCTTAAGCAGATGGCGGATCGCCAGATAACGAGCCGGATCGTGCTCTAGAACCTCGTATTTATAGCGTTGCCATTCTTCTTCCAGCATCCGGATCGGGCCGTTTTCACGCAGAAGATGATTTCCTTTCACAGCAGACAGGTTTTTATCTTTGACTTCCAGCATGATATCCAGATCCTGCGGCAGCAAGGCCATGTCGCGCAAGAATGATTCTGACCGTATGGTGTCTGAGTGGGCACCGGCCTTTTTCCCTTCCGCCTGCTGTGAATAATGTATTTTCTGCGGCCCATCCGCCGCCTGCCAAGTTCGGCGGCAGGCCATAAGCCATTCATTATCTGAAGTGGCGGGCTTCATGTTAGACGGCTGATTCAGCGCATGATGCAGATTGTCAAAGACAACCGGTATCCCCAGTTTTTCATTGAGCTGCAGGGCATCAGCAACGGTAAAGAGCCGTTCATCGTTTTCAATCACCAACCGACGGCGAACAGCAGGATCCAGCAATGGGTAACGTGCGGCGAAACGAGCCATAGCAGCAGGCTTGTCACCGTATATGCCACCAATATGCAAGATGATTTTACTGTCCGTTCCAGTGCCCAACGTATCCAGCAGGAGTGCATGATACTGGAGGTCAGCCAGCGATCTGGCCAGAACGTCCTCATCGATTGTGTTTAACACAGTATACTGTCCAGGATGCATGGAAACGCGCTGACCGGAGCGTCGGATGATCTCTGCGATATCATTGAGGGTTTCCGCAAAAATCGTTGACCAGGGAAGCTGATTAACAGGACTTGATCCGAAAGGGATAAGATCAGAACTGATGCGGAAAAGACGAATGCCCATCGCTTCATTGTAGAGAAGCATCTGTGTAAGGGCTTCCAGGTTTTGCTTGATCAGGCGCATCAGTGTCGTTTCATCAGCTCGATCCTGACGGCAGGTTTTCAGTGCGGTGTTGCGCACACCGATCGTCAGACAGGCATAGCCGCACCTCATGGTCAACCAGCTTCAGCAAAAAGCCGTTCGGTCATAGCCTTGATATAGTCGAGTTTGGCTTTAAGGATAGACAGTGGCGCTTTGCGTTCTCCAGGTATCTCATAGTTGAACAAACCCTGATAACCAATTGCCTGCAGGCTGCGCACTACCGTAATCCAGTCAACAGTACCGGGGCCATATGGTAAAAGATGCTGGTCTGTTTTTTCCTGGTTATCCGTGATATGAAGTGCTTTCAACTGATCGCCTGCCTGATTGATGAAAGAGGCCTGATCACGATGGGCAAGGTTTAAATGCCCTGTATCCAGGCAGATGCCCAGATTTTTTCCTCCTGCTGCAGCAATCAGCCGCTGTAGGTGCTGGCAGCTAGCTGCGTGGGAATAGAGATTTTCCAGGCAGATGTCCATATCTGTACCCTTCAAGTGTGCTGCCAGGCTGGTTAGCGATTCAATACTTGCCTCATCAATGGCCTGTGGGTCATCCCCGGCCAGATAGCGCGACGCCCCCGCAGGATGGAGCACAGCGGCTTTAACGCCAACGGCAAGATAGAGATCCAACCACTTCTTCAATTGATCGACGGTTTCTAACCGGTCATATCCGGCTATATCACTGCGCAGCCAAAGGTGCCCCTGGGGAAAAGACATGCCTTGATCAGCCGCATAAGCCCGAAAAGCACGGCCCTCTTTCACCGGGTTACCACGTTCCAACAGCACGGCACCATGTTCATCTGACAGCTCAGAGACCTGCCATCCTCCGGCCGCGAATGTCTTAACCATTTCTTCGGGACTCATGTCAACAAAATAACTGGACCAGACACTGGTTTTCAAACTGTACATGTGAAACCTCCTCGTGGGCATGTTGCCGTTCGATTTCGCGAACTGCTGACATTGCTTAATCCTGCTTCTCGAACGCCTCCATAAAAGCAACAAGATCGTTGACACCTTCTTCGGGCATGGCATTATAAATAGACGCGCGCATACCACCAGCACTGCGATGTCCTTTCAGATTGACGAATCCGGCTTGGTCTGCCGCCAGGCAAAAGCGCTCATCCAGAGACCGGTCCCCTGTCGTGAAGGTAACGTTCATGATGGAGCGTGAAGACGTTTCGACAAGATTCGAGAACAAACGTGAAGCATCCAGATATTCATATAACCTGCGTGCTTTGCGCCTGTTGCGCTCAGCCATTCCAGCCAGGCCGCCGATATCATCCCGAACCCATTCCAGAACCAGCTTGGCGATGTAAATAGCATAGCACGGTGGCGTATTGTACATGCTGCTGTGCTCTGCGGCAACCTGGTAATTCAGCATCAGGGGTGTGATCGCCATGGCTTTGCCAAGAAAATCCTCCCGCACAAACACCACGGTCAGACCAGCTGGCGCCATGTTTTTCTGGGCGCCGGCATAAACCAGGGCAAACCGGGAAAGGTCAAGCGGTTCTGACATGATGCAGGAAGACAGGTCGGCAACAAGCGGCACTTTGCCCGTATCGGGAATCTCCGGGAACCGGGTTCCGAAAATCGTATTGTTATAACAGATATGGACATAATCCGCGTCCTGCCGTACTTCCCGTGCAGAAAAAACCGGGATACGCCTGAATTGATTATCGGCGCCACTGGCCAATACACGTACATCCCCGTATCGCCGGGCTTCTTCATAGGCTTTTTGCGAAAATTGACCACTGATGACATATTCGGCTTTTCCGGACCCTGTCAGCAAATTCATGGGAACCGCTGAAAACTGCGTTGTCGCGCCGCCTTGAAGGAACAGCACTTTGTAGGAATCCGGTATGTTCAGCACAGAACGCATCAACTGCTCGGTTTCACCAATGATCTTTTCATAAACCGGTGAACGATGGCTCATCTCCATGACAGACATGCCGCTACCCTGGTAGTCCGTCATTTCGGCTGCCGCACGTTCCAGAACAGATAGGGGTAACATGGACGGACCCGCTGAAAAATTATAGACTCTTCTCATTTTCTGACCTCTCTATCTGACGTTTCTTTGTCTGTATATCATAACGCATGCCGTATCCTGCCGCCATAGGCTTTACATGAAAAACCAGCGGTCCCTAAAGGATCAAGTCAAGCCAGTCTGTGGCCTCAGATGCTTGATCAACATTCAGACGCACCGGCATGTGACAAAGACCGGCTTTTGTACCCAGAAGCGAACCGAGACGATTAAGGCCATCAGGCCCGCAGTAAACGAGGCTGGCCTTACCGGCATTGTGACATTTTCTGTACACTTCCGGCCACATGTCCTGTGGCGGCTTACCGTCACCTGGCACCCACTGGACCGCCTTGATGTAAGGAATGGATAGGATCATATCCAGATGGGCCAACTGTCCGAGACCATCCAGATGATAAACGGCTCGGCCAAGGCGTGTGGCAGACGCGTCCAGTTCAGGGCGTACAAAGCGGTCAAACATCTGGGGTGAAATCATATATGAGAAATCAGATTGCAAAATGTAAGCCGGATGATCCGAAAAAGTTCCGCTCCAGTCAGTCCAGCCTCGGCTGACTACAGATGGCCTGCCAGAGCCGTGCAGATCAGCGGACAATTCATCGAAAAAACGATGCCACAAATCATGGATCTCCCAGGTGAGGCGGTTTACAGCATCCGGTGCATCTACCAGATCCAGCAAAAGGAACTCACCCGGGCGAAACGTTGAAAGAATATCCAAACATCCGCCCAGATCCGGCATGGACAGCAGAACCTGATCGCCCCAGCGATCCATAGCAGCCCTGTAAAGGGCGCGCACGCGGAGCAGATATTCATTGTCTGGATCATATTCCAGGTGTAGTTCAGAGATGGGCAGGATTTTTTCCGGATGAAACCAGACCCGGCCGCTTGATGTGTCCAGGCGAGCCCCCAAAAAGGCAGCAACGACGCCAGGGCCGAAGCTGTCGAAATTAACAAAGGGATAAGCATCTCCCAAAAAAGTGTATTGGGAAAGCTCGTAGTCAATCCGGTCTATGATCGCTTCCGCAGGAATCGTAAGATCTGCGCAGTTTTCCTGACTAAGGCGTGGCGTGGCTGGTCTGGGCCGTCCAGGATTCCTGTTCGCCAGCCAGACAGGTACAACCGGCCGGTCCAGCTTTTGTGCCCACCAGGCCTTATAGGTTTTGCGCACATCATCCCATTGCTTGTCAGAAAAAGCTATGCCCATCACGGTCACGCTCCTGTCACTAGCCGCGGCAGTTCCAGCAGTATGTGCATACCTTGTCCGCCTCAATACCAATGGCCGCGAGCATATCATCAAGACGATTATAACGAAGTGTTGTGAAATTCAGTTTTCGGCAGATATCATCCACCATAACCTGGTATTCATCCCTGTTGACGTCTGCATAACGCTCCAGTCGATTTTGATCGATCTTGCCTTCTCGCTCATAAATGATCTTGCGTGTGATCAGATCCAGCATGGAGCTGGCCCGTGAAAAATTAAGGTAGGGGCAGGCAAAGAGCAAAGGAGGACTGGCCGGGCGTATGTGCACTTCTCTGGCTCCGCACTGGTAGAGGAATTCCGTGGTCTCCCTCATTTGTGTCCCCCGGACAATGGAGTCATCGATAAGGAGTAGCCGTTTGTCACGTATCAAGCTGTCAACCGGTATGATTTTCATACGTGCAATCAAATTACGTAAACTTTGCTGCTGTGGCATAAACGAACGCGGCCAGGTTGGTGTGTACTTTATGAAAGGGCGGGCAAAAGGCACACCGGACTGATTTGCATAACCTACAGCATGCGCTGTTCCCGAATCGGGAACACCGGCGACGATGTCCACCTCGATGTTCTCCCGCATAGCCATGCGCTGCCCGCACTGATAACGAACGACTTCAACATTCTGGCCTTCATACGATGATGTCGGATAGCCATAGTAAATCCAAAGGAAAGCGCAGATCTTCATCTTTTTCTGTGCCTGCTTCAGGACAGTCACTCCATCCGCGTTCAGCCGGACAATCTCACCGGGGCCAAGTTCCCTGTGGTTCACATAACCAAGATTCATGTAGGCGAAAGACTCAAACGAGACACAATAGCCATCATCTTTTTTGCCGACAGCCAGCGGTGTCCGCCCCATTTTATCCCTGGCCGCATAAAGGCCATCTTCATTGAGGACGAGCATTGTCATGGACCCATCGATTTGATCCTGAACGGCTTCAATTCCGGCTTTTATACTGTTATGCTGGTTAATCAGGGCCGCGACCAGCTCTGTCTGATTGATCTCCCCGCTGCTCAACTCCAGAAAATGCGTATGTGATGAAGCCAGCATTTTCTCAACCAGTTCACGGCTGTTGTTAATCCGGCCAACCGTCGTGATGGCATAACTGCCCAGGCGCGACCGTACAATCAAAGGTTGTGGCTCGCAATCGGAAATACAGCCTAGCCCCATGCAGCCCTCCATATCAGCCAGATCATTTTCAAATTTGCTGCGGAAAGGCGAGTTTTCAATATTATGGATCGCCCGGTTGAATCCTTTTTCTCCATAGATGACCATGCCGCCCCGACTGGTTCCCAAATGGGAATGGTAGTCTGTACCAAAAAATACATCCATGACACAGTTTGATTTGGATACTACGCCGAATACGCCACCCATGGTGCACCTCCGCAAGATTCGTTGTTTGCCTGCATCTGCCGGTTCTTCCAGAACCGCTCAAATCTGATCATATACGATGAGCATATGATGCGCAAGGCAGTCTACAACCCGTAAGCCGCGACATCTGCGTTACGGCATACGGATTTCCGGATCGGCGTGCTGTTTTTCTGTCGCATGCAGCCTGGACTGCTTGTTCTTAAGATCATGAACCAAGACTGTGCGATACACACTCAGGTGATGCGGATCTGAATGGTCCCATCTTCCGCGTAGTTGACTGCTTCCAGATCGCATACCAATTGATCGATGTCGGCCAGGTAAGCCTTAATGGAGGGATAGAGTGGCTTGCAGCCTTTAATGATAGACTGTGCTTTCTCTGCTCCATTCTGCAACAGCGCTTCAACCATGAGCAACTGGGCTTTGGCGGCATTGAGGCAGGCCTTTTCAACATCTTTTATCTGGTAATCAA
>LSQX01364962.1_pt1 | contig 10975 bp, 13 predicted proteins | sample 654561 | NCBI WGS metagenome assembly LSQX01 (sample SAMN04489861, study PRJNA283612) | anaerobic digester metagenome | isolation source: 4 biogas reactors fed with cattle manure at either 37C or 55C with and... | place: Denmark: Kongens Lyngby | collected 2014 | reverse complement strand
AGGTGGAAAAGGGGAAAGGTGGAAAGGCGCGGGGCGCGGGGCGTGGCAAGCCTTGGCTCCACGGGCTGTAGGGGCGTGCAGTGCGCGCCCGTTAGTAGCAGCATGGTCGTAGAGGCCAGATACCAGCTGTCCGTTTCTGCCCGCTTCATTCTTATAAATGGCTCGTTGCAACGCTGGAACGTGATACGTTCCCCTACAATTAAACTTGTCCGCACCCGTCTCACCTCTCACACATTTCTGCCACTTATAAAAACTTGCGGCTGAAATTTGCTGCGAAAACCGTTTCCTCATCAAAACTCCACATAAGAATTCGCTTACTTCATGCTCATGGGCGTGAAGTTCTTCATTTCTCGGCTTTTTACGCCTTCGCCTATTCCTTCTAGACTTGATTCAGCAGGGGCTTGGACTATGCAATATTTTTCCCGCCATTCTACAGTGATCGATCGCAAGGCTCCTTCTCAGATCCCGCAAAGGAGGTGATATCTATGGCAGTAACCCCGATAGCTGTATCCCGCGACCTGATCCTGGTCATGGACAACGGTGTGGGCGTGTCCGGTCAGCCTCTGACCATCAATCGTACTTTCAAATATGTAAAAAGCGCCGCCCTGGATGAAGACATCTATGCTGTTGCCCAGACGCTGATCGGTTTGCAGGACAGCGATAATGTGGCCGTGCAGCGCCGCGATATTTTCGAACTGGCTTCCGAATAGGCGGAAAGCAGAAAGTGGAAAGTTGGAAAGTAGGAATGTAGGGGAACGTATCACGTTCCCGAACGCGAACGGTACGCCCCTGCTGCCCCTAGCCAACTAGCCAACAAACCAACAAACTAACTAACAATTCTGCAAAAATCATGAGGAGCATGGTAGTGGAGCAGGGGGTAAAAAGCGCGAAGCGCCGCCCCTCACGCCTCACTGTTTACTCCTCACAAATTAACGAAAGGAGGTGGTCGGATGGCGATCCAGAGAACGCTGGAAATGGATTACATGACTGAACTAAGCAAGCTTTACCGTATGCGGGTGTACAATGCCTCAGAAGACCTGACTGCAGGGGAGATCAGCACCGCTATGGATGCAATCATCGCAGAAAATATTTTCAATACTACCGGCGGCGAACTAACCGCGAAAGCGGCAGCCCGCATCGTTACCAGAGAAACCGCAGACTTTGAATTAGTCTAAGCGGTAGGGTGGAAGAAGCGGAAGTTAGGCAAAAAGAAGTGACATTGGGGACGGGTTTCTGGCGTTACGCAGCGAAGCGGAGTCCGAAGGGAAGACGCCGGCCCCGTCCCCACATGTTGCGAGAAGTCACTCCCTACCAATCAACGAAAGGAGGGATCTTATGGAAGAATTTATCAGCATGATCGCCAATGTGGGATTTCCCATAGCTGTGGCAGCATATCTTCTGATCCGCATCGAAGGGAAACTATGCCAGCTGACCTCAGCGATCACCGAACTTCGCCAGGCCATCAACAGTTTACAGTGGTGAGGATCCTCACCACTAACGGAAAAACAAGGAGGATGATAATTTGAAAACGAAAATACCCAAAAACATAAACCTGACGAAATTTCTCCAGTGGCTAAAAAAGAACACCGATTGTGAAGTGAGAATGAATGGTCAGTGTCTGGAGGCAGTGGTATTTGCCAATCATATCGAACCCGGGCGCTGCGTGCCTCTGGTGGCCGAAATGGACGATGACGTACTGGAGATCACCGAGTTTTCCGTGGACTGCTACAACCCTCGGACCGCACAGGCTGCCATTGACAGCGGGGAGGATGCCTACTCACCAGTGCCATTTTACGAATGGGTGCAGGACCAGTACCTTACTGCCAAGGGCGTAAAAGTGGAAAAGGTGGAACTATAGATGAATATCAAAGATTATAAACTTGATTTCCAGCCCTTGGCGGACCGGCTCTATACCAACAACATCATCATCCATCATTCCGCCAGCGATGACGTCTCTGCCCCGGAGATACACCAATGGCACCGGGACAGGGGCTACAGCGGCATCGGCTATCATTTTGTCATCAGAAAGTACGGCACCATCGAAAGGGGAAGGCCTATAGACAAGATCGGGGCCCATGCCGGGGAAGCCAACAATGACAGTATCGGCGTGTGCCTGGCGGGGAACTTTGTCAGCAGGGAGCCGGAGATCGAGCAGATCCAGGCTTTGCTGTCCCTGACCGATTACCTGGAAGATCATTACGGCAAACCGCTGCCGCTGCTGCGGCACTGTGATGTAACAGCTACCGTCTGCCCCGGCAATATGTTTCCCTGGCCGCTGCCGGGAAGAGCTCCTGAACAATGGAAACAAAAGCTGGTGGACCAGGCTCTCCAGGAAAGGCTCATCACCGAAGTTCACGACCCCGACGCCCCCGCCGACAAATGGTTCGTCCTGGCCGTGGCCCTGAATCTGCTGGGGAGAGTGTGACAAGGGGCATGCCCTTATCAACAAACGCCGTAGGGGCGCCTATCAGGCGCCCACCAGCAAAATATCATGGCTATAAAGAAACGGGAAGATGCTATCTTCCCCTACTACGTCGCAATCATATATGAAACCGGGTGGACAGAGTCGTCCACCCCTACGATATAAAATATTACACGTTTTGTATGGGCATGCATCGCCTGCCTGCTCGTGCCCAGGATGGGTATCCGCTCTCTTATAAAAATTAACATCGCACCCGCCGGACGCGCACTGCGCGCCCCTAGTATAATAAGTTTATATTCTAATAATTGGAGTATTTTATGGTGGATCTCCATTTAGAAGATTTCATTTTGGAAGCTACAAAAAATGCAATATCCATACTTTGGCCTATAATTGCTCCCTATGTTTACATGGCAATTGCTACCGGGTTGATATTATTCATCATAAAAAAAATATCATATCAAGTGAACATTTTAACCGGTTCCACTCAACGAGAAGCTAAAAGGAAAGCAAATAAATTTAGAGATTTAATTGACTTGATATCGACTTTCATTGGTATTATTAAGAAATAATTTTTCTTTAATTGGAGCAAAAACGAAAGAGGCCCGAAGGCCTCTTATCTGTATAATGCCGCGTGAGGATACTTTTAACTACCTAAATATTTATTGACAAGATCCATATATTTCAGATAGTGATGTAAACATAGGTCAATGGAGTAGTATACTATGGTATCATCAATCTCTTCGTATTCGTGTACCAAAATATTTCTCAGCCCGGTGGAAGGCGCTATTTGGAGTGCAAACTCCATTGGAATTACTTTTAATTCGGCGATATCAATAAAAGAATTGAAATAGTCAGTCGATCCTTTAACCCCGTTTATCCGCAAAATAATGTTATTGATATCCGTGGCACATTCCACGATCAGCTGCATCGTTCGTTCAATAGCCCGGCGATATATTGAGTTGCACTTATATTCTTCCAAAGTAATAGCAGAGTAGCTTTTTAGCTCCTCATAATAAGTGTAGAGTTTATCTAACTTGGCAATAATTCTATCTTTGTCGGACATTACTTAACTCCTCTGATAATTTCTTTTGGAAGAGCTCCCGTTGATTTTCCCTGAATTTCTTGCTTTCATAATAACATTTATATAGATAAGGGCAGAGGGATTCGAAATAGCCTTTTTCATCTTCATAAAGTACCAGTCCGTCGTTGGCAATGGCTTCTTTTAACAACCCGGAGGCGGTTTGCAGGTCAACCAAATGGAGATTGCTTTTACTATGCAATATAATCAGGTCAGTCAGCAAATCATAGGTTTGTTGAGGGCCCAGAGGATTGCGGGCAATGAACGCGAGATCAATATCACTGCGCTCGGGCTGATAGTCGTCCTGCCGGGCATAGCTGCCGTAGTACACCAGAAGTCGCAATTGGTATTTTTCCACGATTTGTTGGAGTTTATTATGTTCTATCTTAATTATCATTTCGCCCCTCCCTTCCAAGCTTTGTTATGCCTCAATCATTTTTCTCTTATTTACCATTATATGCCATTCGCTTTAAGTTATGCAAGGAGCTCTGTTTTTATTCTATCATTTTACCGTCAACATCTATATACGCGCGGGAAACACGTATCGGGGAGCAGAGTGACGTTCTTTTCGCCTCGACGAGGTAGGGACGTGCAGTGCGCGTCCGCTTCCTTATATTAGTATGATCGCTATTACCGGATGCGTATACTGGTGGCGCGTGCCCTTTATGGCGTTATGGCGCGCAATGCGCGCCGCTACAAACATACTGTTGCCATTATGGCACAACATGCGCCGCTACAGCCAACTAACTTACCCTATAGCGCGCACTGCGCGCCGCTACAAATGAAGGAGGCGCTCACTGGACGCCGCTACAAACGTGAATCGGGCGCCTAATAGACGCCCCTACTTCGGGGGTGATGTGGGGGACTGTCCCCATGTTTGCCCGATGCTTTACTTCATCAGGTCATCGACCCATTCTTTCTGAATGCGTTGGTTAGCTAATAGCTTTCTCCACACGTCTGTGCCATGAAGTTTTTGCAGATTCTTATCATTCCATTGGGTGATATCAGGATTTATTTTATAGAATCTGATATTGCCGGGCTTTACTTCCAGGCAGAGGACGATCCTTTTGTCTATGAGCTGTTGTAATTGCTTTTTGATCTTGTCTGGGTCATCTTCTGCTGCATACGCAGCGAATTCATCTAAATTTATGGGTGCCACGTCAAGATCTTTTCCATAGGTACGGTATAAAATATAAAGGCACATAGCATACTGGGTGATGCTGGTGTCTGATATCGTCAGGGAGTAAAAGATTTTGTTGGGAACATATGTGCAGCCGTATGCGTAAATATCAAATTTTTGTTTTTTCATTATAAGGGCCTCCTTTGTTTTTGTGAGGCGTAAGGGGTGCCGCAGGGGTACTCCTTCGGGGCACAGGCGTAAGCGAAATCCTCGTGTGAAATGATGGCCCATGATTTATGCCATCCGAAAGTTTGGCGGATAATATGATTGCAGATTTTTATCTGGGTTTTGGTCATGTTCGATTGGTTGATCGCTTCCAATATTTCATTGGGATACATGGTAAAATATATACCCTCAACAAGATTTGGATTTGACAATTCTTCACCTCCGTGATTTTTTGAAATGTATTCCTGCTCTCCCCTTCCTTCGAGAAAATATAATTATATTATACAATATCTAGAAAAAATTGTCAGCGGAGTTGACGTGGGCATCCCGTAAGTGACACCCTAATTTGACAAATGGGGTTGACGTCCCCCATGCACAAACAGGGGGATACCCTATAGGGCACAGGCGGTTCTGCTGTTTGGATGCGCGCATTGCGCGCCGCTACAGTGTTACGAGCACTACGAGCCGCTTACACTGTTGGGTAAAAATTTGTAGGGGCTTGCATTGCGAGCCCGTTTCCTTATATTAAATATGATCGCTATTACCGGATGCGTACCCTTTATGGCGCGTACCCCTGGGCTGGCTGGAACTGCCTGAGAAATTTGACCGGGAGGAAATTAAACGGATCAAGGCGGCTTCTGAAAAGATCCGCCGTAAATCTGATGTTTTCCTGGTGGCTGGAATCGGCGGGTCATACCTGGGAGCCCGTGAGCAATAGAGATGCGGGAGCTGCTGAGAAGTTGACAAAAAAGGAGACGTACTTTATGTTGAATATAATTTTAAATCTCTGGAAAAGAAAAAGGTGATTAAATTCTAATGAAAATTGGAGCTCGGACAATTAAAACCGGTTTAGCGGTTACTTTAACCATATTGTTAGTTAGTATCCTGGAAGCAAGAATCGATACTGTAGATAATATTGTTGCTGTGATGGCAGCAATTACAGCAATAATAGGAATGCAGCCTTCTATAAAAGGTAGCTTGGCGACTTTTAAAAATAGGGTAATCGCTACTTTTATTGGCAGCCTTATTGCACTTGCACTAGCCTTAACCCTTGGATTTAATGCTTTTTATCTGGGGCTAGGCAGTATAGCGATTATATTAATATGCTTAAAGCTAAAGCAATATGAAAGTATTAGTTTTGCTTTAATAACTTTAGTCGCGATCGGCGTCTATAATAGCGATTTTAGTATTATGTTAGTTGTTTATAGGGTTTCTGGGATGTTAATTGGTCTTACCGTTTCCACGGGCCTAAATATCATTTTCTTGCCTCCAGATTATACTGAAAATTTAAAGATCAAAATTAATGAATTACAAATAAAGTTTGAGCATTTGTATGAAAATGCCATCAGTGATATTTTAAGAGAAGGAAAAGTAGAAAAAGAAGTTATTAAAGATAAAAGGCAAATAATTAGAGATGAATTAGATGATGCCAGAGATGTTTACTCTCTTTTGATTGGAGATTTATTGCCCAAAGATGAAGAAATGTTGAAAAAGTATCGGCGTTCTATTAACGCCATACAATCAAACCTTGAAAGACTGACGGCTTTGCATAGAAGTATCGTTTTTATGCCTGGCGGCCCCCAATATTCTGAGCTGCGTCAAGATTTATATAAGTATCTGAAATATTTATTAAACTTACACAGACAAATATATACTTTTATAACTTTAAACAAAGACTATCAAGAAGTTGTGAAAGATATTGATGAAGAAGAAATACGGAAAAAAATAGTAAGGCTTATCAAGATAGATAGTAGTGAAGATGTTTTTGAAATTTATAATGTCTATTTTGAAGCAACGCGAATAAATGAGAAACTAGAACAATTAAAAAGAGAATTTGGACTTGACAGTGGGGACGTACCCTGATTGTCATGTTTTAAGGGAGCAAAAGGGATTTTGGTGTTACACCGGGACGTCAGACAAGTGTTGTCACACAGTCTAACGTCCCCAATTGTCCCCTTTCCAACTAACCAAAAAATATTCATGTAATTAAAAGGATATCAGTGAAGAAGGAAGAAATTTGGTAATAATGTAAATGTTCTTTTTCACAGCAATTGTATCTTTCTTTCATAATTTACACCAAGAGAACTGCCAGAGGGGCAGTTTTTTGCGTGGGATGGGATCTGGGCAGTAAAGTAAGGAATTGGGGTGGTAAAAATGGTTTTAACCGAAGCATTAGAGGCATATGGGAAATATTTTAAATCGATTGCGGCCATGGTTCTGCCGGTGGGAATTCTTGTGGGGCTAATTCTTTTAGGGATCAGCAATTCGAGAAATGAGGCCCTGCAGCTCATGATGGCCTTCAATGTTCCGGGCTGGCTTTTGAGTCCATTGTGGATCGGTCCTCTCATATATGGCTTGTCCTTGTATGAATCAGAGCAGGAATTCAGTTATAAAACGGTACTGCGCAACGGAGTAAGGGTATGGTGGAAACTGGCGATCGTGGCGCTGATAGTGATCGTCATCAAATTTATTCCGGTGGCGGGCGGCGAAATTTTCCCGCAGCAGCAAGTGTTGTTTTCGCTGCTAACATGGGTGATCGCAATTTTCTTATTTGCCATATATGTTTTCATATGGCCGGTGCTGGTCCTGGAGTCCCACGGCCCGCTTGAAACCTTGCGCAGGTGTGCTGCATTATCTAAAGGCAGGCGGTTAAGCATCTTTTTTGAATTTATTGCCCTATGGCTGCTGATTTACGTGGTGTCCTTCATCATGATGGTGCTCCTGGGCCAGGCAGCGAACCTGATTGGGGGAATGGCTTCTATATATATAAACTTCATTTTGATCATGGGCATCATTCAGCCGATGCTGCATGCTCTGATCGTTGTCTGGATCTACTACTACTACCTTAAAGCTGTCACAGTCTGACGGGGGAAGTGTTGACTTTTGGTGTTGAGTTGCCAGGGGGTGAGATGCTGGGGTGTTCCCGGGCCGTTCGATTTCCAGGGAGCTAATCAAATTTATGCAAGAGTGTTTGATGGTACCTTTATTGCCGAGAGTAAAGTTAGGACCGCTAATCGGGAAACAATTTCTTTTTATGGGCGGCTTTTTTTAATATTGAATTTTCAAAGTTGTAAGTATATAGTTTGGGTTATGGTGCTCTAAGGATAAATTACCTTTATATTGTTAATGATGATCCGCTTTAGCAGCTAAATGATGGAGTAATATTTCTAGCAAGAAAAGAGGTGCCATTTGATGCGCAAGATTAGTACAAGGGATCAAAGCGAAGAGATATCTGTTCCGGCGCATAGCTTTGTCAATAGTAAATATACTCTTATTATATGTTTGACCGTGATCGTTTTTATGATCAGCGGTCTTTATTTGCTTTTTGAGTGGAATAGATATCAGAAAATGGCATCATCAGAAGCTATCCAGTTGGCAAATTCGCTGGAGGCGCTTATGCCTGGTAAGCATATTTCAGAATTATCGGGAATGGCAGACGACATGGAAAGCCCTGAATTTACTATTATCAGGAACAACCTGGCACGCCTGGTGGAAACAACGGGTTCGATACGTTTTGCTTACCTTCTGGGTGAGAGAGATGGCAGCATGATATTTTTGCTGGATGCGGAATCGCCGGATTCTGATGAATATTCGCCGCCTGGTCAGATATATACAGAAGCAGACGATATCGATTGGGAGCCTTTTAAAACAGGCACGACTGTACTGACCGATCCGAGAACTGACCGATGGGGCACTTGGATAAGTGCGCTGGTACCGATCAAAGATCCGACTGACGGGAGAGTAATCGCAGTCTTTGGGATTGACTATTCCGCATCAGAATGGTATTCGAATCTTTGGAAACATATGATTCCGGATCTAGGCATTGTCATATGCTTCCTTATATTATATATGGCTGTACTGCGCCTTTGGACTCAGCGTTCAAATTTTAAAAATATCAGCAAGAAACTTGAAATAGAAACGATCAGTAAAATGTCTGAGACAAACAGACTGATTGCAGAATGTATGATCAAGCCCTTTGCTGATGTGCAGGAACAGCTTGACTTTGCGCTGCACGAGGCGATAAAACTAACAGAAAGCCAATATGGATATATCTACTTTTATGATGAAAGTTTAAAGGAATTTACCATAAACTCCTGGACAAAAGAAGTCATGCCTGATTGCGATATAACTGAAAAACAAACTATGTATCGGCTTGAAATGACGGGTATTTGGGGCGAAGCGGTCCGCCAAAGAAAACCTGTTATTGTCAATGATTTTGAAGCACCAAACCCATTGAAAAAGGGATACCCTGAAGGCCATGTTCAAATTCGAAAATTTATGACGATCCCAATTTTTGATAACGATCATATAGTGGCAGTTGTGGGCTTTGCTAATAAAGAAGCCGATTATACTGACAATGATATAGAGGTTATGACCGTTCTCATGAGTGGCGTTTGGATTGCCACTGAAAAAAGAGAAAAGGAAAAAGAAACAGAACTGCTGCTGGAACGTTTACAATCAATGATCAATAACCATGAAGCAGTCATGCTTCTTATCGAACCGCTATCCGGAAAGATCGAAGAAGCAAACCGTGCCGCTATAAGATTCTATGGCTACTCGAAGGATGAGTTGCTCAGCATGACGATACAGGACATAAACATGTTAAGCAAGGATGAAATCAGCGAATTACGAGTGAAGGCTCTCAATAAAGGCCATAAATATTTTACGTTCCCGCATCGCTTGAAAAGCGGGGAAACAAGAATAGTAGATGTTTATAGCAGCCCTATCGAATACAATGCCAAAAAGGTTTTGTTTTCAATCATTTTCGATGTTACAAAGAGAGAAGAAATCACAAAGCAGAACGAATACTTAGCCTATCATGATCATTTGACAGGGGTATACAACAGAAGATATTTTGATGAAGAATTTGCCAGGAGAAATTGTGCTGATGAATACCCTCTGGCAATAATAATTGGCGATGTCAACGGATTGAAATTTTATAATGATACTTATGGGCATTTGGCCGGTGATAAAGTGTTAAAGAATATTGCGCAGCGGATACAAATGCATTTACACAGTGGCGATGTTCTTGCTCGAATTTCCGGAGATGAATTTGCTATTATCCTGTCAAAAACAAGTGATGAAAATGTAAGAAAATATATGGATGATCTAACTCGGAAACTAAACTACGGTTTCAAAAATGATGAGGAAATTCCTCTGACCATTTCTTTTGGATATGGTATTCAAAGACAAAAAGAAGCTTCCCTGGATGCTATCTTTAAAGAAGCAGAAACTTATATGAATAATAGGAAGTATTTTGACAGCAAGAGCACCAGAAGTAAAACCATAAACATCATAATGGAAACATTGTTTGCAAAAAGCGAACGGGAGAAAAAACATTCTGAACGGGTAAGTGCTCATAGCGAAGCGATAGCAAAGCAAATGAAATTGGATGAGCATTTGATTGACAGAATTCGAGTCGCAGGCCTTTTCCATGATATTGGAAAGATAGGTATAGACGAAAGTATCCTCAATAAAAACGGAAAACACGAAAAAAGTGAATGGGAAGAAATGAAATTACATAGTGTCAAAGGCGCAGATATTTTAGAACGCACTGCTGATTATATAGATATTGCTCACGTTGTACTCTCACATCATGAATGTTACGACGGCAGCGGATATCCTAACGGTTTAAAAGGCGAAGCTATTCCGCTGGAAGCGAGGATTATAGCGGTTGCCGATTCTTTTGATGCCATGACCAACGCAAGACCATATCAAAAGGCTATAAACATTGAAGACGCCCTATTGGAGCTGAAAAAATGTTCAGGCACCCAATTTGACCCCCAAATCGTTGACCTATTTATCCGGATATTGACAGATGGGGACGTACCCCAATTGTCAACTTTTTACTAGTTGGAAAGTTAGAAAGTTGGTTAGGGGCATGAGGCGTGGGGAAATCCGGCGTGCTGCGCTGTGGGGAGGTATAGAGGCAGGCGATTAAGGTGCGTCCCCACCTGTCAAATGTCAAAAACATGATACCCCTTGCCCCCAAAACATGACGATTAAAGTACGTCCCCACCTGTCACTCCCTCAAAAATATGACTTCCCAGACTGTTAAATATTAAAAACATGATACCCCTTGCTCCTTCAAAACATGACAATTAAGGTACGTCAGACTGTGTGAGAACAC
>LSQX01170204.1_pt1 | contig 10975 bp, 6 predicted proteins | sample 654561 | NCBI WGS metagenome assembly LSQX01 (sample SAMN04489861, study PRJNA283612) | anaerobic digester metagenome | isolation source: 4 biogas reactors fed with cattle manure at either 37C or 55C with and... | place: Denmark: Kongens Lyngby | collected 2014 | reverse complement strand
CACGTAAAACCTTTGTGTAAAAGTGACATCATCACCATCAAACAGTATAGGAATTGTTTCGAACAAAGGTCTTAACGTTAGAACTTTAGTGAATTTTTTTGTTAAAGTAAAGTGAGGATTAGTCTTCGCTTCGCGCCTGACATTATCCGCTGCACGATCCCTAAGATCAATATAATAAAGATGGTCAAATTCTCCACGTGTAGCATTGAACTCTGTCATTATCCTTGAAAAACTCATTCCACTTGCATTGTCTTTACCATCAGTGATCAGATAGATTAGTTTTTTGTTATTTCTGTAATTACGATCCATGTAGTTTAGAGCTTTGTTCAAAGCATCATAAATAGCCGTATTTTGACCATTGGGGTCCATACCTTTGATATATTCTCTGATGTCGTTTTTAACCGATTCTTTATCAACAAAAAAAACTTCGGGTCCATAAAGATCCCTGTCAAACTCATAGAAAACGACCTGTGTGTTTAATTGAATACCGTCTACATAATTAAGAAGATATCCTTGAACATCATTCCAGATACTCTCTCCATTACCGTCACCTTTACCCACCATAGATCCTGTTTTGTCAACAATTAAAACAGAAATATAAGTATCTGAAGCGTTTGCATATAAAGGCAGACTTACCAATATAATAAAAAACACCATCAAAAAAGCAATTGTGAATTGTTTTGTTTTTTTCATTGCAATGAAATGTTAATATATAATTATGTTGTAACAATTATTCATTTCGAAGTTTTTGGTATAAACTTGCAATCAACACCCCTAAAAAAATCCAGGATATAAAAATATGAATATTTAAGATCATAAAAAATCTGTCTCTATTCTGAATATCTGGTTTATCAATATAGCTTTGAAAACCCGGACTGCATTCCTGAATTAAGGCTACGTAAAAAGTGTTCATTAAAATAAATCTATAACTTGGAGTGTTTATCGCTTTATCTGTCAGTTTTGTCTGACTAACAATCATATTGAAATCATTCTGACGAACATATTTCATTCCGTCGATTATCACATATGGTTTAGCAGGCTCCATCAATACTGTATCAACAGTATGATAAGTCTTTATTTTTATTTCCAAATGATAAAAAAAAGAAAACAGAATTTGTGTTATAATGAAAAGAAGAAAGAATGAACGTAAACTGTTCTGAGCACCGACTAATGAGTAAACAAATTTTGTGGGGTAAGTTAGAAGTATGATTATTAATAACACCAAAAAAAATACAGGAAAGGATTTAGGAAAAATAAAATATACACCAAATATGACTAAAATGAATAGCACAGCTAACCAGCCAAAATACTTGAAATAATTAACGAAATTATCCCATATCCTGCTTACAGTTTTTTTCATTACTTTGTTCATGGCCGTGAAAAATTTAATTTTCTTTTTATATCAACCCACGTTGTACCTTGTCTAAGATTTACCATTTCGTTCAACGCTATGTCTGCTGATTTAAACTGTTCTTTGTCACGACATATATGACGAATATCATTATAGATCTGCCCAAGGACATTGTCCATAGCTTTAGGATTATTTTTACAAATTCTTTGAACAATTTTCTTTATGTTTTCCAGCTCTTTTTTTGTGTTGTCTGCTAAAATATCTTCATTTGCTCCAAGCGAATCCATAACTAAACTTGTTTCGGCAACGGAATATATGTAGATTGCCTTTAGCATCATCATAAAATGAAAGCCGTTCAAAACTTCTAAAGCCTCTTTTGCCAGCAAAGCCGATAGCATGTACATTTTCTCACTATAGTAACGCTGTGAACGGGTTAATAAGTTATTGGCAATATGAAAAATATAAGGGGGTGTTGAATGACTGTCATCTGTGTCATTCTCCCTTTTATTATTAATTCCAGGAGATTTTTCTTTATTAATTCTATCATATGACTCTTTCACTACATTAATTTCATGCAATTCATAGAGTCCATTAAGTGGCTTGGTCAAGCCTCTCAAATATGCTTTTTTCCCCTCCAGTATTATCCCATACCTGCTAACATCATTATTTTCACAACGTTTGAAAGCATTATTTTGGATTTGAGGCACTGAAGTTTCATCTTTATCAATTTTCCTATCCAGACGAGTAACAAACCAGGTTTGTATATTTGCTCCAAAATTTTCCCAAATATTTGTTAAGTGTCTTTCCCACTTATCACTATAGGAGATTCCTCTTAATTCTTTTAGTTGGATGCTTTCTGATTGATAATCTTCAAACTGAAGATCATAATCCCTGATTATTAATTTGAAATGATTATTGTATTGGATATCCGGATTATGTACTTTTAGGGCTTTAATGTAATTAAGTTCTTTACAACTTATTACAGGCAAAGCCCTGAATCCATTTATGTAAAGAGCATAACTATTAAAATATGCCTGTTGGATTTCTTCTTCTACCACCAATGAAAAATTATCGTTGCGACTACATTGATTCTTTGGAAAATTAGTGCGAATTCTTATTTTTTCAAATATAATTTGCTTGACAAGACACCGAAGATTAGATGCGTCAAAAAGGTTACTTTGGCCTCTGATCAATAGATCTAGATCATAAGAATATTTATCAGTAAAATTTAAAGTGTGAATGTAAGGAAATTCAATATTGCATAAAGGTTTATCGGTATTGCAAACAGGCTTTTTACAGAACCACCTTGAAGAATTCTCGATCTTACATCTTAAATGCTTTGGTTCCCAGCCAAAATGATTTATCCAATCGAAGCTGCTATATGATAGAAAAACTATTTTTACTTCGGGGTATCCTACAATTAATTCATTAATTATTTCATTATTCTGCTGCTTATCAGCTTCATTAAAAGAGTACTGATCAATAACAATAATAAGATTTGCCAGTCTTACTAACTCAAACGTATCAATAAATTGCATTAGCTCCTTGAGGTGTTTGAAAGTTTTTGCGGTTCCATTTTCCTGACGTATTAAGCTGAACTCGGAGAATCTTTTAAATTCTTTTCCTGTATCCTTTACGTACCGTTCAAATGCCACGGTAGTATAATCGTTCAAACTAAAGAATAACAACTCTTGTGTTACAAATATCATATCCTAATCTAATTTTATTGCCTCCAAAAGCCAAATACAAAAAGGGACCAAATAATATATTATGTAAATATGGTTTTACAGTTTATAGCATTTACATATAGTATAATATTTTTGTAAATTAATTTGTTGTAGCTTGTAATACTTAAGTACTTTATACCTCAATTGATCGGCATTCATTCCAAGAAGCCGTGCTGCTTCGGTTTTTTGTCCATAACTTCTGTGCAACGCATCTTCAATTGCCTTCAATTCAATGTTTGCAAGATTTTCTTCCATGTTGAATTGTCCGTGAGTTATGGTATTCGGATCACAGTCAAACTTATTCTCTAGTAATTCCCTTTTCAAGTGATTTAACTTAAGAAATGTATCTCCATAGAGTCTGGCTCTGGTACAAGCATCCCAAACAACTGATTGCAATTCTCTAATATTTCCTGGCCAGGCATAGTTAACGAATACTTCCTCTACCCTATTATCAACGGCTATCAGTTTGGTTTTTTCTTTTTCTCTAAAATGATTGAAAAAGAAATTTGTCAATATAGGAATGTCTTCCTGTCTCTCTCTAAGCGGAGGCAACTCAATACGTATTCGGTTGATTCTTTGGTACAGATCTTCCCTGAATTTATGTTCCTTAATAAGAACAGGAATATTCTGGTTCGATGCTAAAATAAGTTGTAAATCAAGCTTTTTGCTTTGCCGACTACCTACAGGGGTAATTGTTTGTTCATCAATAAATCGTAGAATTTTCGTTTGTATTTTTAAATCGTAATCACCTATCTCATCTAGGAAAAGAATGCCTCCTTCGGCCAGTTCAAACAATCCCTTCTTATTTTCTGTGGCACCCGTAAAGGCTCCCCTGACATGCCCAAAGAGTTCGCTTTCCACTAGTGTTTCTGACAATTCAAGTATAGAGAACTCTTGATATGCAACTTGAGCTCGTTTTGAATACTGTCTGAAATACCTTGCTGCGTGATTCTTTCCGGTCCCAGTCTCTCCACATAGAAAAATCAATGCATCACTACTGTTTTGTGCAAGGTCTTTCAATCTTAATCTAAGGAATTCTGCCTCCTTTGAATTGCCGAGTATCTCATTGCCTTGAGCAATGCGTTCTAATTCTTTATTTTGAGTTTTAAGTTCACGAATGTTCATAGAACTTTTTGCATAGTTCATCAGACGAATTTTCCATTCATCCCAACGCAAGTCACGTTTGTTTAGAAAATCCGTTGCACCTGCTCTAATAGCTTGTACGGTAGTTTCTATAGAAGGATAGTTCGTCAGAACCACAATTTGCAAATCGGGATAACTCTCACGAATCTTAGGAATTAACTCTAAACCTTCTTGTTTTAAGGGATTATTTTCGTTAAATACAAGATCTAAAAGAACAATATCAATGTCAGAAGATAAGAATGTAAAAACATCTCTTGGGGTATGAGCCTTAAATACATTAAAATCACCTAGGACCACCTCCACGGATTTGGTGAATTGTCGGTTGTCGTCAACTATCAGCAGATTGGGTTTTTTCATGGTAATGTGCCCATTCGTTTGCCATTTGTTCAATGGTATCCGAAATACTCATGAGGCTTTCAATGGCCTCTTTACCAAAGATATGAAAAGAATCTGTTAATTTTAAATTTATTATTTCTTTTTGAACAAGATTTATACATCCTTCGATATTCACAGTTTCCTTATCCCATCCTGCAAAATAAAGAAAAGGGGCATTTATTTCAAATTTTCTTACAAACTCATTCCAGTTTAGGATCCCCGGTTCTAGAAAAGTCTTATTGAGCTCATCGAGGGCAATATCACCCAAACTTACTAGGCTAAAATAATTGTTCAGATAATAATTCACCCACCCAATGCAACTTAACAGTGATTGATCACCATGCCCTTTAAAAAATACTGAAATTTTATCTGAGACCCATGGAATATTCTTTCTTTTAAGTTGGTATTCAGAATTCAAACAAGTTATAAAATTTGACTTAATGTTCTTATAATCCAGCAGATTAACATCGGAATGATTGTTACTTCCCAATGTTCTTATGTTGCTTATTTTTATTTTATTATTGTATAATACTTTACAAAGCGAACCAAATTCCTCAGAATCATTATTCAGTATAAAAAGAATATAATATCCTTTAATATCAGACAAACTGTCTTTGATTAACGTAAGTTCTCTTTTGAATACATATCTAAAATAATGCTCAAGTGAAACATGCAGATAGCTTTTATTGATTAACAGTATATATAATTTAGGTTTCACCATGTTCCCTGTGTAATTACTTATTATGCTTAAGTGAATCAACAGTTTTTTAATTATCTAATTTATCTCACTTAAGCCCTTTAATAATTTGGGAAAGTAATCTTCTTCATTTTTATCAAAGTATTTTCCATTGTTACAAATATCAGCATCTCTCATATTATTCCAAATACTCTGAAATTTTGTTAGTTTATCTTTAGTGGTTTGATCTAAATCTGCATGTTCAATTAATGAAATAATTTTATGAACAGCCTGATTTATTGACTCTTTATGTTTTGTAAAGCTTTCAGAAAATTCTTGACAATATTTTTCTCTGACAGATATATCAGATATTTCACTCAACCCAGTAATATATATAGATAATGGTTGAAAGGTGTTAATCAACTTTTTAAGGATGATAAAAATTATGTTACTTTTAAGAATCTCCTCATGTTCATAGAGATAATAGTCCCATGTAGCATCAAAATTTTCTTTTCGAATAGTATTTTCAGGGATTCCATCTTCTTTAGGTTCTAAAATGCCTTTTCTATTCTTAGTACCGTAGTATATGTGCTTTTTATCTTTATCGGTCCCACAAAAATCGTATATATAAAATTGCCCTTTAAAACTTTCAGGTTTAATTATTGATGACGAAGAAATATTAATAGCAGACTTTACTCCATTATTATGAAAGTGTGTTAAAATTAAAAAATCATAGTATCGATTTTTGATTATCAAATCGTTTAGTTGTTGATTAAATTTTTGATCATTCTCGAATTTTGTTAGAATAATTTTATCATTCTCTTTTATCTTAATAATATGACAATATTCGTTTATGCACGGCTTTGTCCAACGCCAGTTTATTACAATTATTCGACCCATATATATCTCTTTTTAAGATCCAAAAATAACTTTTATTACATTATATTTTACATCAAAATTATCGTTATATGACATACCGCTTTCAATCGCATTTATTAAAGATTCTACCGGTTTAAAAAGTGTGTTACGTGAATACTGAGGAGATAAATCTTTTTGCCATGAAATTCTTCCTCTACCCGTAATTACAATAAATAAGAAATTCGGCTTATTAATTAAATCTTTTAATTCATTTTCAATAAAACTGTTCATATACCCCTTTTTAGACTCGTTATAACCTAATGCTTCTATGTAAGAAAGGTGGACAATTAAAACATGGGGGATGCCATATTTCAAAATTTTCTGATCAATAAAATTCTTCAAATTACCATATTCATGATTCTTAAAGTCCTTTTCTTCATAGACATTTAATTTTAAAGATTTCCTGAACATATCAATTTTTTCTTCATTCTTCGGCATTCTGTTATATAAACGGTTGTCAAAAATCATTACATTCGTGGCGGCCACTTCTATGAAATCATAAATCCGGGATACATCATTTGTAATGTCATCTATAGTAGCATTTTCTTCGCACAATTTTCCAATGAAACTACCAGGTTGTTTATCCTCAATTTTTGAAAAATAAGTATTCCAAAAATGCCCGTGACTCCTAACATTACATGCAGAATTCTCATCGCTATCGCCATGAGAGAGTGTAATCAATTGGTCATCTTTATTAGTCGTAGTATTTGTTTCAAGATCAAAACTTAGTGTTTTTTGATTATAGACAATACTAACACTATCTTGAGTACTTTCAAAACCAACTTTTAGAATCTTACAGTCTTGAAACCAAATTTCAAACCAGGTATTATAAAGCTGTTTGAGCGTTTTGATTCTTTCACTTTTATTATTATTGATTGTATCATCTGCAATTAACCGTACAACACCTTCTTTCCTTATTTGATTAACAAATACATCGTATTTTGCTGTGGGAACGATAAGAAATTTGAATCTTGAGATGTTTTCAGCTTTTAAATCTTCAAGACCATTAATACGGTAATAATCTTCACAATGCCAAAGAAAAAAATGTTTTTTTAAATACCCTTTTAAATAATCTTTATATTTCTCCTCTGATGGGTTTGTCATTAATGGAGGTGATTCTTTAAAAATATCACCTTTTTTACATGTTGTATAATGTATCCAAGGATAATATGTCTTTTCAGAATCATCAACATTTAAAAATTTATTAGAGAACAACATGGCAGCACATGCTTTATCTTGTGAATTTCCACCCATTTTTGGCATTCCGTTAATGTCAAGAATAGGTTTTCTTATAGACGCTGTGACCTTCTTCCAAAGAGTAATTTTTTCCTTATCTATGTACATATCTGTTTCATGTCCTAACCAGACTGCCACATTAAACAATTCAGATTTTTCTCCAAATTTCGCTATAGAAATGTGGAATTCTATACAATGATTTTGCAGATCTTCTTTGTTGACATGTTTTATGTTGCGCAATTGATTTTCAAAAATTGTGAAAAGGGCATGTTCTCCAACGACACCACCAGGTAAAAATACATTGTATTCTTCTTTGCTTAATAATTCTCTAAAATAACTAAATTTCTGACCTAGTCGTACAAAAGCATACGGGCGATAACTATTCTCGTCATGAGCTCTATTTTTAATTTCTTTCTCGCTGTTAAATAAATCTTTAGCAATACATTCTTCATCATCCATCAGTGATAGATCAATTGTAACAAAGAGGCCCGTTTCCCATTTTTTATCTTTTTTTACAGAGAGATTAACGTTAAGTTTTGTAATACCCTCTGTTTTAGCAATTGTTCCCAAATACAATGGATTGTTGGCAAAATCTTCCCATAGTATTTGATACCAACTTTTTGATTCTCCCCCGAAGGCTATATCCCGTGTTACACCACTCCAAAAAGCTCCTTTATCTCTTAAAAAGCGGAAAAACGGAAATAGCGCGTAATCCAAAGAAACTGGAAATTGCGGTTGAAAACACGTTAAATTTTCATCCTTAGTAAATATCTCTCCAGAGACCATATTACATTTTTTATCTTCAGAACTAAACTGATCAGATTTTTTGAATTTTAACAAAGCTGAAGGATCCTTTGTACTAAAGTGCAAAAAGTCAAACAAAGAATAAAATTTTTCATTATAAACACTGTCAATTAATCCAAGCGCAGAATAGTATGGTACAGTGGTTTTTTCAAGATCATCCTGCGAAATACAAATACTTAAAGGTTCAAACCCTGATATTTCAAGAGTTGTCTTTTTTTCATCACCGACATAAAACCTTCTCTCTAAAATTTTTGACCTCAGTTCAAACCACCATTTTAAAGCAGAGAGACTGTGAGCACTAATATTGTGAGAGTAAGAATCAACTAAAATTGAAATAATGGCGGTTTTTGATTGTTCCTTAAATAAATCTAATTTGGTCTTTTGTATAAAATTATTTATTGAAAATGCTCTATATCTTAAATTCAATAAGTCAAGTATTTGTTTTAGATTATTTTTATCAAAGTTCTTTTTTTCGTAAACTAATAACAGTCCTCCCGAAGCGACTTCATTTTGACTTATTTTATCTATATATTCGCGAGATGATATATAAAGAATTTGCTCAAAATCACATAATAGAGCTATGTACATCGATTGAACAAGCTTTTTTATAGTTATTTCTTTTAATTCCCAGTTTTCGTTATTTGTATATATTTTAATGTTTTTAAGAAGTTCAGAAAAATCGTCGACTAGACTATTTACTTTCTTGATAGTTGTTTGAAAATCAGAACTATCTGTTGCTTCTTCACAATCATTTAACGAATTTAGAACGTCACTGAAATTTATTAAATAATAATCATCATTTATGGCTTTTTGATTTTTAAAAGAAGAACTGATTTTTTTAATCTTTATTTTATTGTTTATGAATAATTCATTTGAGAAATTAATTGTGATCAGATTAATTGAGCCATCTCGTCTTAATTCAACATCAATACCATTAGTCGAACCTTTTTGAGCAATTAAAGTTGCTTTTTCCGGTAGTTCTCTAAAAAGGAATTCAGCTGTCTTGAAGTTGAGCTTATTTGAAAAATATGTATAATTAAAAATCTTATAAAGACCATTCTTTATATTATATAGTAAAGGTAATTCTCTTTGCCATTCGTTTTTTATTATATTCCAATTATAATGTAAAATTATTGAAGGTTTCACACTAAATGAATTCTCAAGAATTCTAATAGTATCTTGAACTATAATATTATAGTAATTTAGAGTATCACTACCCTTGGATAAAACCAGATTTGAATGATATTCTCTTAAGTCTTCACTTGACTTAAATAACAGAGGGTTTTCAATAAAATTTAATGATTTTTTAAATGTATAAAATTTACAGCCTGATAATGCTTTAATCTCAATTTTCTCTAAATCATGTTCTCCAAATATTCTCTGACACTCATCTTCAACACTTTTAATCAATGGTCTTTTTTGGCTAGTTGGAATATTAAAGGCAGAAAAAGATCTGGTTCTACTATCTTTGAGCCCAAGTGAATCAATTAGTTCCTGAATCTTAAAATTCGAATCATACTCATAAATTTCAGAGCTGTATGATTGATAACCGTTGATTAATAGAAACTCTTCAATTGGTTTAACATTGAAAGATGATATTTCTTTATAGCAGGAGCAATTAGTCACCTCGTTAATTTTAGTAACTAACCATTTACAAAAACGTAGATATTTAATTCTTTCATCAGTTATTTTGTCAGAAATATCAAAAGTGTGATCGAAAGATGTTTGGATACCCGCATGATCTCCCCATAATTCAGTTATGATCATCTCACCGTCATCTTTTAGTAGTTTTAATGCTTTTATCAAACCATCTTTCCATTGAAAATCTGGATCTTGAAGATGATGAAAGAAGAAAGATGATATAATTAAATCGAACTTAATATGCCCCTCAGGAGCCCAGTTTTTAAAATCTGTTTTTATAAACTCAAAAAGTTTTCTATTTGGAAGTGGACTTCTGTTAAGATAATTAATCCATCTCTTAGAAGTATCAATTCCAATTACTCTTATTATTTTATCATCGTTAATGTTTTGAGATTTCAAATAATCAACAATCGCAAAACTTAACCACCCATTTCCAATTCCTAAATCTAAAATTGTAATTGATTTGTTAAATAATTCATGGTTTTGATCTATAATAGCTTTGGCAATAGCTTTTTGAGTTATATCAGAAGGACAAGCAAATAAATTATATAGATTTTTACCTTCTTCTGTCTGTTCTTTTACAGGAATTGCTGACATAACTATTGTTGTTTTGCACTACTGTCCCGTTAAGAACGGAACAAACGTTAATAATTAGTTAATATATAATTTATTACAAGGATTTAACCTTGTACACGATTTGAATTGAATATTTTTATACGCAGAACCAACAGGTGATGCGTAATGAATAACGGAAAAACAGTTTTTGCTCAGATTATGTCTCTCATACCAAGACGCAAATTCGATGAATGTGTTGCCAGATATAACGGTGACTATCGAGTCAGGAATTTCTCCTGTTACGATCAATTCATGGTTATGAGTCTGGCACAATTTGCCAATAAGAACAGTCTCCGTGATATAGAAACCAGTCTGCAGGCTGTCTCGCACAAACTGTATCATAGCGGCATCAGCTACGCTGTTCCACGCAATACACTGGCAAAAGCCAATGAGAGCAGGGATTGGCGTATCTACCGGGATCTCGGGATGGAGCTTGTAAAGAAAGTCAGGCCATTGTACGCTGAGGATCCATTTCGTTTGGACCTGGAT
>LSQX01349221.1_pt2 | contig 10976 bp, 13 predicted proteins | sample 654561 | NCBI WGS metagenome assembly LSQX01 (sample SAMN04489861, study PRJNA283612) | anaerobic digester metagenome | isolation source: 4 biogas reactors fed with cattle manure at either 37C or 55C with and... | place: Denmark: Kongens Lyngby | collected 2014 | reverse complement strand
ATCAGCCGATTACTTACCACACTACTTTTATATCAAAGTGGTTTCATGGTAGGAAAGTTCATAAGTATTGAACAGAAAATTGAGAAAACTAAAGAGCTCTATTACGACACTCTAGGTGAAATATCTAAAGGGTGGCATGAGGGAGAAAATGATTACACCCCATTTATTAAATATATTCTAGGGATAATTTTAGCTTGTTATAGAGACTTAGAGAGCAGGCTAACCTCAGTTACTCCCAAGGAAACTTCCTACGAGATTGTAAGGGCAGCAGTAAGTAATACTTTAGGAAAATTCACCAAGGGACAAATCTTAGAGCTTTGCCCAACAATAGGGAGTTCTTCAGTTGAGGCAGCCCTTAAGAGATTAACTGAAGAGGGGTTCATACTCCGCGAAGGCTCAGGTAGAAGTACAACTTATGTGCGTAGTTATGATTAACAGCAAGATAATCCTAAAACTGAGTATGCATTACCTGCCTTAAATGAGATGCTATAAAATATTCCATCTTCCGTCTTTTTCTTTTTACTTCTGTTAAATAGGAGACCGCTTGGCTATATCACTACTATAGTTTACGTTAATGCCAGAAAGCTCTATTTATCTAAATCGTCTTCAGTTGCCATCGACTGCAGAAGATATTTAAGGCCCAGCCCACCCTCGTAAATAGGGGTATCCTCGACGATATACCCGTCCATCCACCCCTCTCTTAACGTGTAGGTCATCTTATTTAAGTTGATGTAACAAAATTGATTGGATGTCGCTATCGAAATCGAATTTATTTTGAATTCAGGCGCTTTAAGAGAGTCTAATAAAATCTCTTTCAACTCTTCTTGTGATTCCATCCATGGCCTCCATAAAAAAATTTAACCCAATGCCATCTCTAATGTACTTTGTTTTATCGTAGGGAACATTATTCTCATGAAACTTTTCTTGTAAAGAAGTTATTCAAAATAAAATACTGTTTACTGTGTATGGGGCTGGATACCTGTTGTTCATAAAACCTCCTTCTAAAGGACTTTCCAAAGGACTTTTAAACTTATCAAAAGGCCTTTTGGTCTAATCGGAAGATTTTTAATTGTATCCCTTGTAGCAATTTACATCTAAGCGTCTGAAGGGAATCGAACCCTCGTCACGAGCTTGGGAAGCTCGGGTAATAACCATTATACGACAGACGCAAGTAGGCTTATATTACCGAATCATAGCTAATCTTTCAAGAGAGATTTCCTATTTTGTTGACATCTATTCCTAGGGAGGGTAAACTGACCCCTATAAGATAAATAGGGGGTTTTTATGGCCACTGTAGAATTGAAAAACATCACCAAGGTGTTTGATGGAAAGGTTGTAGCCGTCGATAACGTCAATATCGAGGTTAAAGATCAAGAATTTGTAGTTCTCGTAGGTCCTTCGGGTTGTGGAAAATCGACTACCCTTAGAATGGTAGCTGGATTAGAAGACATTACCGATGGAGAGCTCTACATCGATGGAAAATTAGTTAACGATGTTCCACCTAAAGATCGCGACATCGCCATGGTTTTCCAAAACTATGCACTCTATCCCCATATGTCGGTCTACGATAATATGGCATTTGGTCTCAAGATTCGTAAATTTCCAAAAGAAGAGATTGACCAAAGAGTTAGAGAAGCAGCTCGTATCTTAGATATCGAGCAACTCCTAGATCGTAAACCCAAAGCCCTTTCGGGTGGACAGCGCCAGCGGGTAGCTGTTGGAAGAGCAATAGTGCGTAAGCCTAAGGTGTTCCTCTTCGACGAACCCTTAAGTAACTTGGATGCTAAACTGAGAGTTCAAATGAGAGCTGAAATCTCATCCCTCCACAGTCGCCTCAAAGCAACAATGATCTACGTTACCCACGACCAAGTTGAAGCTTTAACCATGGCTGATAAAATTGTTGTTATGAAGTTTGGAGTTATCCAGCAGATTGGTGGACCTCTTGAGCTCTACAACGAGCCCAACAACAAGTTTGTAGCCGGTTTTATTGGTTCTCCTCCCATGAACTTCATGAGTGTCGACATTGAAGGTGAGGGTGAACAGCTCTACGCGAATGAGGGTTCTTTCAGAATTAAACTCACTGCTGACCAAAATAAACTCCTCGCCTCCTATGTGGGCAAGAAGGTTACCTTTGGAATTAGACCTGAGGATGTGAAGTTTGTTGAAAACCCCATTGCCGATGTGACAATCAATGGACAAGTGAGTGTTGTTGAGCCCCTTGGATCAGAGACCCACGTCTACGTTACCGCTGGAAATTACCAGTTTATTGGAAAGATTGAGCCTAATATCAGACTGGAGGTTTTCCAAGATATTAGCTTAACTCCCGACTTATCCAAGGTTAAGTTCTTCGACAACGAAACTGAGTTGGCAATTCGCTAAACTTTAATGATTAATTTAATGGGGGCCCTTGCTGGGGCCCCCTTTTTGATTACTTCTTGTAGATCTTTCGTTCGTGATAGTTGGTGTGGAGTAGCTCATGGGCTCTATCACTAAGTGGCTGCCCCAGATAATCATCGTAAATTTGGATGATCTCAGGGTTTTGGTGAGAACAACGGGTTACGCTGCGCTCATCATCGGTGTAGATTCCAGCAATTCTTTGAGCTCTGACTTCGTCAGTTGTCGAGTAGGGCTGACCACCACCGGCGACACATCCACCACGGCAAGCCATCACTTCGATGAAGTGGTAGGGGGGCTCTTTGCCACTATCACGGGCTTCACGAATCTCCTCAAGGAGGGTGCTCACATTAGCCATTCCGTGGGCTACCGCAACACGTAGTTTCGTCCCTTTAATGTCTACTTCACCAGAACGGACCCCTTCCATTCCACGCACTTCTTCGATGTTCACATCGCCCATCTCTTCGTTGGTGATTAGGTGGTAAGCTGTCCTAAGGGCTGCTTCCATAACTCCACCGGTGTTACCAAAGATAGTTCCAGCACCCGAGTAGGTACCAATGGGGCTATCAGCCTCTTCATCCTCTAGTTTGAGGAAGTCGATTCCCGAAGCTTTAATCAGACGGGCAAATTCACGCGTCGTTAAAACTAAGTCAACATCGGGGTATCCCGAAGCGTGCATGTTGTCATCCCTTGAGATTTCAAACTTCTTGGCAGTACACGGCATAATAGCCACTGAATAGATACGGGCAGGATCGACCCCCGCTTTCTCAGCGTAGTAGGTCTTAGTAACTGCCCCCTGCATCATCATGGGGCTCTTGGCAGTGGAGAAATTGGGAATCATATCGGGGTAGTATTTCTCCATATAGTCGGTCCAAGCGGGACAACAGCTGGTGATTTGGGGAATTGCCCCTTCACCGGTTGTAAGGCGCCGCACCAATTCAGTCCCCTCTTCCATGATGGTGAGGTCGGCTGAGAAGTTGGTATCAAAGACCTTGTCAGCTCCTAAGCGGCGAAGAGCTGAGTAAATTTTACCAGTGGTAATCGTTCCTGCGGGGAGGTTGAAGGCCTCTCCCAAGGCGACACGGACAGCGGGTGCAATCTGAACAACAACGTGTTTGTTGGGATCGCCAGTTGCTTTAACAAAGAGAGCAGTTTCATCTTTCTCAAAGATAGCTCCCACAGGACAGTGAGCTGAACACTGACCACATTTGATACAAGGGCTGTCATTAAGTGGTAAGCCGGCAGCAGGCGACATGACTGTGTTGTCTCCGCGACCGATAAACTCGAGGGCGTAAACTCCTTGGAGTTGCTGACAAACCTGGACACACCGCCCACACTTGATACACTTGGTAGGGTCCAACACAATCGAAGTGGTCGAGGTATCTTTAGGGAGGTCGGCAATGCGCACCTCAAAAGGTTGCTCTCGTACCCCAAACTCAGCGGCAAAGCGCTGTAGCTCACAAGCCCCATTACGGGCACAGGTGAGACAAGTGTTGGGGTGGGTCGACATAATCATCTCGATGACAGTCTTCCTAATCTGGTAAAGCTCAGCATCGTGGGTAATGATACTCAAGTTCTCCTGAACCGGGGTAGCACAAGCCCTTAGTAGCTTGGGGGAGTTCTCTTGTTTAACAACACAGAGTCCACAAGCGGCCCATGCAGGTAAATCTGGATGGTAACAGAGGACCGGTATATTTACATGGACCTTTTTGGCGGCAGCTAGTAAGTTTTGCCCAGCTTCAATCTCAACTGGCATCCCATTTATTTTCATATGAACCATTTTCACGGAAATTCCTCCTCAAATCTTAGCCCTAGCGGACTTCGATAGCTCCAAATTTACAAGTTTCATAACAGACGCCACACTTAATACATGCAGCTTGGTCAATCACGTGGACCTCTCGTCTTTCACCCGTTATAGCACCAGTGGGACACTTACGAGCACAGGCGGTACATCCAATACACTTATCGGGGAGGATGTAGTAACTGATTAAACTCTTACATTTACCGGCAGGGCACTTTTTATCGACTATGTGGGCGAGATACTCATCTCTAAAATAGTGGAGAGATGAGATGATTGGGTTGGGTGCGGTTTGACCTAAGGCACACAAGGAGGCCTTCTTCATCGCTTGTCCAATCTCAAGCATCTGGTCTAGATCGGCCAGTTCTCCATTCCCCTTGGTAATCTTCTCAAGAAGGTTGGCTAAAGAGCGCCCTCCGATACGACAGGGGGAACATTTTCCACACGACTCGTCGACGGTGAAGTTGAGGTAGAATTTAGTGACGTCGACTATACAGTCGTCTTCGTCCATAACAATCATCCCCCCTGAGCCCATCATCGAACCAAGTTTAGTGAGGGAACCGAAGTCGATGGGGGTATCAAGGTTTTCTATGGTGATAACTCCCCCTGAGGGACCTCCGGTCTGGACTGCTTTGAACTCTTTACCGTGGGCAATTCCACCACCGATATCGTAGATAATCTCTCTCAAGGTTATTCCCATGGGAACCTCAACCAGACCCGAGTTTCTAATCTTTCCGGTGAGGGCGAAGACTTTTGTTCCGGGGCTGTCTTGGGTACCGATTTTGTTGAACCAAGTACCACCCTTGGCAATAATTACTGGAATATTGGCCCAAGTTTCAACGTTGTTGATAACTGTAGGCATCCCCCACAACCCCTTAACAGCGGGGAACGGAGGGCGAGGGACTGGCATTCCGCGACGCCCCTCAATCGAAGCGAGAAGGGCTGTCTCTTCTCCACAAACGAAAGCACCCGCTCCAAGTCTGATTTCGATATCAAAATCGAAGCCCGACCCTAAGATGTTCTTTCCAAGAAGTCCCATCTCCCGAGCCTGCTTCATAGCAATCTCAAGGCGTCTGATAGCGAGTGGATACTCAGCTCTAATGTAGATAAATCCTTGGTTGGAGCCAACGGTTCTACCTGCGATTACCATCGCCTCTAAGACCGAGTGGGGGTCTCCTTCCAGGACCGAGCGGTCCATGTAGGCTCCTGGGTCACCTTCGTCGGCGTTGACAACAATATATTTGAGATCGCCACTTGCCTGGCGGGTGAAGTTCCACTTCATCCAAGTGGGGAAACCAGCCCCACCACGTCCTCTAAGACCGGCAGTGCGCAATTCGTTAATTACATCATCTGGAGTCATCTCAAAGAGTACTTTCTCAAGGGCTATATAGCCATCACGTGCAATATACTCTTCAATATTCTCAGGGTCGATGAAACCACAGTTGCGCAGAACAATTCTGAATTGCTTTTGGTAGAACTCAATATCTTCAACTTTAGCGTGTTTTTTCTTCTCTTTAACGTAGAGAAGACGCTCAACTTCACGCCCTTTGATGATGTGCTCTGCAATTAACTCGGGGACATCTTCGGGTTTGACTTGGACATAGAAGGAATCTTCAGGGAGAATCTTTACAATTGGACCCTGTTCACAAAAACCGAAACAACCGGTCTTTACGATTTGGACTTCGTCGGCAACCCCTTGTGCTTTACATTCAGCTATTAGAGCATTGTAAATATCGTCAGATTTACTCGACTCACAAGCGGTTCCGCCACAAACTAAGATGTAGTTTCTAAACGCCATTATTTGCCTCCATCTTTGATAATATCTATCGATGGACGATCAAATATATGATCTGAGACCATCTTTTTCTGCATTATATGTTCATGGACAATTCTTTTAGCAACTTCAGCATCTACTTTACCGTAGATTACAGGGGGCATACCTGGGACAATAACCTCGATGGTAGGCTCTACATAGCACAGTCCCATACACCCCGACTGGGTCACAGCCACATTGGTAATTTGTTTGTCATTGAGCTCCTCGATAAAAGTATCCAAAACAGTCTTGGCGCCAGCTGCTATTCCGCAAGTTCCCATTCCAACGATAATTTGGGAGTCTTTGCTGTTGATATCTCTTCGATCAATTTCTGATTTTCTACTATCTCTAAGCTTCCGTAACTCTTCTAACGTCATCTTAGCCATTTGAGCCTCCTAATTAGGGTTTCCACTCCCCTCTTTGTAATCATCCAAAGCAGCCTCTTGAGACCGCAAATATTCCCTTAACAAGTAGAGGTTATCTCCCGAAGCAAAATCTCCAAGAATCTCCTCTAGTTGAGACCGCTCAACGGTGTACTCCTCTACCCCACCCTTGTGGTGTAAAATCCGCCGTACAACAGCCTCATAATCCCCTTCGTAAATTAGCAGTGACAAAATTGTCAGCGCTATATCTCCAATCGGGGGACAATCGATATGGTTTAGGTTGAACCCAAACTTAACCTGAGTCCCCTCCCCCTCTTGTGACTCAATCGAGAAACTGCCTTCAGCAGCTTCGGTAGCTTGAACCAAGAATGGGAGTCCCAAACCTACCTTTCTATTTGCATGCTTCACTCCATCAGTATAAAAGGGGTCTAAAACCCGCTGAAGGAGCTTATCGCTCATCCCTTTGCCATTATCACTAACGCTAAACTCAATCGTCTCTGTCGTTTGTTCAATTACCACCTCGATTAAGCCAGCTCCTGCTTCAATTCCGTTTTGTACTACATCGGACAGGAAGTCGCAAAGAGATAAATGCATAATTTTCAGCTAAATTTGGCGATAATCCCAGGGAGCTCGTCTTTGGTCACTTTCCCAAAAACCTCACCACCAACTGTCAAGACGGGAGCCAAGCCACAACAGCCGACACACCGTACCCCTTCGAGGGAGAACTTCCCATCTTCGGTCACTTCCCCTTCAGCAACGCCTAAGAGGTTGGTCAACTCTTCAATTAGAGCATCGCCCCCCTTTAGGTAACAAGCTGTCCCTAAACAGACCTGAATATTGCTATCACCAGGCTTAACGGTCTTAAAGAAGTGGTAAAAACTGATTACTCCGTAGATGGTAGCTAGAGGTATGTCTAACATCAAGGCAACTCGATCTGCAGACTCTCTTGAAATAAAGCCAAACTCTTCCTGAACACGGTGCAGTACCATGATTAGGTTACCCGGTTTCGCTTTCCACTCATCGATAAACGCTATTAACTCTTTTGGAAATGCACTCTCTTCCTTCATGTTAGATACGGGACCTCCAGTAAATTATTATCGGTATCCAATATTAACGAAAAATCAAAAAAATTACAATATATATTTCTTTATCGATTGAACTTTTCTTAAATTAATCTTATCCTCGATTAAAATTATTGCATTCACAACACTTGTGTTGTATGTTTTTTCACATAAAGAGGAGATTTGGCATGAATAGCGACATGATTCTCAGAACAACCAACTACTATAGAATCTTAAACCGTTTAAGAGCCCTTGGTTTAGAGAAAGTTTTCGCCCACAATCTCGCTGATGCTGCTGGAGTCTCTGCGGCTGTTGTCCGCAAAGACTTCTCTTTATTGGAAATTTATGGGCAAAAAAGGGGAGGCTATGAGATCCCCGATCTTCTTGAAAAGATAGGTAAGATTTTAGGAAAAACAGATGACCCCCAAAATGTTATAATCGTGGGGTGTGGGCGCATTGGTAAAGCTCTAATGCACTACACCGGCTTTGAAGGGGATGGAATTCATGTCGTTGCCGGTTTCGACAGCGACCCTAAAGTCTACAACGATACAACCCACCCCGTTCCAGTCTATCCAATTAACCGCCTCGAAGAGATTATTAAGAAACACGTTATTGAAGTCGCTATAATTACCGCCCCCGAGGGAGCGGCTGCCGACCTCTATCAGAAGCTGGTCCAAGCTGGAATCTATGGGATCTTAAACTTCAGCCCCATCACCCTCAAGTCAACTAGATTAGAGAATGGGATTCTCCCTGTGGTTCACAATATGAACATTGCCCTTGAGCTTGAGCAAATCTTCTACAAATTGAAGTTCCCCAAAGAGGAGTAGTTCTACTTAGAGCTAAGAACCACATAGACTGGTAGATGATCTGAAACTCCCCTCCCCGTCTTCACATTCCAACTCTTAGGGCGCCCATTGTCGTCCATAAGATAATTGGTCGCCCCCACTTCACCGCGCTTAAACTCAACTCCCCGCTCATCAAAGAAGGCGGGAGAGAGGAGGATTTGATCAAAACTCTCCCAAATTCCCCCATACCAGTAGGAACCAGGGGCTTTGGCCTCCAATAAGAACTCCCGGTCAAGCCACCAGGTATACCAATCTTGTTGCATGGGAACTCCCCCAATAATAAGTGAACCAGCTTGCCTATACTCATCAACCTTAAGGGCATCGTAGGGGACAAGGGCGGTCCGGTAGGCCCCTTCAATCCTTTTATAGGTATCGGCACTCTGGTTAAAGTCCCCTGCAATAATAATTGGGGTGTAAGGATTGGCTCTTAGCCTATCGGCCGTTAAGGCAGAGAGGGTGGCAGCGGTAACTAGACGTTGCTCTTCACTCTCTTCAATCCCCCCTAAACGGCTTTTAGCATGGAGGGCGAAGAGGACAATTGTCTCCCCCTCCCAATTGAAAGTCACCTCTAAGAGGGAGCGCTGCCCCTGAACGCCGTGGATGCGAGCTTCTAAAATTGGGAGCCGACTCACTACCCCAATTTGGATGGGAGAGCCACTATCGGCAGTGACAGCATACCACTTAAAACCCCGCTTACCTAAATGGTGGTAGAGGAGATCTTCAACCACTGTCCTATTCTCTATCTCTTGGAGCACCACGATATCGGGGACCACTTTGTGCTCTTGGGTTATAGCCCGTGCGGTGCGCCCTAAGCGCTCACGGTACTGGTCAGCCCCCCACCCCTCCTGGGGAGTATATTCAGGGTACTCACTACCACTCACAAAGGGGTCAAAGAGGTTTTGAACGTTGTAGGTCATCACTACCAGGTTGTTGGCAGAACCTTTAAGCTCAAGGTCACAACCACAGCTGACAAGGAGTAAGAGTGTGATAATAACTACTACTGGTAATAGACGCTTAAACAAAATCCCCCCTTAAAGAATCTACTCTTCAGGGGGGAATTTTACTTTAAAGGGTTAAAGGTCTTCGCTACTCTCAATTATGCGCGAGATGAGACCATACTCTACCGCTTCGTCGGCAAAGAGCCAGTGGTCGCGGTCGGTATCTTTTTGGACCACCTCTAGGGGTTGGCCCGTCTCTTGGCTGATTATCTGATTGAGACGATCTCTAATCTTCTCTAACTGATTGGCATAGATTTCGATATCGGTAGCCACCCCCTCCATCCGACTCATTGGCTGGTGAATTAGGTAGGTTGAGTTGACAAGACCGAGGCGTCGCTCGGGGGGAACGGCTAGAAGAACCAGGGTGGCAGCACTAGCAACTAGCCCCATCCCAATCATGTAGACCTCGTTCCTAATAAAGCGTGCCATGTCGTAGATGGCAAAGCCGGCATCAACATCACCTCCGGGTGAGTTGATAAAAATCTTAATCGGTTCACTGTTCTCAGCTTCAAGGACCAACATCTGTTTTATAATTTTCTCAGCACTCTCTTTATCGATTCCACCTGAGAGCATTATGGAGCGGGTTTGTAGATATTTCTCACCAAAAACATCGCCGGGATTCTCTTTTTTAACTTGGTCTCCCATCGGTAACTCCTCATCTTTAGATTGGTAGATTATAAGGAAGATTGCCCTAAAAGGGAAGGTTATCCTCTATTTACTCTTTTAATCTCCCACTCTATAGTTTCATTATGAAAGTAGCAACTGTAACTTTAATTGGAAGGCCTTCAAGTGGCAAATCGACCCTGATTAACACCATCTGTGAAGGGAAGGTCTCTATCACCTCAACGACCCCCCAAACTACCCGTAATATAATTAGAGGAGTCTACACCGACCAGCGGGGACAACTAATCCTCTTAGATACCCCCGGTTACCACCAGAGTGAGCGGGCTTTTAATCTACGCCTCCAAGAGACAACCCGTTCCTCTTTTTTAGACTCCGACATTGTCCTCTATCTTCTTGATGTTAAGCGAAGTGCGGGCCAAGAAGAGGAGGCTATAATAGAACTCCTAAAGAACTCCAAGATTCCCCTAGTAGTGGCTCTCAACAAAGGCGATGTTGCCTCTAAGAAAGAGATTATAGAAGCCCAAGAATATATTAAAACAGAGTTTCCTAAAGCCCCAACTCTCCTCATCTCAGCTAAAGAGGACCAAGGGGTCGATGAACTTCTCATTGAGCTCTTTAAACTAGCCCCCGAGGGGGAGCTTCTCTATCCTGAGGAGACCTATACCGACCAGCCTTTAGAGTTTAGAATCGCCGAGATTATCCGTGAGAAAGCTATATTGAGTGTCACTGAAGAGCTCCCCCACGCCATCTATGTTGAGGTGGCCGACCTTGAATACGACGAGGAGGGGGAGTCAATCTGGATAAGGGCTTTCATCTATGTCGAGCGAGAGACTCAAAAAGGGATTGTAGTGGGCCACAAGGGAGAGGGGATAAAGAAGATTAGACAGGCCGCCTTCAAAGACATTAGGCGCCTCTTCACCAATAAAAATCTCCACTTAGACTTACGTGTTAAGAGTAATCCTAAGTGGAGACAAAACAAAGCTCTCCTAGATGAGCTCCTCTAGAGATAGCGCCCTAAGATTGGCAAGATCTTCTCTTTACCACAGGTAATTACAAAACC
>LSQX01390782.1_pt1 | contig 10978 bp, 8 predicted proteins | sample 654561 | NCBI WGS metagenome assembly LSQX01 (sample SAMN04489861, study PRJNA283612) | anaerobic digester metagenome | isolation source: 4 biogas reactors fed with cattle manure at either 37C or 55C with and... | place: Denmark: Kongens Lyngby | collected 2014 | reverse complement strand
AATTCCATAATATGCAGAAGCAGACTTTTTGCGATGTCACTTTGTAAAAAAAGGGCCGACGCCTGCAAATTATGCATGGCATCAGCCCTTTTTAGGGGAACCGGGACATAACGGATTATAAGGAAAGAAGCTCTCTTTTCACAAGTGTTTTAATCAGCTGCACCTTGTAGGCATTGGCTTCATAGGGTTCGGCGCCCTCAGCCGCGGCAATGCCCGCCTTTTCCGCAAGCTCCTGTGTAATCTCGCGGCCCTTAAGCAGATCTTCGGCTTTTGTGCAACGGTAGGGAACAGGCGCGACACCGCCGAGACAAATGCGAAAATACCCTTTTTCGTCTGCCGCTATGGCAAGGTTAATGACAGGGAAGTCTATGCTCTTACGAAAGGCAAATCGCCTGTATCCGCCTGATTTTAAAAAGTCGGATTTGGGAATTTGAATTTCGGTTAAAATTTCGCCGCATCGACAAACGTTGGCGGTCATAACGCCGACACCGAAGAAATCACCCGCATCAATCAGCCTTTCCGTCGTCTTGAATTTTGCCCCCAGAACCGTCAGGACCGGGGCAAGATCGCTTTGATTTACGGCGATGCATATCCTGTTAACACCGGGAGACGTTTCAAAGGTCGTACCGCCGAAAACGGAATGATATCGGTTGTCTCCTGTTAGGGCAAAGCACCTCGTACCGCCCTTGCGCGCGCAGTCAAACCGGTTATTGAGCTTTCTGAAATACCAGCAGCGGGGCAGCTGGCACAGGTTTCCGCCGATGGTCGTCGTTTCCCGCAGCGTCGGGGAAGAGGCCATTCCCGCCGCCTGCGCCAGTATTTTTGCGTTTTCCGAAACGACGGGGCTTCGGGCGATATCGGCAAGCGTTGCGAGCGCGCCTATTTTAAGTCCCTCACCGTCCGCTGTGATGTCACTGAGGGCGGGGATGGACTTAAGGTTGACAACCGTTTTGGGATATGCCGGAAATATATTGTCCTTAAGCGCGCCAAGCAGATCGCCGCCGCCTGCAATGGCAACCGCTCCGCCTTTTTTCAAGGCGTTTGCGGCCTCCGACAGCGAGGCCGCATTTATATGGTTGAAAGGTCTCATCATTTCCTCCTTGCCAAGCTTACAGCATTTAACATTTGCCCAGCGCTTTGAGCATCCGATCCGGCGTCGCGGGCGGATCCACCCATACGCCGGTGGCATTGTGTATTGCCGTGATGATCAAATGTGAATTGGCCAGGTTGTGCGCGATGCCTGAAGCGCCGTAAGCGCCGTCACCTGACCTGAGCTCCAGAATCTCTTTGTCAACGATGGGCACATCCAGGGTTGTCGGTTTCCTGTAATCCAGCATATTGCCGTTGAGCTTGACGCCGGTTTCGGGATCTAATATGTATTCCTCCAGCAGCTGGCAGCCCTGAGAGAAGAACACGACTTGATCAATCTGGCTCTCAAAAGATGTTAAGCGAATAACCTTGCCGGGATCGGCAACAACGAGATATTTCAGGATCTCCACCTCACCGGTCTCATCGTCCACCGCGACCTCGCACCAGGAGGTGTTCATTGTATCAAGCTTTCGGCCAAACTGAGTTGCCCATGCCGACTTGGGCGAATAACTGCCGAAATCGGCTGTGATGGTTTCAGTGGTCGCTTGGGAAAACAAAACAAACTTGGAAGGATCGGATTTGACGAAGACCTTGCCGTCCATTATGTCAAGGTCTTCTGCTTTATAGCTCTTGAGCGGACTTTCGGGCTTGGGCATTTCCATCGGACCGAACCGGATAACAGTCTCCTGCGCTTCCCTGGCGGCAGCTTCCAGTATTTTCTTTTTGAGCATATTGGCGCATTCCTTGACAACCCAGCCGTGACCGGTTACGCCGTCGGAGCCGCCGGCTTCGTCGGTATGCTCTGCCCTATAATCATAGTCCACGGCAATATCGTCAAACATGAGCCCCAGTTCCTCGGCGATAATCATCGTAAAACACTCAGTGCCAAACCATCCGGCAATAGGACCCTGTGTCGGGAAATGCACGACGCCGTCTCTGTATTCCAGCTTGCAGAAGTATTTCAGGAAAGCGTGCCTCGGGCACATCTGATAGCGGAAGGACGCGCCGTGCAGCCTTCCGTCGGGCAGGCGCTTTGTTCCGGCGGGATGCCAATTCCAGTTCATCAGCTTTTTGCCCTCGTTCAGGCAAGCTTCAAAGCTGGGTACCGGTCTTGTGTCTTTCTGAGAATCCGGCCCGTGCAGGTTTAAACGGGCGATTTCCGTCGGATCCTTGCCTAGCTTTTCCGCAATCAGGTAAATGCCGACGGTGAGCATGTCCCAGCTATACGGTACAAACTGACCGCAGGTATGCATGAAACCCCGATTGGAATCCACGACCGTATAGCGCTGGGTGATGTTCTCGCACTTTAATGTGTAGTAACCGGTCCAGTCCCTGTCGTATACGGTCATTTCGGATGAACCCGGCGCACCGTGATCCAGAAGGCTGCTGTCGTCCACGGCAGTGATCAGGCCTTCGTTTGTCACACCCAGCTTTATGTGTGCAAAGCGTTCGTTTACGCACATATCAAAGTTTTCTTCACGCGTATTGCAGCAGCGGACGGGTCTGTTGACCCTCTTGCTCAAAAGCGGCGTAATCTCCTGCGCCATCCTGAGACCCCAGTCGCAGTATTTGCCGCCCTGGAATAAACCCTCCTGAATGACATTCTCGTCGGGCATTTTATACATGGTGGCAATAGCCCCCCTGCGCTGCACGGCGCCCTCGATTCGGAGGGTTTTGCCCGGCCTGTACATATCATCGGTCCACCAGGCGACCGAAGCCTGGGGATTGGGAAGAAGGGAGACAACATCGTGTACATTCACTTCGTATTCCAGTATAAAGTCGGCCTGCTTCCAGCCTGACGCCATGTCGCCCTCGGCTTTGGTTGACCAGCCTACATTACCCTTCTTTCTAGGATCCTCGGGATAATGGGTAGCCATCCATGTATGTCCTTCCGTAGTTTTCGGCGGCGGATTATAGGTATGGGATTCGTCCCATTCAGGTCCGCGTATGGCGGGAAAATCCGGATCAAGGCCCTTTTTGATATCGACGATAAAAGGCAGCTCTTCCCACTGAACATGAAGCGCGCAAAGCGCTTCATCACACAGCGCCTCACTTTCCGCGATGACGACGGCACCGACCTCCGCGCCCTCCTTGTGCGCCTCATTCGGCAGATAGCCCGTCTTGCTTGTGCTGAAGGGGTTTTGCGTGATATCGCCAAAAATCGGATCGTCCCACTTGACGACATCCACGACGCCAGGAATGGCAAGGGCTTTTGAGGCGTCAATGGCGAGCACCTTTGCGTGGGCGAAAGGGCTCCTTAAAATCTTGGCGAACAGCATATCCGGTACGGTAAAATCCGAGCCGAATTTTGCGATACCGGTAGCCATCGCATACGAGGTAAGACCGGGTATGTTGGGCTTACCCACAACTCTGAAACTTTCTCTCAGTCCGTTTGCCCCGGTATAGTCCGGCATTAACTGTCACTCCCTTCCGCCATAATCTTCACCGCTTCCAGTATTGCCTGCGCGTGGCGGGGATATGTTCCGCAAATGCATATGTTTCCGCTGAGCGCTTCATTGATTTCTTTTTCAGTGGGGTGGGGATTCCTGTCGAGTAAAACCTTGGCCGCAACCAAAAAGCCCGGCGTACAGTAACCGCACTGCATGGCGTCCCATTTGCAGTACGCGTCAATCAGAGGCTTCCATTTCGGGATAACCGCTATTCCCTCAACCGTTTCGATGATCTTCCCCTCGCATTCCGCAGCGAGGATGTTGCAGGAAAGCGCCGGTTTGCCGTCTATGATAACGGTGCAGGAACCGCAAGCGCCCCTGTCGCACATTTCCTTGGCGCCGATTAAGCCGAGATGATACTGCAAAACCTGTTTCAGTGTCAAATGCGGTTCAATGATCAGACTGCAGGCTTTCCCGTTTACATGCAGCGTTATGGTTGTGGGAATAACGCAGTCCGGATGATTTGCAGCATAATGGTCGGTCAAAGCCGAATAGGTCAGGCACCTTATGTCGCAGATCGGACAGCGGATGGATTTTGGTTGTTCAGGCATGGCGGCAATCGCAGCGGCGGCCTGTTCGCTGGCAGATTTTAAGGATATCCCTATCTGTGTTTTCCCCATAAGTTCTTCACTCCTTTCACTTTGACCCAAGCGTATGCGGCGGCGGGGCACAGGCTTCGGGAACTCTTTTTAACTATTCTCCATTAATACGATAATATAGTATAAATCATGTTTTAACACTATCCTGTGTTGCGTAATAAGTCAATACGCTTCAATCCGAGGAGAGATTAAATTCCCTGTAAAGCAGGCATTTAAAAGTTTGAAATATATAGAATAATGCCCCGTTTTGCTCGAAAACAGGGCATTATTGTTCAAAACAAGGTATTGACCGCGGGCGGAAAACAAGCTGACAAAAGCAAAAATGAGGCAATGAATACGTTTTATACAAATACTAACCAAAATTAGCTTCCGGGAGGCGCCGGGAAAAACCCGCGGGGTCCCCGGCACAAAAATTGCTATGCCTGGTATTTCAGCCGCGAAGCTTTATAGAGCGCGGAGCGGTAGGCCGGGGACAGCATCATTGAGGAATACATGTTAAAGACTATCGGTTTATCTTTGCGGCAGAACCGCTCCGTGAAGGACTCCGCCGCCGCTATGTCCTCGGCTTCGCTACCGGGCTTCGGCATGGTGAATACGCTTGTGGGCCCGGTCGGCGCGACACCGATAATAATCTTATCGCCGTACAGATCAAAGATTTCATGCGTGTCGTTGAGTATCTGCGGGCACCAGAGGTCCCAGCCGGCCTTAATCATGTTCGGAACCTGAAGCGCAAGATGTCCGCAGCTGTGCAGCTCCGCGTATCTGCCGCGGCTGTGGATGTAATCGGTGACCTTTTTCATCGCGGGCACGAGCATTTCCTCCGCTACTGCCGGAGAGAAGAACGGTGCGCGCTGAGAGCCCCAATCGTCGTGGATAAAGAATCCGTCAACCTGGGGGAAGTGTTTGAGAGATTCGTCAAAAAGCGTGATGTAGAAGTCGGCAAGCTTGTCAAACAGAGCCTTGACGGCATCCTGCTGATCTTCGTCGATTAAGGCATAAGCGGCATTTTCAAACTCCATAAACGAGATCAGTCTTTCAAAAAAACCGTTCAGCTGCCACATGGAATAGAACTTGCCTTTCGAGAGGTGCGCCTTATTCTCGGCTTTGGAGCCCGCCCAGTCCCATTTCCCGATATCAGGGAACTTGATTACGCTTTCCCAGTCGTTTGCATCCTTAAGCATCGGGTTGCCGGGCCTGACCATGCTCCCGCCGGCTGCGGGAACAAACTCCCATTCAACGCCGAACATATCCGGCCCGTCCGTCTGGGCTAGCATACCGCTGCCGTCCATAACTGTTGCTCTGGCAACATTGTCGGGATGCACTTTGGGCGCAAAGTAGCTGACTTCGCTGCCGGCGATCAGCCAGATGGGTTCACGCTGATATGTTGCGATGACGCCCTCGCGCTGCGAGACCGGGTAGGTGAACTCCTGAGTGGGCGGCAGACCCGGCATCGCACCCGGCTTTTCGTATGAAATGTTCAGCTCTGATTCGGAAAACGGATATTTCAAATCTCTCTTCTCCTTTATTATATATATAATGATAAGACAGGGTAAACGTCAGCGGGTACTGATGTCCATGGCAATGGTGGCGGCGAGGGCGTTGGCCTCGCTGATTGAGGCGGGGAAGAGGCAATCGCCGACTTGATAAAAACGCCTCGCGCAACAATACAGTGCGGCGGCCTGCTCGTCCAGCGGCTTTTGACCGATGGCATAAATAACGGTTTCGCCCGGAATGTGCTTAAGGCCTTCCCGGGTCTCGCACCATATTCCGTTTTCATCGGCTTTCACGGCCTTGCTGTCGCAATGCACCGCAACGCCATACCGGTCAAGCTCTGCTGAAACGGATATGCCGTGCAGGAAGTTCCCGCCCATATTCATCGAACCGGTCATTTCACTGACCGCAACGCGTTTCCCCAGCATCGAAAGATAAATAGCCAGCTCCAGACCCACCAGACCCGCTCCGATGATAACGGCAGTCTCACCGACTTTGTCCGGTGAGGCGAACGCTTCTTCGGCGCTCAGGACGTTTTGATTGTCAATGCCCGGCATATCCGGTCTGCATGGGACGGAGCCCAAAGCCGCGATGATCACATCGGCGCCGACTTTGCCTGCATATTCCGGCGTGACCTCGGTATTCAAACGCAAGTCAATGGCCGCCCTCTTGATCTTACGCGTCTGCATCTCTATGTAATCCTTCAAATGAACTTTGAACGGAACGTTTTCTTCACAGCACATTTTGCCGCCAAGTCTGCCGTCCTTTTCACATAGAACAACCTCATGCCCGTATTTTGCCGCGGACAGCGCCGCCTGCATACCGGCGATGCCGCCGCCAACCACCAGAACCTTTTGTTTGTTAACGGGCACCACAGATTTCTCCAAATACCTCTCACGGTTCGTTACCGGGTTTAAGGTGCAAAACAGATGGCCCTTGGACATGGCCTGCGAAAAACAACTCAGGCAACGCATGCAGCGGATAATCTCGTCCTCGCGCCCGTCCCGGGCCTTGTTCGGGATATCCGGGTCGCAGATCAAGCCGCGGGCTATCTCCACGATGTCCGCTTTGCCGGAGGCGATGATTTCCTCCATCATGACGGGATCGCTCAGCGCGCCGACTGTCGCAACCTTTGACTTTTTCACATGCTTTTTGACTTCCGCGGCATACTTGACGTTAACGCCGTCTTCTAAAAACATGCTCGGATGCGTATGGGAGAATACATTGTTTCTGCCGGTCAGCCCCGTAGAGTTGCCGACGGAAACATGGATGATATCGGCATGTCCGTCCAGCTGTTCGGCGAATTTAACGCCTTCTTCAATGCCGTATCCCATATCATGGCACTCCGTGCCGCTGATGCGGACCTCTACCGGGAAACCCTTTCCGCAGGCGCGATGAATGGCATCCACGACCTCTACAGCAAAACGGGCACGGTTTTCGGCGCTGCCGCCCCATTTGTCGGTGCGTTTATTGATTCTGGGCGCGAAGAACTGGTTGAGCAGCCAGCCGTGCCCGGCATGCACCGTCACCATACCAAAGCCCATGTTCTTCACGGTACGCGCCGCTTTGGCATATTTCTCTATGGTCTCCCATATGATCTCTTCCGGCATTTCCAAAACCGGCACGCCGTTTTCAACACATTCGGAGGGGCCATAAATGGGATTGCCCTGTGTCGGGGTTGCGCCCATTCCGGCATGCTGAAGCTCGATTGACGCAACGGCGCCGTGCCGCGAAACGCAGTCGGCCATCCTGCCTAGCGTCGGCATGGAGCCCATATTGTCAAGCCTGATTTGAAGCGGGTACTGGTAGCCATATTTGCTGTCCACAACCGCTTCGCCCATCGTAACCGCAGCGGCCCCGCCTTTTGCTTTTCTTGCGTAATAGGCGATGACATCCTCGCTGTGCTTTCCCTCCAGAGACATATCGGAGTGACCGGTGGGCGATGAGAAGATTCTGTTGCGGAATACTCTGTCTCCGATTTTTATCGGTTTGAACAGATTCGGATAATCTCGATAGCTCATGTCATCCTGTCCCGGCATTTGCTTCCGGGTTTCCTTTCGTTGTTTTGGGTTTTATCTTTCCGCGGATGGTCATCGTATCGGTTAATGTCCGCTCCGGATGCTTTAGGGCAAAATGGCGCCGTATTTCAGCAACTCGTTTCTCAGCTTTTGGAAGTTTACGTTTCTGACCGCGACGCTATCCTGTACGGCGATAGCCGCGGCGGAACCGGCTGCCTGGCCGAAGCACATGCAATGCGGGATAAGATTGAAAAATTCGCTGAAGTCATGATCGGCGGAGAAGGCACGGCAGGCGACGAGCAGGCCTTCCGTATCTTTCGGGACCAGCGCTCGGTAGGGAACATATGTCCTGGGATAGTCAAGAGACTTTGCGCCGCGGTCATTATCCGCGAAGATGGCAATCGTATCCTCAAAGGGCTGGTCGGTATCCATGTCCTTTTCGGTGAGATAATATTCGCCGATAATCCTGCGTCCGCCGGAGGTGCCGAGTTGGGGCGCGGAAAGCATGATAAAGCTCTTTTCAAATCCCGGCATGTATTTTTTCAGAAGCTCCCAGTTTCTGACGGATTTTTTCCGGGTCGTCACATCGATATAGGTCATTTCCTCCGGTTCGATCTGGTTCAGGGAACCGATCAGGCGGTGTATCCAGACAACGCCCTCCTGATGATCCAGAAGGCCTCGGCAGAAAAGCGGAGAGCCTCCCATGCTGAGGATTTCCTGAGTTACTTTTTTATACGCTTCTGGCTCGGTGCTGATGAAATTATCGTATTTTTTCAAGTCAACATTGCATACCCAATAAACCCAGCCGAATTGTGCGATTCTGGAGCCAGGTATCATATAGTCCGTCGTTTCCGTTCCGGTTTTCGGCAGCATATCGCCGTCTCCCGTGCAGTCGATCACAACCTTACCGAGAAGGGCCTGTCTGCCGGATTTGGTTTCCACAATAACGCCTTTTACCGTGTTGCCGTCCATAATGGGTTCGGTTACCCAGGTATGCAGGAGCAGGTCGGCGCCGGCATTTGTGACCATCGTGTTCATCTCGTCCTTTGCAACCTCGGGATCAATCACCGCCGTGTATAACACGACATATTCCTCATTTTCGTTTTTCCTGATATAGAAGTGCATCATATTTGCCTTGAGGTATTTATCCACAACAGAAGCTTCGCTTTTACCCCAAAAGCGTTTTTCCGGGAAGCATGCCGCGCCGCGTGCCGCTAGGTTGTCGATTAATTCCTGACAAAATCCGCCGATCAGCTGCTCACCGTAAATACTGCCAAGGTTCGGGATGATGTTGACAAGACCGCCGGTGGACATGCCGCCGAGATGACCGTACCGCTCGATCAGAATCGTTTTGGCCCCGCCTCTGGCGGCGCTGACTGCCGCTGCGATACCTCCGGGGCCTCCGCCGATCACAATGACATCCGTTTCGCGGACGACTTTGGTTTCGCGCTTCGCTTCCTCAATTGTTTTTGCGTAAGCGATGCCCTTTTTTTCAATGGTATGCGGCATATCGTATTTATGAAAGACCTCTTTGCCGTATTTCGCCATATGTATACCCCCATTCTATAAATCAAGTCATAAACTTATGCGTATATGATAACACATAAGCGGCTATTTTGGCACAGTATTTTACTATTTATATAAATTTGCAGGTTAGTATAAATACTGTGTTTATATTGAAATGGTATGCCGACATCCCGGCAGAGGGATTAAGTATTCTTTTTTGCCCAGACGGTCGCCCGAAATGTCGATTCGTCGATTGGTTCGGGAATGGGTTCGTCCAGGTAGTTTTTAAATGACCTCTCGATGGATAAACCCGCTTCATCAAGCCAGCTGTAGACCTGCGCCTGTGTCGGTATGTGTTTATGCCATACCTTTGGGATGATGAAAGATTCTCCGTTATTCGTCGTGAGTTCCCAATGGTTTGTTCCCGCACATATACGGGTCACGGGATCGTAAACCGAGCCGCAGCTGACCGTGCGCCCGGATGTTCCCATGTCGTCTGTGCCACTAAAATAGCTGCTCTCCCGCAGGCTGCTAAAGAACCGCGCCGGATCGAAGAGAAGATCGAAATCCAAAAACAGATGCCCGCCGGGCTTGAGCGCCGATGCCGCCTTGCGGATAAAGATTTGCTGGGCCTTTGCATAGTCTGTATCGGTTTCAATGTTTAGCAGCAGATTGCCCGCTAAAACCACCACATCAAAATCCGATCCCCAATCTGAGGTTAAAGCGTCGGCCGAGTAACAGACAATGTTGCTCATACCCTTCATTTTGCGATAGCAGCGAAGCAGCATATGCGCATCGGCATCAAAGCCGGTAACAATGTGACCCGCCTTTGCAAGCGGCAGGCATATCCTGCCGCCACCGCAGGCTGCCTCGAGTATTTTCTGCGGTGCGCCGTTTTTGCGTTGGCGAAGGAGGTTTAACAAAAACTCAACATCGTCGGTCTGGTTCTCAAACTGCTCATAAATATCGGCGTACCAATGTTTGGCTATAAAATCTCTGTTCATATTAATCTCCATTCTGCCGCGAAGCGGCAGCACCAATAGTGTGAAAGGATTTTCACGCCATTTCCTCCGTATCACAGGAGGGCTAAAGTATAGTCACTCTCTTGTTTTTGCTTTTGAGATCGAATAATATGTTTTTCATATGAAACCATCCTTTCCATAAGAATTATGTAATCGCCGGAGCGGTATTGCTTTTGATGGTATAGCTATAGTCCTCCCTCGGGATATGCGCTATGATTGTTTAATACCGCGGAGTATTATACCGGCTGTTCACCTGATCATTTCCCGCTGAACCTCTGCTCCAGCAGCCCCAGCGGGAACGGCGGCGAAGCCAACGGCTTTACGGCGATTGACATCAGAAGCGTTGGGTTGTCATCCGCCGCTATCCGATTTGAACTGAGCATACCGCATAAACGGCAGTGATGAATAATTGCCCATTCACCGTTTTTGCGCACCCATACACCGATCGGGTCCATAATTCCTTTGCACAGAGATGCCCGGTCGCCCGGTTCGCTGTCAACATGTATGCTGGACAGGCATTTCGGGCAATGATTACGGTGCTGGCTGCCGGCACCTTCCGGCACAACAAATGTCCCACAGATCTTGCAGGTGAAACTCTCAGCGCAAGCTGTGTGCCGGTAATCCACTTTTTTATTATGCTTTTGCAATTTCGCAATGCCTTTGTGCCGCTGTTGGTTATCAACTGCTTGTTCACCTCGTCCGGGTGCGGGGTCACTCCTAAAAAAGAATGATTTTCTATAATTACTCATATTCACTGATCAAGTCCTTCCTTTATCAATTTCTTTTCTTCCTGCCTGCGTTTC
>LSQX01102705.1_pt2 | contig 10978 bp, 8 predicted proteins | sample 654561 | NCBI WGS metagenome assembly LSQX01 (sample SAMN04489861, study PRJNA283612) | anaerobic digester metagenome | isolation source: 4 biogas reactors fed with cattle manure at either 37C or 55C with and... | place: Denmark: Kongens Lyngby | collected 2014 | reverse complement strand
AAGGAAGGAATAGACCTGGTGGAAAAAGATCCGGATCTGGTAGTGGTGGGATTCGATACCACCATAACCTATGATAGGTTGAGCCGTGCCTGCACCTTTATACGGCAGGGAGCAACCTTTATAGCCACCCACCCGGATTTTAACTGTCCTACTGAAGACGGATTTATTCCCGACTGCGGCGCCATCTGTGCCTTTATCACTGCGTCGACAGGGGTAGTACCCAAATATTTAGGCAAACCCCATACCGAAACCCTGGAGTTCATCCTGGACTACCTGGAATGTGGGGCCGATGATATAGCCTTTGTTGGGGACAGGCTCTACACCGATATTGCCATCGGTGTAAATCATGGTGTAACCAGCATACTTGTATTGACCGGTGAGACCACAGAAGAAGATCTTAAAGAATCTAAAACACAGCCGGACATTATAGTGGAAAGGCTTGTAGACATAGTGAAATGTCTGTAAAAACCTATAGGTCATAAATAAAGGAGTGGTAATAATGGCATTTATCCAATGTGATTTCTTTTCGGAGGTGTTGGGCTTATCCACCTCCATGAACGTAATTTTGCCCCAACCCGCTTCGGGTCAAATCGGTATGGAAGGAAGCAAGGCTTCGGATAAGTATCCGGTCCTATATCTGCTCCATGGATTGTCTGATGACCATACCATATGGGCACGTCGCACTTCTGTTGAGCGCTACGTGGCATCCCTGGGATTGGCTGTAGTAATGCCCGCTGTACATAAGAGCTTCTATACCGATATGGCCAAAGGGGATAGGTATTGGACCTTTGTAAGCGAGGAACTGCCCCAAATAGTGAGATCTTTCTTTCCCATATCTGCGGCCAGGGAGGATAATTTTGTGGCCGGCCTGTCCATGGGTGGATACGGAGCTTTTAAATTAGCATTGCGCTGCCCCGACAAGTTTATAGCAGGGGCCAGTCTTTCCGGTGCCCTCAATATGGCCGATTTAGCAAAAAACAGGCATCCCCAAAGGGCATGGGAGTACGTATTTGGAGACTTGGACAAGATCAAGGGAAGTGATAACGATCTACTGTATCTAGCTGAAAAGGTAGCTAAATCCAACGGGCCAAACCCCATGCTCTATCAATGCTGTGGTACTGAGGACTTCCTGTATGAGGACAATATCGTGTTTAGGGATTGGGCTAATGAACTGGGATTGGATTTAACCTACGAAGAGGAACCCGGGACTCATGAATGGGGTTACTGGGATAAAAAGATCCAGAGAGTGCTGGAGTGGTTGCCCCTGAACAATTCTAAGTAAGAAGGGGAAAACAAAGAGCCGCGGAACGAATTCGCGGCTCTTTATGTAAGGGGTTTGGGGGTTTGGGTAACTTACGTTATTATAGTAACCTATTTTCCGAAAAATAAACATAGAAAATAAAAAAAAGTTTTGGGCCCAATAAATCTGTTGATAATAATCGGACATATATATACTATATAAGAAGAGATATTGGATAAGAGGTAATTTATTGGGCAGATGCAGTTAAATGAACATGAATACAGCCGGAAGGAGCGATATATAAATGGAGGAGTTAAGAAGTATACTGAAGATGCGAAATGTTCCCAATGTCCTGAAGGATCAAAACTCTACGGTCATCAAGGATGACAAAACCTGGTCAAGTCGGAGACGGGAGATAGTCGAAATCTTTGGGAGCCAGGTGTATGGCTATTCGCCTCCTGCACCCTCGAAGGTTTCTTCGAAATTGGTAAAGGAGGATAAGGATGCCTTTGCGGGTAAGGCCGTGCATTCCGTCATAGATTTAAGCTTCGATACGCCAAGGGGTGAATTTTCCTTCCCTGTCAACCTGGTTATGCCTAAGGCTGTGTCAAAGACACCCCTCTTTTTGCATATAGCATTTAGTCCGAATGTCCCCGATAAATACTTTCCGGTGGAAGAGATAATAGACGGCGGATTTGCAATGGCCTCCTTCTATTATGAGGATATTACGAAGGACAAGGACGAATTTGAATCCGGCCTGGCGGGGATGTATAGTGGAGCGAATCGTAAACCCGATGAATGGGGGAAAATATCCATGTGGGCATGGTCTGCCCAAAGGGTTATGGATTTTATTCAGACCCTTGAGGAAGTAGACAAGGCCAGGATAGCGGTAGTTGGACATTCCAGACTAGGCAAGACGGCTCTCTGGTGTGCTGCTCAGGATGAAAGATTTGTAATGGGTATATCCAATGAATCGGGCTGCTCCGGAGCGGCTATCAGTCGGGGGAAAAAGGGAGAGAGGATAAGGGATATTGTTACTACCTTCCCTTATTGGTTTTGTGAGAACTATAGGGAATATGTCGACAGGGAAGATAAGATGCCCTTTGATCAGCACTTCCTGATTTCCGCTATAGCACCCAGATATGTATACGTCAGCAGTGCCATAGGCGATGAGTGGGCGGACCCTGAATCAGAATTCTTAAGCTGTGTCGCCGCCAGCGATGTATATGAGTTGTTTGGGGCAAAAGGTCTGGTCACGGAAGACAGGCTGCCAGAGGTGGGGACAAAGCTGCATGAGGGGCATATTGGATACCACCTAAGGGGAGGTACTCATTACCTCAGCCGATATGATTGGCAGGGCTTTATGGAGTTTATGAGGCGTAAGCTGTATTGATAAATAGATATGATTGGCTTGATATGTTTGCATAATATATTATTGACCGACAATAGAGGTTAATCAAAACTTTAGATATATGGGAGGAGAAATATGAAGAATATTGAGGAAAAGAGCATCAATACCATACGTATTCTTTCGGCAGAGATGGTAGAAAGGGCAAAGTCCGGACATCCCGGGATGCCCATGGGGGCTGCTCCCATGGCCTATACCCTTTGGGCCAGGCAGATGAAGCACAATCCTGAAAACCCCGATTGGGTGGACAGGGATAGATTCGTTTTGTCCGCCGGTCATGCATCGGCACTTATCTATTCCCTGCTCCATCTGTTTGAATATGGACTACCCATGGAGGAATTGAAAAATTTCCGTCAATGGGACAGTAAGACACCGGGACATCCGGAATATGGCCATACGGTTGGAGTAGAGACTACCACCGGTCCACTGGGCCAGGGTTTTGCAACCGGCGTGGGTATGGCTATGGCGGAGGCTCATCTGGCCGCCAAGTTCAATAGACCGGGTTATGATATTGTGGACCACTACACCTATATCATGTCCGGGGATGGATGCATGATGGAGGGGATAACCTCAGAAGCAGCCTCCCTGGCAGGTACTTTGGGACTGGACAAGCTCATTGTGCTCTATGACTCCAACGCCATCACCATCGAAGGGGGTACCGATTTAGCCTTTAAGGAGGATGTGGGCAAGCGTTTCGAAGCCTATAACTGGCAGGTCTTGAAGGTGGAGGAAGGAAATGACGTAGAGGCTATTGCCAATGCAATAGAAGACGCAAAGGCGGAAAAGAATAAGCCATCTTTGATAATTATAACCACCCAAATAGGCTACGGCTCTCCTGCAAAACAGGGTAAGGCTTCTGCCCACGGTGAGCCCCTGGGTGATGAGAATCTTAAGTCTGCAAAGGAATTCCTTGGATGGCCCTACCAGGAGGAATTCTTTGTGCCCCAGGATGTGAGAGAGCATATGACATCTATAAAAAACAAGGGCATGGAAGCTGAAAGGGTATGGAAGGAAAAATGGGATGCTTACTCAAAGGAATATCCGGAATTGGCGGAAGAGTGGGCCCTGTGGCATAGCGAGGATTTACCGGTAGACCTTTTGAACGATGAGGATTTTTGGAAGTTCGAGGGCAAGGAAGCCACCCGCTCATCTTCAGGGAAGGTACTCAATCGCCTGGCAAAGATTCTGCCCAACCTGATAGGTGGTTCTGCGGATCTGGGGCCTTCCAACAAAACCTTTATGGAGGATAGAGGCAGTTTCTCGGCAGAAAACCATGCCGGATCCAATCTGCACTTTGGTGTACGTGAACACGCTATGGCCGCTATGGGCAACGGGATGATGCTTCACGGCGGGCTTAGAGCTTATGTTGCCACTTTCTTTGTGTTCACCGATTATATGAAACCGGCCATGAGGCTGTCTGCACTGATGAAGCTACCCCTCATATACGTATTGACCCACGACAGCATAGGGGTGGGTGAGGACGGACCTACCCATGAACCCATAGAGCATTTGGCGGCCCTCAGGAGCATGCCGGGCTTTACCGATTTTCGTCCAGCAGACTCCAGGGAAACGGCAGCCGGATGGTATGCAGCCCTTACCAGAAAGGACAGCCCTACGGCTTTAATCCTTAGCCGACAAAACTTACCCCTGTATGATGGGACCGGCAAGGAGGCTCTAAGGGGAGGATATGTCCTCTTGGATTCAGAGAAGGAAACACCGGATATCATCTTAATGGCTTCCGGATCAGAGGTCGAACTTATATACAAGGCCCATGGCATATTAAAGGAAGAAGGTATAGATGCCAGGGTTGTAAGCATGCCTTCCTTTGCGATATTCGAGGAGCAATCCGCAGAATATAAGGAAAGTGTACTGCCGGATGGAGTAAGGGCACGTCTGGCCGTAGAGGCAGGGGCCTCATTTGGATGGCACAAGTATGTCGGTCTGGACGGGGACATAATAGCTCTGGATCGCTTTGGTGCCTCTGCTCCGGGTGGGATCTTGTTCGAGAAGTTCGGATTTACAGTGGATAATGTTGTGAAAAGAGCAAGGGCTCTTGTGAAGTAGGCTGCCCTTACCTTATCCTGTGTAATTAAAAATCCACCATAAGATTGCCAAAGAATTAATGCAATCTATGGTGGATTTTTTGTATGGTATCTTTCAGTCCAATCTAATCATCCAATATCTCCAATTCCAAGGCATCGAAGTCAATTGGCTCAATAAAATTATCCTGGGTCAACAGGATTCTTCTGTATTCCTCATATTCCCATTGGTTTTTAGGAAGCCACATTGGCCGTTGCAGATCAAAGTCATAGCATATCTCCTGAATGCAATGGTGGAGCATATCAATTTCACTTCTGTCATCCCCTGGATATTCTGCAACCATGTCCTGAAGGATCTTGTTATTTTTTCTGATGATTCCCCATACTCTAAACATAGGCAGTACTCCTTACATAATAATAGCATCAGTTATGAAGTTTTAAAAAACATTATCATTAACCCTTGCCATTTAAAAACTAAAATTGATTTTTTGAAACTTCAACGATGACGTTACTCGAATTTGTTCCCATTATAGCAGAGAATAGCTTGCAAAGAAAAGGGAAAACTTTGTTTTAGCTATATGGGGATGGGGAAAGATAGGGATAAGGGAGGAGGCATAGGGCTTGTTTACCCGGTTTTACAGGTTTTTAGGTAATTTGTATCGCCGATTTACAGATGACGATATCCTAGCTCTGGGAGCCCAGATGGCCTATTATTTGGTATTATCCTTCTTTCCCTTTTTAGTATTTCTAATAGCTCTCATAAGCTACAGCCCGGTTTCCAGTAGACAGGTATTGGAGGGGCTGTTGGGCATACTGCCTGAGGAGGCCTATGTCCTGGTCAGGGATACCCTTGAAGAGATAGGGGAGAGAAGGAACGGTGGTCTGGCATCCATAAGCGGAGTCTTGTCCCTATGGTTTGCTTCAAATGGGATTGGAGCTATTATAACGGGTCTCAACAAGGCGTATGACGAAAGGGAAAAAAGATCATTTATAAGGGTAAAAATGATCTCCCTCTTTTTTACCCTGCTTCTTTCCATAGCCATCGTGTTTTCATTTACCCTTTTGATATTTGGTGGGGTCATAAAGAGAAGTTTAATAGATGGACTGAGCCTTACACCCTTTTATCGGGCTTTATGGGATATTGGACGCTATGTATTCATTGTCTCTGTAATATTGCTCATATTCATATTTCTATATAGGTATACCCCCAGTAGGCGTATGAGATGGCGGGAAGTTGTCCCGGGGGCGATTTTCTCAACCGCCGGCTGGCTTGTCACCTCTCTGGGCTTTGCTTACTATGTGGACAATTTCGGCCATTATTCTACCTTCTACGGGAGTATAGGTGGGGTGGTGATCCTCCTTATTTGGCTCTACTTCAGTGCTGTCATTATATTGATTGGGGGAGAGCTTAACGCAGCCTTGGTTTATGATGGGAGGGAATGATGTCCGTCATGAAATCTGTCTGATGCATGTAATTGCTATGGTCCATGCAGCAAGACAGCTTCAGATCTAAAAGGCATTACGTCATGGCTAGATGTCTTTTGACAGCAGAACAATATTTTGGTAAAATTCATGTGGCCAGAATAGGTTTTGTACTTCTGGAATAATGGAGAAGTGGGGTCTGCTGTATGAATATCTATATTATGGTAGATGCAGAAGGCATCAGCGGTATCTATGATAGCCAGCAGGTTATGTCAACGGGCACCAGATATCAGGAGGGCAGGGTACTGATGGTGGCTGATATCAATGCCTGTATCGAGGGATGCAAGGAGGCGGGCGCAGATAAGATATATGTAAGGGATTGTCACGGTAGCGGCTCAAACGTTATATGGAGCCAGCTTTCCAGTTTGGCCGATTACTATATATTGGGGAATACCGGCCAGGACCGCTTTCCCGGTCTTGACGAGTGCCAGGGGGTAATACTTCTGGGATATCACGCCATGGCGGGAACGCCCGGTGCGATTTTGGAACATACCATGAGCTCCGCTTCAGTACAAAACTATTGGATAAATGGCATGAAGGTGGGAGAATTAGCCATAGATGCCGGCATAGTCGGGGACAGGGGAAAGCCCGTAATTATGGTTTCCGGAGACGACAAGGTATGCCTGGAGGCCAAAAGGCTACTTCCCAATGTGGTTACTGCTGAAGTGAAAAGGGGTATAACCTGGAGGGGTGGGATGCTGCTTCCACCAGAGAAATCTTACGCACTTATAAGGGAAAAAGCCAGGGAAGCTGTCAGCTCTATGGACAGGCAGGAGCCTTTGGTCTTTTCAAAGCCCATAAGGTTAAGGGTAGAGATGACCGAAAGGGGAGTACTTCCACTGCCTTATTCCAAACCCTATATGACCATTATCGATGGAAGAACCTATGTGGTAGAAGGTGACACCGTAGAGGAAGCGCTTTTCAGGTTGTGATCCTGATTGCTTATTGACAATTTTCTTCAGGTCTATATAATGATTATCGTCAATAAATACCCTACCGTTAAACCCGGGTACCTATGCCTGCGACAGCTGCTATCAATTAACTATATTTTCTACCTGTTTTGTGCTAGACATTTTACCTTAGATTTTATATAGCATAAAGTAGTTTGCTCCCATGGGTTTCGATACGGAACAATAAATACAGGACTATGAATCTAATAATGGAGGTTTTTATATGGGTATCAAGGTTGCCAAATTTGGGGGGTCTTCCCTGGCAGACGCAGAACAGTTTCGACGGGTTCGTTCCATCGTTATGATGGACGAAGACCGCAGGTACATAATTCCTTCTGCTCCAGGGAAAAGGCATTCCAGCGATCACAAGATAACGGATCTGCTATACCTTTGCCATGAACATGCCCAGAAGGGTATCCCCTTTGGCGAAATTTTTGAACTGATTTCCACGAGATATCTAAAGATTGTGGAGGAATTGGGATTGTCTCTGGATCTAAGACCGATCCTTGAGGATATAAGAGAAAAGGTACTGGGAGGATATTCAGTTGAGTACACTGCCAGTAGAGGAGAGTATTTAAACGGACTGATTCTGTCTGAATTTTTGGGCTACGAATTTGTGGATCCTGCAGAAATGATTCTTTTCACCGAGTCCGGGGTATATGACTCAAAAAGGACCCTGGAGGCGGTGGAAAAGACTCTGGCTAAGATTGAAAATGCGGTTATTCCGGGCTTCTATGGATCAAGACCTGATGGAGGCATTCAGACCTTTTCCAGGGGTGGCTCCGATATTACCGGCGCTATTATTGCCCAAGGGATAAAGGCGGATCTATATGAGAATTGGACCGATGTTTCCGGATTTATGATGGCAGATCCCAGAGTTGTAAAAAACCCCAAGCCAATAAAGGAGATAACATACAGGGAGTTGAGGGAGCTGGCATACATGGGGGCGAATGTCCTCCACGAGGATTCGGTTTTTCCCGTGAGACAGGCTGGTATCCCCATCAATATAAAAAACACCAATGAACCCGAGGCTGAGGGAACCCTGATCGTACCCAATGGCGGAGATTTTTCCAGAAGCGGTATGATAACCGGGATAGCAGGTAAAAAGGGTTTTACCGTAATCACCATAGAAAAAGCCATGATGAATACCGAGCTGGGTTTTGGGCGGAGGCTCCTATCCATAATAGAATCTCGGGGTATATCCTTTGAGCATATGCCATCCGGGATAGACAGCATTTCATTGGTCATCTCCGACAACCAACTGAATGAAAAACTGGACGGTATAATCGAGGAGATTAATCAGCAGCTCAAACCCGACGCTGTAGATGTACATGATAACATGGCCCTTATAGCTACAGTAGGTCAGGGTATGGCCAGAACTCCCGGAATTTCGGGCGGGCTCTTTTCTGCCTTGGGCAGTGAGGATATCAACGTTAGAATGATTGCCCAGGGGTCTGGGGAAATGAACATCATAATTGGCGTGGAAAATGACGACTTTGAAAGGGCAATAGAGGCTATATACTACGCTTTTGTGAATTAAAAAAAGGAGTATCGGATAATGGGAAAGAAAGTTTTGATCGTAGGCGGAGTAGCCGGAGGTGCTTCAGCTGCGGCAAGGATAAGAAGACTGGACGAATCGGCAGAGGTAATCATGTTTGAAAGGGGACCGGATGTTTCCTTTTCCAATTGCGCCCTGCCCTATCACCTAAGCGGAATGATCGAGGATGCCGACAGCCTGATTTTAGTGGACCCTGAAGATTTTATAACCAAGTATAATATTGAGGCCCGGATCAACAGTGAGGTCATCGGTATAAACCGAGCGGAAAAGAAGGTAGTGGTAAGGGATCTTGTAAAAGGCAATGAATATGAAGAATCATACGACAAACTGATCTTGTCCCCCGGTGCCAGGCCAATACTCCCAAAGAGCATTCAGGGAATAGATAGGCCAAATGTATTCAGCATAAGAAATGTGGTAGATATCAGAAGGCTAAATGGTTATATAGTTAGCAAGGACACTGAACAGGTAGCGGTCATAGGGGGCGGCTTTATAGGAATAGAAGTCGCTGAAAATCTGAAGATGGCAGGGAGGAAGGTAACCCTGATTGAAGCCCTTGACCAGGTAATGGCACCCTTTGATTACGAGATGGCACAGATATTACATAAGGAGATTGTGGATAACGGTATTCATCTGATCCTGAATGATGGATTGAAAGCCGTGCATGATGATTTTGTTGAGTTACAATCGGGTAAAAGGGTTGAGGCAGGGGCAGTGGTTATGGCTATCGGAGTCAGCCCCGAAGTTGATCTTGCCAGGGATGCCGGCCTTTTAATCGGCAAAACCGGTGGAATTAAGGTGGATCATAACTATCAGACCAGCGATAAGGATATATATGCCGTGGGCGATGCCATTGAGGTGTATAATCGTCTGACACAAAAAGAGACCAGATTGGCCCTGGCGGGTCCCGCCCAGCGTCAGGCAAGGGCGGCTGCAGACCACATATATGGTATTCCCCATAAAAACAACGGTGTTATAGGCTCTTCCATAGTCAGAATATTTAACATGAATGCAGCCTCTACCGGGATAAACGAAAAGACAGCCAAGGCAGAGGGTATACCCTATGACTACGTCTATATAATCGGCAATGACAAGGTAGGACTAATGCCGGACTCCAATCCCATGCATTTTAAACTGATATATGAGTATCCCACCGGAAGGATACTGGGCGCCCAGGCCATAGGAAGGGGCAATGTAGATAAGAGGATAGATGTAGTAGCAACCCTGATTCACATGGGTGGTACTCTGGAGGATATGAAGGAATTGGAATTATGTTATGCCCCCCTATTCGGGACAGCGAGGGATATAGTGAATCAGGCAGCCTTGGTGGGTCTGAACATCCTACATGGACGGTTCAAACAGGTACCCGTATACAGGGTAAGGGAACTGGTGGAAAAGGGTGCTTTTATCGTAGACGTGAGGGAAGAAGGGGAATATAAGGCAGGGCACCTTATAAACGCTGTCAATATACCCTTAAGTCAGCTCAGAGAAAGACTGGATGAGATCCCCAAGGACCAACCCGTATACCTGGCCTGCAGATCCTCCCAAAGGAGCTATAATGCAGTTATGGCCCTCCAGAATTTGGGTTACACCAACATCTATAACATTTCCGGTTCCTTTCTGGGGATCTGTTATTATGAATACTTTACGGATATGGTGACCGGCAGAAAAAAGATAGTAACGGATTACAATTTTAACTGAAATGGTCGATAAAGGACCGTAAAGCCCAAATAATGCTGGTTTTGCGGTTTTTTATTGTGCTTAATCGAAAAAGCTATGGCTTGTGTATGAAAACTCTGATAGAATGGTATTGATTATATGGCATCGACTCAGGCTGGATGATATAATACAATTAAGATAAGTCGTAGTATGACGAAATGCTGATTTTGTAAAAGTATATGGCTCCTGTGGAAGAAGCAAATATCATATAACCTGCTACAATAAAGGTTAAATAACAATCATGCCTAACTAACCGGAGCAAGATATAAATTTATAATCCATTTAAGAAAGGAGAGGTTATTTGGATATACTATTGAAACAATTAAGAGACGTATCACTATCCGTATTACCCATAACACTTCTAGTTATAATATTAAATTTTACAATAATACCTTTGGAGAGCCAGATGTTTATTAGGTTTTTAATAGGCGCATTTCTGGTCATCATAGGTCTTGGAATCTTCTTGTTTGGCGCTCATCTCGGTATCACGCCCATAGGCAATCTCATGGGGGAGACCATAGCAAAAACCAATAGGACCTATTGGGTTGGTGGTCTTGGCTTTCTATTGGGTTTTCTTATAACCAT
>LSQX01094691.1_pt1 | contig 10978 bp, 5 predicted proteins | sample 654561 | NCBI WGS metagenome assembly LSQX01 (sample SAMN04489861, study PRJNA283612) | anaerobic digester metagenome | isolation source: 4 biogas reactors fed with cattle manure at either 37C or 55C with and... | place: Denmark: Kongens Lyngby | collected 2014 | reverse complement strand
GAGGCGTTTTTCGCGGGTTTTTCGCGAAAAAACCGAGTGGAACGGCGAAAATCCCATCGCGAAGCGATTTGGAATGGGATTTTCGCAAGCTACAGTACACGCCCTCGATAGGGCGTGTACTGTAGCGGCATTTCGTTAACGTACAATGTTTTTAAAATCGTTTCCTTTTTTACGGTAACAAATTGGTGTATTATATTTTCATCCCCTGAACATCAACAAGTTTAAGGGATGCTGTTGCCAATGGTATATTTCCGCTTAAGGAGTACCGCCTTGAAAAATAATTCGAAAATATATTTGGAAATAAGTTCAAAAACAAATTCAAAAATTAATTCAAAAATTAATTCGAAAACAGATTTAAAAATAAACATAAAGAAATTCCTGACAGTCCTGGCTGTTTTGGCTGTTTTCCTTAACCCGGTCCGTGCTTTTGCCTGCACGGAAATCTATATCGGTTCTCATCTGACCGACGATGGGAGTACTGTTTTCGGACGCCTGGAGGAATACTATTCCGACATGGGCATGCCAAAGCTTTTTGATGCAGTTCCCTCCGGAGTCCACAAAGCCGGAGAAAAATATCTGGGCTGCTACGGTTTCAAATGGACCTTCACGCATGACAGCTACAGATATACTGCCTTCTGCGACGACAACTCGCAGGGTGTGTGCCCGGACTGCGAAGGTACTCATGAACATACGCCTTATCAGGCGGCAGGGACAAACGAAAAAGGCCTGAGTGTTTCGGCCACTGAAACTCTCGAAAGCAAAGAAAGTATTGTATCTGTCGATCCGTTCAATACCGAATCAGGCATTGAAGAAGCCGAAATTCCGACGATCCTGCTGAGCGAGGCGGCCACAGCCAGGGAGGCAATGGAGCTCCTCACAGAGATTTTGTCTACGACAGGAGGCTGCAGCGCCGGCAGTGTGATCGTGGGAGATGCCGAGGAAACCTGGTATATTGAGAGCCTGAGCGGAACCCAGTACGCCGCTGTAAAGCTGAATGAGGATCTTCTGTTTGTCTGTCCGAACATCTCGATCATCGGTCTGGTTGATCTGGATGACACGGAAAACATCCTCGCTTCGGACAAACTGATTGAAACAGCTGTCAGGGCAGGAACCTTCAAAGGCGATGCGGACGCCCGAATTATCGATCTTGCAGCCTCTTATGAAGATCCCTATGATTCGAACTATTCCCGTCTTTCTGCCGCATTGAACTTTCTGTCTTCTGAGGCCGCCTGGCCGGCAAATATGAAGGCAGGGGATATTGACAGCAGGGATTTCAGGATTTCCAATGTCGACGCAAAGGGGAACACCGTCCCTCCCTATACCGGGATCGTGGCGGATAGAAAGCTGAGTATACGGGACGCAATGGAGCTTTTCAGGCGGCCGCCCATCAGCAGACACCGCAGTCTCGAGACCCACCTGTTCCAGATCAAAGGGGCCGGGAAGGACGATACCGTGGAATGGATCTCCATGGGCGATCCCCTGTACAGTGCCTTTGTTCCCTACCTGCCTATGCTGACAACCGACGTCTCCGCTCCATACCGGGCCGGTACAGAGATGCCCGAATATGCGGAGGAAAAGCCGGCAGAGGGCCTGTATTACGCAACGGAATACGGCTTATGGGGAATCTATCCTGAAGGCTGGCACAATTCCTTCTACTGGGTTTCTACCGCTCTGGAACATATCGCCAGGAAGGATAAATCCGCCGCCAGGCATATTGCCGAATCCATAAGCGCCCTGCAGGATGAAATATGCCGGAAGCAGATGACCGGGAATGCCGCCGCGGAAAAGGCCTACCAGACTGCGCTGGAGCTCCTTAAAGAATATGGTATGTGACCAGGTTCATCTGTCTGCTCCCGCTTAGACTGCCCGTTCTTTTCTTCTGTTTCCTGTTTGCTGTTATCTGGTTAACCCGTTTTCCTTCAGCCATGCCGCCACATCAGAGGAGAGTGATGATCCGCCGGAATAATGGACCGACAGTCCCTCGCCCAGAACGGAATCCGGGGCCAGCTTCGCGATCGCTGTCAGACTCTGTCCGAATCTGCCGCCGCCGTGAGAACAGAAGGGAATGATCGTTTTCCCGGAGAAGTCATATTCCTCAAGGAAAGAAGCGATCGGCATCGGGATGGAGGCCCACCAGTTCGGATAGCCCAGCAGGATGATATCATAATCATCCATGTTCGGAACATGGTTGGAAAGCTCAGGTCTCGCCTGTTTGTGCTGATCCTCCTGTGCTTCCATCAGGACAGTATTGTAATCCGTGGAGTAGGGATGAACGGGTGAGATCTCAAAAAGGTCGGCGCCTGTCTGAGACTGGATCTCTCCTGCGATCCCCCGTGTATTCCCGCTCCAGGAAAAATAGGCGATCAGGATTTTCCCGCCTGTCTCTGCCTGCAGAGACTTTTCTCCGGCCGTCACAAGTCCGGAGCGGCTGTCATCCGCATTTCTCACGAGGCGCACACCGAGGTTGAAGCTTTTCATATCTTCCTGGCCGGCAGCGCGGTAAGCGCTGCGCATGTTCTTGGCAAAGTCGTTCCATCCGCCGCCGCGATAGATATGCCTTGTCCCGGATGCCGCCCCTGTCGGATCCTCTGCGTCAGCAGCATCATAGGTTCCGTAATAATCCCAGCACCACTCATTGACATTGCCGTGCATGTCAAAGAGGCCCCAGGTATTTGGTTCAAAGCTTCCGACAGCCAGAGTAGTCTGCCGGTATTCCCCGGGTTTTGCCTCAAGAGCGGAGTTATCGAAGTAGTTTTCTTCAATCTCGTAGGGATAATGACCGTAGAAATTTGCCTCTTCCGCACTTAAGGAACTTTCTGTATTAAAGGGAGTCACGGTACCGGCCCGGCAGGCATACTCCCATTCCGCCTCCGTCGGCAGCCGGAACCCGCCGCCGGGAACCCGCGCGTTCACCTTCCGCACGAACTCCTGGCAGTCGTCCCAAGACACCTGCTCCACCGGAGCGCTCCGCCCGGCATTCTTGAAGTGCGAGGGGTTGCTCCCCATCACCGCCTCCCACTGCGCCTGCGTCACCTCGTATTTTCCCATCCAGAAACCCTTCGTCAGCGTCACCCGGTGCTGCGTCTCGTCACTGTCCCGGCCGGCCTCGCTGGACGGGCTGCCCATCGTGAAACTGCCTGCCGGACACCATATCAGTTCCAGCTTTTCCCCACCGCCCAGATCAACCGTCTGCGTGTCGCCGGGATCGGGCTCCTTCGGCTTCAGCGCCTGCTCCGCCTCGGTCTTCAGAGCGGTGGCCTCGGCGAAAGCGGGCGATGGCGCGGACCCCGGCTCGCGGGGACGCTCGCCCTCCAACGCCAACACGCGCGACACCTGGCCCAGACACTCCTGCCACTTCCCGGCGGTCTTGGCCGTGCGCGCAGCCGCGAGGGCGACGGCGAGCTTGGCCTGACGCGCCTGCTCCTTCCGCGCCCGCTGCTCCGCCGCCAGGCGGTCGGCCTCGGCTTTCAAGGCCGCCCGCGCCTCAACCACGGCTTCGGCCTTCCGAACAACAACCATGGCAGCCCCGGTCGCCAGCGCGGCCGCCACCATGGCGAGAATGAAATTCCTCTTCCGCCGTGCGAGGATGCGGGCGCAGTCGGCCAGGATGGCGTCCGCGCAGTCGCGCTGCACTTCGAGCGCTGTCCGCGCCAAACGCTCCGCCTTGGCCACCTGCCTCGTCTTCAGTGCCTCGTGCGCGCCGGCCAGCGACTGCGATACCCGCTCGAGGGCGGCGGTGATCTGCGCGCCGTCGACATGGTTACCGCCAGCGGCATCCAGCTTCTCGGCCTGGTTCCATAGCAGGTGCGCCTGGTCGGGCCGTCGCGCCTCCAGCGCCTCCCGCGCCTGCCGCCGCAGGCTGGCGGCCGTTTCCATGGCGCTCCGCGCCAACTGCTCCAGCTCCCCGGCGCTGGCATGGTCGGGAACAATCGCCAGCGCCGCACGGCACGCCGTCAGCACCTTCGCATTGTCGGTGTGCAGAAGCCTCTCGGCCTCCTGGACGAGCTCGCACAACCGCTGCTCGCGCTCCTGGCAGTCGCGGCGCAGGCGTTCGGCTTCAACCGAGCGGGGGGCGGCACCCAGGGCCGTCTCGGCCGCCTTTACAGCCTCGGCGAAACGGTGCGCGTCAGCCGCCGCGGCGGCCGCGGCCAGCGCCGTCTCGTAGTCTCCGAGGCGCTGCTCGACAGTCTCCGCCACGATGGAGGCGCCGGCCTCCATGCCTCCAATGGCAGCCAGTTCCGTCAGTGCCACCTGCGCGGCGGGACGGTCGCCGACGGCAACGGCTTCTTCCGCCCGCTCCTTCAGACTGGCCGCCTGCTTGAGGCGTTCCGCCAGCGGCGGCAGCGTGCTGTCGTGGGGATCGAGTTCCATGCCGTGCGCCACCGCGCCGGCGGCGGCGGCGAAATCCCCCGCCGACAGGCGCTCGTGCGCCTCCAGGCGCAGACTCTCGCAGGTCTTCTGCGCCTCGATGGCCTGCTCATTGAGCCTGGCTATCCCGGCGCGCAGCGTCTGCCCCTTGGCGCCGGGAAGGCGAACCTTGCCCGTTTCCAGCAGGCCCGCCTCTTTGACCACCCGGCTCCAACGCTTCTCGCCCGCCGCCTTCTCCATCCGCGACAAGGCATCCTTCCAGGCGGCAAATCCCTCCACATCGGTGCCGCAGCCGCCGCAGAACTGCTTGTGCACCGAGTTTTCGCGCTCGCACTCGGGACAGAGCCGCGTCATGCCCGCCCCGCAGCTCTCGCAGAACTTCACGTCGGGCGCATTGGCCACCCCGCAGGCCGGGCAGGCGTTGTCTGACAATCCGCCTCCGCGTTCTCCACCGTTTGCCACGCCGAACCCGGAGGCGAAGGCGGGGCTCCGCGAGGACTCAACGGCCTCCAGCGCCGCGAGCAGTTCCTCGCAACTGAAATAGCGCTCCTCGGGATTGCTCTTGATGCACCTGAGCACCACCTTCGCCAGGGCCGGCGGCAGCTTCTCGGGATCGACGTTGTCCGGAACATCGCCGGACACCAGCTCGTAGAGCACCTTGCCGAGGGCGTAGATGTCGGCCGTGTGGTTCACCCCCTTGGCGTCCCGCCGCTGCTCGGGCGGCATGTACCACGGCGTGCCCATACCGTAGCCCGACAGCGACAGCTCGCTGTCGCTGCCGACGCGGGCGAGGCCGAAGTCGACGATCTTGGGTACCGTCTCCTCCCCCTCCCGGCACAGCAGGATGTTGCCCGGCTTGATGTCGCGGTGCACCAGGTTCCTGCGGTGCGCGCATACCAGCCCCTGCGCGATCCCGCGCACCAGCGCCAGCGCCTCGGGAACCGGGAGCCGGCCGCCGCGCTCCTTGAGATGCTGCCGCAGCGTCCCGCCGGCGACGTATTCCATCACGATGTAGTCGCCCTCGGCATCCCGGTCGTGGTCGTAGACCGCCACGATGTTGCGGTGGTTCAGACCCGCGATCGCCTGCGCCTCGCGCCGGAACCGCGCCAGCGTCTGTTCCCCCGCGCGGCCCCGCAGCGCCTCGGCCAGCAGCCGCTTGACCGCCACGATCCGTCCCAGCTTGCGGTCGCGCGCCTTCCAGACCATCGCGAAGCCGCCCCGGCCGATCTCCTCCAAGAGCTCGTAGCGCGAGGCAAGCGGGGTGGCGGAGTCCGGTGCCGGGTGTTCGGAATCGGGTGCCGGGCCACCCACCGTGGGCAGGGAGTTCAGGGAGCGAACGGGCGGGGGAGCGTCTGCAGGCGGCGGTCCTCCCGGCCGCATCGTCCGCAGGCCTCCGAGCGAGGCCTCCGACGTGGACTCGTGCGACGCGCCCGTCGACGCCCCGCACTCCGGACAGAACTTCGCCCCCCCGGGCAGTGCTTTCCCGCATTCCGGACACTTCACGACCGATCCCCTTCCATTCCGCCGCATCATAGCCGGTTTCGACGGGGCGCCGCAATCCCGGAATCTCCGCGATGCAGTCCGGTTCCGCGAGCACAGCGGCTCACCGCAGGTTCGCCCTCCTGCCCAACTCCTCCGCGTTCCCCGCACCGCCGCGAGGCTGAATACCCAATACCAAATGCCAAAACCACAACCCGTCGCGCACAGGGGGGCAAGCCCCCCTGTACCCCTTACAGGCGGCCGCCGGCCGCGCCCCTTTCGCTCGCTTCGCGGCGAGGGGCGACGTCCGCCACGCCGCCAGAGCACCGTCAAGGATCATTGAGGGCTCCTCGCGAGGCGCAAGCCCAGGCGGTCGTTGCGGCGGCCGGGGTCGTTCCTGCGGCGGTTCGCGGAGCGGCAGAGCCTGGCGTTGCTGAGCCAGCCGCCGCCCCGGCCGACGCGGTCCGAGCCCGAACCGGGGCCAAGGGGATCGGTCGCGATCCCCGATGGATACTCGCCGTACCAGTCCGCGCACCACTCCCAGACGTTGCCGTGCATGTCGTACAGCCCCCAGGCGTTCGGCTGCCTCTCGCCAACCGGGTGGGTTGTCCCGCCGCTCGTCTCACCGTACCAGGCCGCCTCGTCAAGGTTGAGACACCGCCCCGTCGTACTCGTCAGTTCCTTGCCGCTGTTCAGCGCGCTCGCAGTCCCCGCCCGGCAGGCGTATTCCCACTCCGCCTCCGTCGGCAACCGGAACCCGCCGCCCGCGACCCGCGCGTTGACCTTGCGCACAAACTCCTGGCAGTCATCCCACGAGACCTGCTCCACCGGCGCCATCCGCCCGGCATTCTTGAAGTTGGAGGGGTTGCTCCCCATCACCGCCTCCCACTGCCCCTGCGTCACTTCGCATTTCCCCATCCAGAACCCCTTGGTCAGCGTCACCCGGTGCTGCGTCTCGTCACTGCCCCGGCCGGCCTCGCTGGACGGGCTGCCCATCGTGAAACTGCCTGCCGGACACCACACGAGTTCCAGCCTCACCCCGCCGCCCAGATCCACAGTCTGTGTGTCGATGGGCTGCGGCTCCTTCTGTGCCTCCAATGTCGCCTGCGCTATCGCGTTCGCAACAATTTTGTTCGCATTAGTAAATTTCTCTAATTCATCTTTTGCGGCTATCCAATTCGAAAAGTTGCCTGCCGCTTGGTACAGATTCATTAGTCTCTTGAGGGCATCGAGCTTTAGTACCGCCGCCTCGGTGTGGTCCGTATCCAGATCGAGCGCCTCGGCGGCCTTGTCCAGACACTCTTGCCACCGACCGGCAGCCTTGGCCGCACGCGCCGCCGTCAGCGCGGCGGCGACCTTGCCCAGGCGCGCCTGCTCGGCCTCCGCCTTCTCCGCCGCCAGCGCCTCGGCCACGGCGGCGGGAAGCGCCGCCAGCGCGGCGGCGTAGGCGCGTTTTCCCTCGACCGGATCGGCGGTCGAGGCCGCGCCGATGCGCTGCTGGCGCCGCACCTCGCGCCATTTATCTCCGCCGTACATATCCAGCAGGCCGACTCGCGGGGACGCTCGCCCTCCACTGCCAGGTTCATCGGCGGCCAGGGCCGCCTCGAAATCGGCCTTGGCCTTGCGGTAGGCTTGCACCGTTAGGGCGCGGGTCTTGGCGGAGGCAAAGGCTGCGGCCGCCTCCAGCCAAGCCTTGCCGGACGCCGGGAAATCGCCCTTCTCGAACACCTCGGCGGCTCGCGAGGACGCTCGCCCTCCAGTCTCGAACAACTCCTTGGCATCTTCCGCCGCGTTCGCGCCCGCCGCGTCGCGCCGCGCCTGCTCCGCTTCCCCTCTCCGCGCCTCCGCGTCTCCGCGAGCCTTATCCAGTTCCTCCAGCGCCCGGCACGCCGTGATCACCGCGTCGTATCCCGAGAGAGCCTGCCCCCATCCGCCGCCCTGCCGCGCCGCCTCCGCCTCGCGCCATGTCACCTCCAACGCCGTCAGTCTCTCGCCAAAGCCCTGTCCAGCATCCAGCTTCATCACCGCATCGCGCGCCACCGACGCGGCCGCGTAGCGCTTGGTCGTCTCCCGCTCGCCAGCCTTGGCCTCGTAGCGTTTCTGCAAGCCGGCCGACACGACTGCCGGCCCCCCGGCACTCCGCAGCTCCGCGATCCGCGCCCCGGCCGTCTCCAGGTCGCCCGCCGCCAGCGCCGTCTCGGCGGCTGTCTTCAGATCCACTACCCTGGCCTGCACCGCCGCATCCTGCGCCGCGACCTGCTTGCGATGCGACTGCTGCGACCGATAGGATTGATAGGTTTGATGCGCAGCAAACGCCAGCACCGCCGCCGCCCCAATGCCCAGCACCCAGTACCCAATACCGGCCACCCTCCGCGCCCTCCGCCCATTCGCGAGGCTGGCAACTCCCCTCATCTCCCTGCACAGCGCTGCGCCGTCGGCATAGCGGTCGGCGGGGTTGTGTTCGAGGCAGCGGGCGCAGAGGCGGTCCCATTTCCGGGCGAGTCCAGGCACCACTTGGCTGATCGGCTTGGTCATGCCGGCCGGCCGCCGCCCCGTGAGCAGCCGGTAGAGCATCACGCCGAAGGCGTAGATGTCGCTGGCGGGGCTCACCGCCGCCGTGATGTCGCCGCGCTGCTCGGGAGCCATGTAGTCGTAGGTGCCCAGCAGGGCATCGGCCGAGGAGCGGCCGCCGCCCGCCTTGTCGCTGTCGCTGTCCAGCGTGGGCAGTTCGCCGATGGAGCGATCCGCCGCCCCGGCGGACGCTGCGTCCCGGCGTGTCCTGAGGCTGTTCACCGACCCGCCGCCCATCGACTTCGCGATGCTGGCGTGGATCTGGCTCTGCAGATAGGTCTCGCCGACCGCCTTGGCCAGGCCGAAGTCGGTCACGCGGGCGTTGCCGGAACGGTCGACCATCACATTGGCCGGCTTGATGTCGCGGTGAACGACCCCCTGCGCGTGGGCGTAGGCCAGCGCCTCGGCCACCTGGAGCACCCAGCGGGCGACCTCCCGCTCCGGCAGGCGGTGGTCCGGCGTCTGAACCAGCATGTCGTGCAGAGAGCAGGGGTATCCGGATGCGCGGGGATGCGGAGCATCCTGACCGGAGGGCGAGGCTGGGCCGAGCCGGTCCTCCGGCCCCTCCACGAAATCCATCACGAGGTAGTAGCGCCCTCTCTTCTCGTCGTGTCCCACGTGGTGCACCCGCACGATGTGCGGATGGTCGAGCGTCTGCATCAGCCGCCCCTCGTCGAAGAAGCGCGCGACGAAGTTCCGGTCCGACGCGGCCTCGACCGGCAGCAGCTTCACCGCGCAGACCACGCGGGTGTGGACGTTCTCCGCGCGCCACACCTCGCCCATGCCGCCCGCGCCGACCTTCTCCAGCAACCGGTAGTCGCCCAGAACACAATCCATGATTGCCCCACTTTAACAGGACTCGTGGCGCTTGTCGATAGCGCTCTGGTTTTGTGTTCTGGCTATTTGCGGTTGCCAAGGTCTACCGCTACCGCTGTCAGATCGTAATGTCATTCAATGCGCTCAAGCAGAACGTCAAGGTCAAGACCATCGTCGCCACCAGCGAGGACGCGGTCAAGACCCAGGTTTCGACAGCACCCATCGCCATCCTGCCGCTGAAGTCCATGCAGTTGAAATCCACTTTCGACTGGAGTTTGTCCAACCTGGGAGCGATGTTGCGCTTCAACTTGCCGACCTACAGATACTTGTGGGCCTTGCTCAACGCCCCATACCTGTCCCATAAAGGGGCGCTTCCGTGTCTGTTGGGGCATTTTCTCCTCCGCTCACGCAAAGAACCCCCGCAAGACCACCGCCGGGCTCCAGCCGCGGCTGGCTGCATGCCATTCTCCACCCGCTATTCCACGAACAATGCCTGCGGGATCTGCCCCGTGAAATCGACCCCGTAGAAGGTGTCCATCGCTGCGTGGATGCCGTGGTCGGTGACATCCCAGGGACGGCCAGGCCATCAGGAGCGTGGCGCGCGCGGCCAGGGCTGGCAGGCTTCTATCCCGATGATGGGGCCGGCACCTGGCTCACCTCTTGACCGAGAACCAGAGCGCGTATTCCGGCTCGAAGACCAGTCCATACGGCGTCGCCTGGGCATTGCCGGGGTAGGCGGCCACCTCGTCCACGCTCAGGAACATCTGAATCGACGTCGGCCCGGAGGGCGTGAACGGCTCCCGCAGGGAGAAGCCGGTTCCGGCCGGGTAGTTCCCCCCGCCTTTCAGAACCGTGTTCAGGATGCAGGTCGCGGATTCATTCCGGAAGGCTCCGCTGCCGGCGGAAAAGGAGAGCGAGGCGGCCTTTCCGGCGAAGACATCGTGCGGGATGAGGTCGCCCGGGTAGTAGACATAGGTCCCCCACCCCCACGCCGCGTAGGACGCCTTGAGATCGACGGCGTAGAGCACCAGGCGGACATCCACGCCCGCGCCGGGGGCCATGGCCGAGAAGAACTTGAGATGCACGCGGTCGAAAGTCCTGCCCGCCGCGGCCAGCGAGTAGACATAGGAGGTGCCATACGCGCGCGCGGTCGTGGCTCCCGCCGCGCGGTAGAGGTAGCCGCCCAGCGGCATCGATTCATTCCCCGCGGTATCCCACACCTTGGCGCGGAAGTTGTAGATGGCCTGCTTGTACTCCAGTCCAGCGTTCCCCGTCGTCGCGAACCCGAAGTCCCCGCTCGAGGTGTAGGCAGCCGTGACTACCTTCCGCTGCACGGCCGTTTGCGGCGGGATCTCGCCGAAGGCCTCCACCAGCACGGGCTCGTCGAAGTCGGCCGATGCATCGGGCGCCACGTCGCGGTTGAACGCGACGGCGATGTTCGCGCCATCGATCATCGCGCCACCCTCGATCCAGGCGCCCCGGTGCGTCAGGTAGTCGGTCAGGCGCAGGACGATGTGCAGGTACGCCAGTGACGTTTTCGGTGTCGCGCTCCAGTCGAATGTGATGGTGGCGGAAGAGTCGGTGCCATCGTTGGCCGGTACAACTTCGAGTTGCCCTGTCACGGAGTCGTCCGCTGTTGCGCCCCATGCCGGAGGAGTTGCGGAAGCAGAAAGATAAACCAGGACGTAGCAACCATCGTACAGCCAGCGGTCACCGATCATGGGGATCGCGAGTGTGGTGATAG
>LSQX01134011.1_pt1 | contig 10979 bp, 11 predicted proteins | sample 654561 | NCBI WGS metagenome assembly LSQX01 (sample SAMN04489861, study PRJNA283612) | anaerobic digester metagenome | isolation source: 4 biogas reactors fed with cattle manure at either 37C or 55C with and... | place: Denmark: Kongens Lyngby | collected 2014 | reverse complement strand
ATCGCTGAAATCCTGCTCAATGCGAGTGACGTTTCCGAACAAATCTCGACCGCGGGCAAAGAAGCCAGTGGTACCGGCAACATGAAATTCATGATGAATGGAGCAATGACACTAGGTACCTACGATGGCGCTAACGTTGAAATTGATTCCTTCGTCGGACCAGAAGATGATATTATCTTCGGTTTACGAGTAGAAGATGTTAGAGCCTTAATTCAAGGCGGTTACAACGTGTGGGAAGAACTCGAAAAGAACCCTGACCTCAAGGCTGTCGTCGATTCACTAATCGATGGTAGTTGGGCCGATGGTGATGTCGATGAGTTCAGAGTCATTTACGATGAACTACTCTTTAAGAATGACGAGTACCTGTTGATTGCCGACTTCGAAGCCTATCGCTTAGCACAACTTGAAGTTCAAAGACGCTACCAAGACTCCAAAGGATGGGCTCGCTCCATGCTTATTAACATTGCGAAGTCGGGTTACTTCTCCTCGGATCGTACCATCAACGAGTACGCTAAGGAGATCTGGGATATCAAATCTCTTAAGTAACAGTGGCTCTGGGTATATCGGTGTCACGACTTAGCTCACTATGTGATAATAATGAGTGAAGAGGTGATAGTATGGCTGAACAAGTAAAAGTCATTGACTTAATACAGGATCAGGCAAACTACGAGTCCATCATCAGAGACTACAACAATGGTGTTGAATACATCAAAAAGGGTCTTGATGACTTGGAAGCCGTAGGGTTTGTAGACTATGTCACTGAAAATGGTGAGCTGAAGTCCTACAGATTGCTTGACCATTGCTAGAGAGTACAAGACCCCGCTTGACGGGGTCTTTTTTATGGGAGAACAGCTAATTATGATAGAATGTAACAAGAAGGTATAGGGGAAGTTATGACAAGGAAAGCAGAACGATTTGAAGCACATCTGGACGATTACGAGACAATCACCGTCTATATTGATAATGCCTACTACCAAGGAACTAGCAGGCTTTTTTATCTAAGGGATAAATCAGGACAACTGACTCCTTTGGAAATACAATCTGTCGTAACCACCTCTGGTGACTACAGTAGGTACACCTTGAAAGGCTTCTCTGAGCTAATCATCGGCGAGGTTTATCATGTCTTAGAAGAACATGCCATGGCTTGCCCATTACAATATGGTTGGATTGTTCGCACGGAACGTTTCAATAAGGAATTCTACAGTGATAGGAATGATTTTGGTGCCCAAGTAAAGGGTGACCAAACCTTTTTCACTGTCTGGGCACCAACTGCTTTGAACGTAAAAGTCCATTTATTCTGGGATAACAAGGAACACATATTGAACATGGAACGAAAAGATAAGGGTGTCTTCACCTGTGTCGTTTCTGGTAACATGCACGGTGCTCTCTATCAGTATCTGGTGGACGTAAATGGTCAGCTTGAAGCGAGTTTGGATCCCTATGGCTACAGTTCGATTGCCAACTCGGAGTACTCTGTGGTTGTCGATTTTTCACAACTAAAGATACCTATGAATGACGAAAAGTTACCGAAAATGAAATCAATGGTTGATGCCACAATCTGTGAAGTGAGTGTACGCGACTTCTCGATGGACGAGTTCTCCAATATATCCTCCAAAGGTAAATACCTAGGCCTCATCGAAGAGGGTACAGTAAATGATCTAGGTAAACCAACCGGATTCGACTACCTGAAGAGTTTAGGCTTCACGCACATTCAATTGATGCCCGTCATGGACTTCGAAACCGTTGACGAACTGAACCCCCATGTATTCTATAACTGGGGTTACGATCCCGCACAATATTTCTCACTCGAAGGCTCCTACTCCAGCAACCCCAATGATCCAATGAGTCGAATCATTGAGTTTACCCAGGTGGTCTCTAAATACCATGAGGCAGGAATACGCGTCAATTTGGACGTCGTCTTTAACCATGTCTTTGACATGGAGAAGAGTCCATTTGAGAAAATCGTACCCGGTTATTATTTCAGAAGAGGCCTCGATGGGACCATTTCTAATGGTTCCTACTGTGGGAATGACTTTGACTCGGGCAAATCCATGGCCCGCAAGTTCATCGTCGACTGTATTTCACACTACGTGGAACATTTCCACATCGATGGTTTCCGCTTTGACCTCATGGGCATCATGGATGTCGACACGATGAATGAGATTGTATTAAAGGTCTCGACGCTACGACAACAAGTCATGTTGTATGGTGAAGGCTGGAACATGCCTACCATGTTGGCAGAGAACGAGAAGGCCATGTTATATAATGCGGATATGATGCCAGAGATCGCGTTCTTCAATGATTTCTATCGCGACCACATCAAGGGTGGAGCCAGTGCAGAGCGCGCTTGGCACAAGGGTTACCTGACCGGTGATGTCAATATGATAGAATCCGCCAAGGCTGCCTTAGTGGGTAACACGCTTGAGAGTGAAGTCGTGAAGCTGTTCAATGAACCGACACAGAGTGTGAACTATGTGGAGTGCCATGATAATTTCACCCTGTGGGATAAAATCAAGGAAGCCTGCCGGGATGATTTGAAGGTCGAGAGAATTGCTCGTCAGAAGGCCATTAATGCTTTCTTGGGCTTTAGCCAGGGTGTCCTGTTAATGCAGTATGGGCAGGAGTCCTGTCGAACGAAGGGTGGGGTCGATAACTCCTACCGCTCGAGTGATGATATCAATAAGATAGACTATCAGCGTCATTTACAGTACGCTGAAGTTGTTGAATATACGAAAGATGTCCTAAAACTTCGCAGGGAGCTTCCGGTTTTTAGGTTACAGAGCCGTGTTGAAATTGAACAGCACGTCTATTTCGAGAACCTGAATGAGAATGTTCTGTTGTATGGTTTTAAGGATATTGACAAGTATTGCGAGTACAAGGAAGTGAAAGTGCTTATTAATCCCAACAAGTTTGCCTATGAGATCACCTTAGATGGTGAGTATCAGTGCCTGTTAAATGCCAACGGCAGACAGGACGATAAAAAGGTAAAGGTCGCGGATTTAGCACCTATTTCACTGATGGTATTAGCTAGATAGGAAGTTGACTGATGAAGAACCGTGTGATGATGCAGGCTTTTGAATGGTATCTAGAGAGTGATTCGAAGCATTTTGTGCGCTTAGAACAACTGTTGGACGAGTTGAAAGAAGCAGGCATTGATGATTTATGGATTCCCCCTGTCTTCAAGGCGACGGGTACGAACGATGTCGGTTACGGTATCTATGACCTCTTTGACTTGGGAGAGTTTGATCAGAAGGGCTCGGTCCCAACTAAGTATGGAACCAAGGAAGAACTGTTAAGTTTGATTGAAGCTTGTCACCAGCGTGGCATGAAAGTCTACGCGGATACGGTACTCAACCATAAAGCGGGTGCTGACTTCAAAGAGACCTTTAAGGCGGTTTTAGTAGATTCGGATAATCGCGAGGAGAACATCGGTGAGCCCCATGATATAGAGGGTTGGACCGGTTTCAATTTCCCTGGCAGAAATGATAAATATTCAGATTTTAAGTGGAACTTCAATCATTTTACCGGGGTAGACTATGACGATCTCTCCAAGGAGACGGGCATCTTTCGGATTCTGGGTGAAAATAAATACTGGTCTTCTAATGTGTCCCATGAAATGGGGAATTACGACTATCTGATGTTCGCGGATGTGGATTTGAAACATCCCGATGTATCGGCGGAGCTTATCCGTTGGATCGAGTGGTTTGTTCAGGAAACAAAGATTGATGGGCTGCGTTTTGATGCCTTGAAACACATAGATCGTGATTTTATTCGGGACTTTACTTCCTATTGTCAGGAGCAGTTTGGTGAGTCTTTCTACATGGTGGGCGAGTACTGGTCCTCTAGTGAGGCTGTTAAGGCTAAGTATTTGGATGCGACGGACTACAATGTTGATCTGTTTGATGTGGGGCTTCATTTCAATTTCTATGAGGCAGCTTTGGGTATGGAAAACTATGATCTCAGGGAAATCTTTGAGAATACGCTAGTTTCGACCCATCCCACTTTGGCCGTGACGTTTGTGGATAATCATGATTCACAGAAGGGACAATCGCTCCAATCCTGGGTAGGTGATTGGTTTAAGCCATTGGCCTATACTTTGATATTGATGCGTGATGAGGGTTACCCCTGTGTCTTCTGGGGTGATTACTATGGGATCAATCAGGAGGATGGTTATCCTGCTTCGAAACCGTGGATTGACAAGATCCTGAAGGCTCGCGCTAGCAGTGCTCATGGCCAGCAGGATGATTATTTTGACAACAATAATACGATCGGTTGGGTCAGGCATGGTGATGAGGAACATCCTACCAAGTCCGCTACCCTGATTCATAATGGGACAGAAAAAACATCCTTGATGATGTTTGTAGGTAAGGAACAAGCGAATAAAGAATTCTCTGATGTCCTCTCGTATGATGATGAGCGGGTTGTGATCGATGAAGAGGGCTTTGGTGACTTCACAGTGAACGCCCAGTCGGCAGCGATTTGGATTGCGGTGTAGAGATTGCCGATATGCTAGAATACATACTTAGTTTAAGATTCTAGAATGAAAAGTGGTAAGGGTTAGGACTATCTATTAGACCAATCATTTTTAGAAATTGGTGATATGGGACAATGAGTTGGAAACGATAGAAGGAGAAAGTGATGAAGAAACTAGTGATTTTCGATATGGATGGCCTGTTGATTGATACGGAAAGGATACATGACTGGAGCTGGGAGGAAGCGTTTAAGAGGAGCAATCTAGATATTCCAACCAGTGAAAGACAGACACTCATGGGTCTAGGTCATTCACACTATATGAATCAGATTAGGAAACTAGTAGGTGATGATGAGTTAGCCGATGATGTTCGTAATATCCAAAGAGAGATCTATCATGGTTATTTCAGGGAGAATAAACCTGATATCAAAGCTGGAGTTGTGGAGCTGCTATTGGAGTTAAGAGCGAAGGGTGTTGTTACTGCGGTGGCGACTTCGACCCGTCAGGCATCGGCTGAGGCTTATTTGAGAAGTGTTGAATTGTATGACCTGTTTGATTATCGAATTTATGGTGACCTGGTTGTGGAGACGAAACCGAATCCTGCTCTTTATAATAAAGTGGTGAGCGATTTGAACATTAGTAAAGAAAATGCGCTTATTTTAGAAGACTCTTATCATGGGGTTAAGGCGGCCAATAATGCCGGGATTGATGTGATCTGGGTTAAGGACTTCGTTGATATATCTAATAGAAATGATATCTCATATCTTCATAGCTTTGATTCATTAGTAGAGGCTCGTGAGACGATTATGGAAATAGTGGATAACTACGACATGAAAGAAATTGTAGAGTTAATTAGAGCGTTTATTAAGGAGAGGGATTGGGATCAGTTCCATTCACCGGTGAACCTAGCAAAATCAATTAGTATCGAAGCCGCCGAGTTATTGGAATGTTACCAGTGGAGTGACGACGCGGATGTGGAAAAGGTGAAAGATGAACTGGCAGATATCATGATTTATGCTTTACAGCTAACGGACAAGTATGGTTTAGATATTGAAACTGTTATAATAGAGAAAATGCGCAAGAATGCTTTGAAATATGAGGTATCTAAAGCCAAAGGAAACAGTAAGAAATATACTGAACTCTAAGGAGAGCTATGAGGATTATTAGTAAGGAGTTTACAAAAGCTGAAATTGAAGAATTAGGTAAAGAGAAGTACGGTAAGAACTGGCCGGTCGTTTACATTCTTCATGATGAGAAAAAAGCTTATGTTGGTGAGACAACGAGTATTTTTGTGCGCGCGAAACAGCACTTGGATAATGATGAGCGGAAACAACTTACTATGATCGAAGTCATTTCAGACAAGATGTTCAATAAATCGGCCGCTCTTGATATTGAGGCCAAGCTGATCGAGTACATGTCATCCGATGAGAAGTACAAACTCCTCAATAGTAATGGTGGAATACGTGGACATGACTATTATGATAAAGAGAGGTATGATTCCCTGTTCAAAACCATCTGGGCGGAGTTAAGGAAAAAAGAGATTGTTGAAAACGACTTGAGGGTTCTAGAAAACTCTGACCTCTTTAAATACACTCCCTATAAGACTTTGACTGACGAGCAGTACGAAACGGTCTATTTAATGATTAGTGATCTAGCCAGGAGCATTATGAATAACCAAGAAGTTTCCTTTATCATCAATGGTGAAGCAGGAACTGGTAAAACTGTGCTCGCGATGTATCTATTGAAGCTTCTGAGCGATAATAAGCTCTTAGACTTTATTACTGACTTCGATGAAGAACAAATGAATCTGTATGTGGAGCTAAAAGAGAAACTAGAAGATTTTCGTTTCGCGCTCGTCGTTCCTCAGACATCCTTACGAGCAACCTTAAAATCTGTTGTCGGGAAAATTACTAACCTTAAGAAGAATATGGTCATCGGACCATCAGATGTTACGAAGCAAGACTATGACCTGTTAATTGTCGATGAAGCTCACCGCTTAAAACGAAGTAAAAATATTAGCCATAGGGGAGCTTTCAATCAAACCAATTCAAAACTTGAACTAGGCGACAGTGGTACGCAACTGGATTGGGTCATGAAATTAAGCAAGTATCAAATATTCTTCTACGATGCGAAACAGTCGATTAGACCATCGGATGTTAGGCCAGAACAGTTCGAAAAGCTCATAACCAATCAGAGAACCATCAGATACCACTTAAGATCACAGCTGCGATCAAAAGGTGGAAACGATTATCTGAAATATATCAAGGAGATACTCAGTGATCAGCCACCCTCAGAGAAGAGAACCTTCGCGAGTTACGATTTCAGGTTGTATGATTCGATCTGGGACATGAGAGAACAGGTTTTTAGACAAGAAGAAGCTGACGGTTTGAGTCGCTTGGTCGCTGGCTATGCTTGGAACTGGGTTACCCAAAAAATGAGTCCAGCTGAAATCACTGAACAAGGGGCTTATGATATCGAAATAGAAGGCTTGAAGATGATTTGGAACAGCGGATCAGGCAAGGGATGGATCAACTCTCCCGGCTCAGTCAACGAAGTGGGCAGTATCCATACCACGCAGGGTTTCGATTTGAACTATGTCGGTGTGATTATAGGACCTGAAGTGACCTACAATTGGTCAACACAAAAGATTGAAGTTATCAAAGAGAACTATTATGACAAGTACGGTAAACAAAGCATAGAAGATGAAAGAGAACTACACGACTATGTTATGAACATCTATGGTGTATTGTTATCACGGGCTATGAATGGGACGTATGTTTATGTGTGCGATCCTGAGCTAAAGAAATATTTTGAAAAGTATATTAACAAATAAAGAAGCAAGCCGGTGGCTTGCTTCTTTATTAGGCCTATAATCCCTTTGATTCTCTGGCGTCTAACACTTCTTGGACTAGATTTGGTTTACTAGGATTCTCCTTAACATGGACAGACACATGATCCACATCATCACTCAAGGTCATGATCGTCATAATCAAATCCATCATAGAGTCTTCCTTATTCATATCGAAGATAATCTTCATCATATCACCACCATTTCAAACAAGTACCTTCTCTTCATAATATTCTATTAAGAAGGAAGTTCCTAGGAAAAATATGTTTTTTTACCACTTACATGAAAATAAAGACCCTTTGCGAGAAAAATGTTGTCAATACAGATAGAACTGATATAATTCAATTGTTCAAAGGGGGACATAATGAAACAGCTACTATATAAAAATAAAAAGGGTTTTATCCTCTATTTAATAGGGGCACTCATTTCAGCACTCACTGGTGTTATGTCCTCACTAGCACTTTCTATTGGATTCAGTATTTTCGCAGTCGAGAGCCAACAAGACGTCATTATTAGAATCATCCTCACGGTGGTTATCGGTCTATCACCGGTACTCTTACAAGTTTTATCTCGCTTGATGAGGATTGGATTCATGAGAGATGTACTCATCGACGTGAGAAAACTTGCCTACCAGAAAATGATGAAAATCCCAATCGAGAAGTTCCGTCAGAAAAAGGGTGACGATTATCTAGCGTCCTTAGTCAATGATATTAACGTCTTCGAGAAGGATTTCTTCCTCTCCATCCTCAATATCGTTTTCTCCTACGGATCCTTTGTCATCGGTTTTATCATACTTTTCGTTATTAGCCCAATCATTGCGGTGGCGGTATTGATCAGCTCAATCATTATTTTAATCATAACCAAGTTGTATGAAAAGCCAATTAGAAACAATGTCAAAAGGAAACAAGAAGGTAACAGAGAGTACAACGAGCAGGTATCAAACATCCTAGGAGGACTCGAAGTAATTAAGCTCTACCAAGTAGAAGATAAGTTTAGAGGACCCTTCTACAAGATTGTTAAGAGACTAGAAATGATAAAGAATAGGACAAACCTCTTACAAGAGTCTCAGTATACCATTTTGGAATGGTTCGCTAATACCGTTCAAATTGCTTTATTCATCTTCGCCGCCTTCCTCCATATGGAAGGAAGAATCTCCCTCACCAGCATGATCCTCGTCTATAACTTTTTAGGTAATATGATCTGGGCCAATGTCAACGGCGCCAGCATGTTGAATCGACTCAACGGCTCAATCGATATCTTCAACCGTATCACCTCAACCCCAAAATGGGAAAGTGGAAACGAACAGTATCAACTAGACGACAGTATTCAAATCGAATCACTCAACTTCTACTATGGTGACAACCATGTCCTCAGGGACCTAAGTTTAAATATCGAAAAAGGTTCCAAGGTCTTGATATACGGACCCTCAGGAACCGGTAAAACGACCCTGTTGAACTGTCTATCACAGAATTTGACTTCTTATACCGGATCCATCTATGTCGATCAAAAAGAGCTCAGCACCATTGACTTCGAATCACTCCTCAAGCACAGCGGTTATGTCAGACAGAACCACTTCATGTTCGAAGGCAGTATTCAAGACAATATTATTTTAAGCGAACCATTAAATAAGGACAGGTTATATAAGGTGTTAGAAGCCACAGCGCTACAAGAGTGGATCGGCACCCTAGAAGAAGGAGTCAACCACCAGCTAACTGCCAATGGGGACAACATCTCAGGCGGACAACGCCAACGCATTAGTATCGCCAGAGAGCTCTACAAAGATAGTGAAGTCCTCTTCGTCGATGAACCCTCAGCCTCACTCGACGACGAAACCGCACGAACACTTTACGATACCCTGTTATCACTAGACAAGACGCTCATTATGGTCTCACACAGACATCTCAGCTATCTCAGCAATCGAGTCGATCAGGTCATTAATTTAGGGGGAAAATCCCTCGAAGAAAGTAACAATAGTATGGGAGGGATTGTCCATGAACAGGTTTAAAATTGGGCATAAATACAGCCTCATAGCGATGATCGTCATCTTCGCCATTAGCTCGGCTCTCTATGGCATGCAGTCGTACTATATTGGAACACTCGTCGATCTGGGACTCGACAAGAACATCACTGGTATGATAGAACTCGCCAAGATTCTATTACTACTAGCCGGTGGTACCCTCTTCGTCGATATGATCAGTGCTTATATCACGAATCGCTGGATCTACCTCAGTATGAACCAGCTCAAGAAAGACTACATCGACAATGTGCTCAATCAAGACATTCTCGATGTCCGTAAAAGTAAAATCCCCAAGCTGTTCTCCAATCTGACCAACGATTTCGATCGCTACGAAGAGAAATACATCAATAACTTTATCCGCCTTTTATCAATGGTACTTCAGTTTATTACTGCCATCATTCTCATCGGTACCGTTAATGTATATCTGATGCTAGTACCATTCATTATGCTAGCGATTATGTGGGGTCGTTCCAAAAAGAGTTCAAAACCGATTAAAGAAAAAGAAAAAGAGAAAACGGAATCTCTCAAAAACTATACCAACTATATCAACGAGACCATCGAAGGATATGAAATCATTAAACAACATCAGCTCGAGGACACCAGGGAACAACGATTCATTGAACACGCAACTCAAGTTCAAAAAGACAACTATCAAGTCGATGTTCAAACAACCAAGGCTGACGCCATCAACTCCTTCATTATTAATGGACTCTTAATCACGATTATCATCATCGGTATGATTGTTGCCCGGAATACCGGTCTAACCCTAGGCAACATTGTCGTGGTCTTCTCAGCCTTCTCCAGAGTCATCTGGCCACTACAACAACTCAGTCTCGTACTCGCCGAAATGGGCGGCATAGAGGATGTTATTCATAACTTTGAGTTAAAGAAAGAAGACTCCCAACGTGACAAACAAGTCGACAGTTTCAACCATCTCGAATTCAAGAACAGTCACCTAGGTTATGAAGATGAAGTTATCCTCCAGGATGTTAACCTACAGCTTCAAAGAGGTGAGAAGATACTAATTATCGGTCCCTCAGGAGCAGGTAAGAGTACCATCCTTAAGACTATTAGACAGTCCATCACGCCCTGTGATGGTAGCGTCACACTCAACGGTTACGACATCTCCGAGATAGAGGCACACGACTATTTCTCACTTTTCGCGACCGTCGATCAAGTAGGCTTTATCTTCAGCGGCAAGCTAAGGGACAATATCACCCTGTATCAAGACATGAGTGATCAGAAAATCGTTCAAATTATGAAACAAGTCGGTTTAGGTGAATTAAATCTTGATAGTATGATTCAAAACAATGGTGGAAACCTGTCCGGTGGTCAAAGAGCTAGAGTGTTGCTTGCTCGAGCACTCTGTTTAGACGCGGAAATCATTGTCTGTGATGAGATCTTCGCTAGCCTAGACGCCCAAGTTGCCAGGACCATTGAATCCGATTTGTTGGCACTGGACATCACGTCCATTAATGTCAGCCATATTTTCTTCGAAGAAAACCTCCCCAAGTATTCGCGGATCTACATTGTGGAAAACAATACCATCAAAGTAGCCAGCGAACTCGGAGAGGTTCACGAGAGAATGTTAGAATTTACTGCACATACGCCATAATTAAATCAAAGGTATTCTTGAGCGCATC
>LSQX01134482.1_pt1 | contig 10981 bp, 8 predicted proteins | sample 654561 | NCBI WGS metagenome assembly LSQX01 (sample SAMN04489861, study PRJNA283612) | anaerobic digester metagenome | isolation source: 4 biogas reactors fed with cattle manure at either 37C or 55C with and... | place: Denmark: Kongens Lyngby | collected 2014 | reverse complement strand
GTCTGTAATTTATTTTTAATGCCAGATAACTTGTCCCGGCTTATCGGGAACCCGCCCCGGCTTATCAAAGATTTGTCCCGGTTTATCGGGAACCTGTCCCGCTTTAAAATGCTGTAAAATTTTCTCCTCAAAGCAGTAAAATTCATGAATTAGAAGATCTGTTTCACTCATTGCCGGTTCTTTTCAATTCAGGCGGAACACCATTTAAACAGTTTTTGATCTGTATAACTAATAGCCGGGATTTTGATCCGACTGGTTAATGTGCGGATTATTGTCAATTTCAGCTTGCGGTACAGGCCATAGTACATGTTTGTCGACAAGTGTTTTTCCTGTGTTTGCCAAAATTATTTCTTTTTCCCTGCCGATTCTTCTTAAATCAAACCAACGGTCTCCTCCTTCCATAAACAACTCATATGCCCGTTCCTGGATAACAATATCCCTGAACTCCTCCACTGACAATCCGTTTGCAGAATAATCCACAGCAGAAGCAACTCTGTTGGGATAACCATAGGCTCTGCGTCTGACACGGTTAAGGCATTCAAGAGCCAGGGCTGATACCTGATTTTCAGCAAGTGGTGCAGCTTCAGCATATATCAGAAGGACATCGGCAAATCGCAGTACCGGGGCATCATTTCCATAGTTACCATTCGAAGGAGCATTATTATCCCTGTATTTTGAAACCAGAATAGGTGTTGAAGAAGGTAAAGTTTCTGTTTCTCCGGTGAACCTGTTTATATATTGACTGAATATGTTAAACTTTTTTCTTAAATCATTATCATCCCAATTTGTAAAGAATGGTCCTGGTACACAATAAACAACATAACTGCCAAAAGGAGAAAACTGATCCCTGTCCCACAAATATTTATGAGGCATGGACCATCCGGCTGTATGATTGAACTTTATATAAAAGATCTCTTCCGGAGTTCCGTTTACATCAGGACCGTAAACATTATTAAAATCATCTGCAACATTCACATCAACAAGGTTAAAATAACCTGAAGTTATTACTTCGCCAGCCTTCTCCATGGCCAGATCAAATTCATCAACCGTTAGGTATACTTCTGCAAGCAGGGCTTTGGCAGACCATTTTGTGGGGTGTCCATATTCGGATGGTGTGTCAGGCAAATCTGTTTCCCCGGTTTTTAGGTCATCGATGATTGCCTGATAGATTTCTGAAACCGGTCTTCTGCCAAGATCCTGCGGAGAAAGATCCAAATACAGGGGAACCGGTCCCCAGAGTCTTACAAGGAAGTAATATGAAAACGCCCGTAAAAACAGAGCCTCCGCAACTAAAGCCTCTTTATCAGAATCCCTGATCCCTTCAATTTCCGGAATTCTTTCAATGGCAATATTTGCATTCCTGACCGTTTGATATAGATATCTCCAGGCATCGGCAGCCCTGTTTATATTTGTAACATCAAAACCCCTGTACTCACTTACCGGGGATGTGGAGCCACGGCCTTCAAGGTAATCAGCCAGCAAGTCAAGCATCAAAAAATAAGTATCCCTGTAGTTATTTCTGATTGGTCCGTAGATTGCATTTACAGCCGCCCGGGCATCTTCATAGGTTTCATAGAAATTAAGCTCTGTCAGACGATCTTTCGGTTTTTCATCAAGAAAATCGGTACACGATGTTCCAATGATTACCAGTAACAGTATTATTATATTTTTATTCATGATTTTCATACGAAAATTTTATTATGTTATTGTAAATTAAATAGTTCACACAGCCTGTCTTCATGATTAACTTCGCCGGACTTACAGGCCCGGTTGGCTTCACCGGGCTAGCAGGCCTGGTTGACTTCGCCGGACGCGTTCCGCAGTGCGGACCCCGGTTATGACAGGAAGGTTCCATTCTTATTTTTAGTGATTACAGATTAACCATAATACCTAACATAAATATCCTTGCATCAGGATAACCCCACTTGTCAATTCCTTTATTAATACCGGTTCCCAGGGTATTCTGTATTGGTGTATAGAATGAATACTTTGTTAAAGTAAAAATATTTTGAAGGCTGATGAAGACCTGGGAGTTATAAAATCTTGAAGCCCTGAACTTATCACCGGATAAAGAGTATGACAGTTTTATATTCTTAACCTGAACATAGGAACCATCTTCAATAAACCTGTCAGAGCCCAGAAATCTTGTATCCTTGCTTATTCGCGGATATTTTGCATCAGGATTGGGATTCTGGCTTGTCCAGTAATTTCCGAGTATATCCCTGGTTTGATTGATCCCGTAACTAAAGCTGTCTCCGATATTTGACAGGTTATAGTTAAGGATATCATTACCCTGTACTCCATTTATTAATACTGTCAGTCCAAAATTTTTATATGACATGTCGGAATTAATCCCAAAAATGTATTTCGGATTCGGATCACCAATAATTGTCCTGTCCAGCGTATTAATAGTTCCATCAGGGTGTAAATCCCGGTATTTTATATTTCCATCTTCTGTTAAACCATCCTCTATATATCCAAAAAATACACCAACCGGATGTCCTTCCCTGACCAGGTTCATGGCAGGGAGCACCCATCCTGTTTCTGTGCCAAAAATATCGCCACCCTGAGGCAGACTCAGCACCTTATTACGATTTAAAGTGAAAGTTGATCCCAGGTTCCAGGAAAATTCATGATCAAAAACTCTCCAGTTCAAAGCCATTTCCAGACCTTTATTTTCGATATTACCCAGATTGGTTGTCTGGGAAGCATAACCGGTTGATGGAAACACCGGGATATTAACCAGCAAATCTCTTGTTTTCTTATAATAAAAATCGGATGAGAAACTGAGTCTGCTATTAAATAATTCCACATCCAAACCAATATTTGACTGGGCTGTTGTTTCCCATTTAAGATCAGGATTAGGCTTAATATTGCCTGGAGCATAGCCAATATTCAGATTTTTATCAAAAACAGTCTGAATACTTGACAAAACCGAAAGTGACTGATAGGGTGTAATGGATGTATTACCGGTCTGTCCCCAGCTCATTCTCAGCTTCAGAATATTTAACACCGGATTGCCTTTCAGAAAATTTTCTTCACTTATATTCCAGCCGGCTGCGAATGAGGGAAAATAACCCCATCTGTTGTTCGATCCGAAACGTGAGGAGCCGTCAGCCCTTAAGCTGGCAGTAAACAGGTACTTACTCTTAAAAGAATAGTTTATCCTGCTGATATACGACAGTAAAGTCCAGTCAGTGTAATTTGAGGTGGGGGTCTGGAAATTTTCTCCTGACTGAAGACTGTAGTTCTGAAGTATATCTGTCAGAAAACCTGTCGAACCAGCTCTTAAATTCTGCGCTGTATTCTTTTGTGCCGTTACTCCCCCCAAAATTGTCAGATCATGGTTAGCACCAATCACTTTCCTGTAGGTAAGGGTATTTTCATTCAAAACGTTCATAAGTTCCGAATAACCAATATTTGCTGTTCCCGTTCTGGATGCAAAAAGCCTGGTTCCGGAATAATAGTCTTCTCTCGCATTATCATATTGAACTCCTAGCGACGAATACAATGTTAAATCCTTAAGGATATTTACACTGGTAGAAAGATTCAGGCTTAAATCACTGGAATGATTTTTCATTATTCTTTCATAAGCCATGGCAATGGGGTTTTCCAAACCTTCCGGGCTGAAAGGATAAGCCATCATGAAGCTGTATTCACCATCAACATCATATGCCGGAATGGTTGGGGGACAACCCACGGCAGCACTTAATACACCCATCCCTCTTTCAGTATTGTTACTATGAATGTTATTATTCATTCGTCTGCTTAAAACTGTATTAACCGCAAACGACCAGTCTTTGGTTATCCAGGTATCAATCCTTGATCTGAACTGTACATTATTGTAACCTGAATTTATAATAATTCCATCCTGCCCGAAATAGCTGCCGGATATACTGTAGGTTGTTTTATCAGATCCCCCGGACAGTCTTATGGAATGATTTTGAATCGGCGCTACCCTGAATACAGCATCCTGCCAGTTGAATCCTTCTCCGAATGATTCAATTTCCGATGATGAGAAATAAGGCCCCAAACCATCATTTACATATCTTTCATTTACAAGCGATGCAAATTCTCCTGCATTTAGCATATCAATCTTTTTCGTCACCTGCTGCACTCCGTAATATCCACTGTATTCTACTCTTAGCTCTCCCGATTTGCCTTTCTTTGTAGTTACCAGAACCACACCATTGGCTCCCCGGGAACCGTAAATTGCAGTACCTGATGCATCCTTGAGAACCTCTATTGACTCTATATCATTGGTATTAAACATACTCAGATCCGTTATCATTGGTGTTCCATCAACTATATAAAGGGGATTATTATCACCCAAAAGTGAGTTTCCTCCCCGGATCACCACATTGGTGCCACTTCCTGGTTGTCCCGATGTTTGAAGAACCTGGACACCGGCAGCCACACCGCCAAGTGACTGAACTACATTGCCAACTGCCTGCAGCCTGATATTATCGCCTTTAACAGAAGAAATTGATCCGGTTAAATCACTTTTCTTTATTGTTCCGTATCCGATAACTATTACCTCATCAAGCAAACCAACATCGAACAACATTGTTACATTGAAAGTTGCCAGATTTCCTATTTCCATCTCCACCCGTTTCATTCCGATAAAAGTAAATACAAGTGTAGTGGCATCAGGTGGAACCTGAAGGCTGAACCGGCCATTGATATCAGTAAGTGTTCCGAGATTAGTTCCTTTGACAACCACAGACACACCAGACAAAGGACTTTGATCTTCATCAATTACCTTTCCGGTTATTTCTCTTTGTGCCAGAAGGAAACCGCAACTGATTATTATTAGAAGTAATACAAGAAAAAGTTTTTTCATAGTGAAAAATAATTAAGTTATGAACTATATTTAATTGAAAACAGACTCGTACAGAAGTAAATTCACCAACGAATATTATCCTCTAACCAAACACATAGGTATTTTACAATAACCTGCTTCTTGTATTACCCATCACCCCCGATAATCTCCCATCCAGTGCCGGTCTGCTGCAATAATTTTTGCTCAATTAAAGTCATCTTGTTTCCTACATCTTTTTCTGCCAGAAAGAGTTCCAATATTGATTTGAAATCTGAAAATCCCGGAAAAAAAACCTTCCTGTTATGTAATAAACCAAAGAAAAAATCATTAGGCTGATCCGGAAAGACAATCAGTCATACTTCCGGAAAGATGTGTGAGCTGAAATACTTATTATGCTATGAATAGAAATCCAAAGACAGGGATTGTCTTTTTGATATTGCATGTATACTAATAAAATCTGTTTCCCGTTTTTTAAGGATACTGTCTCCAAAATCAGGGCAACAATTTATAGTGGTCAGCGTAAAAGGATTAGTGTTAAAGTCTTTAAAAGATAATAACCAGGCAATTGTATAATAATAATCCGATTTGCATACTGATTTTTTGAAAATTGAAATATAAAATGGCAAAGCCAGATGAAATATTAAAAACTATCATTCACTAATTTAAAACACTGTTTATTATGAAAAAAGTATTGCTATTATCAATGACCTTCTTTATTCTGTTGTTCACCGGCTGCAAGAAAGAGAAAACGGAACTTTCCGAATTCATTGTGGGTGACTGGACCACCGGCGAATTAATCTTGTCCGGAGGACAGGAAGGTGAGATCTTTATAACATTCAGCAACAGCAACGAATATATACTTAGTGTTTCTATGGCCCCCGCCAAAAACGGTGCAATAACAGGAAGCTTTGAGATAGATAATAAAGCCAGGATGCTTACGCTGGAAAGTGACGAATTATTCAGGCTGTTTGGATTTGAAAGCTCAGGTGATCCGATCATGTTTAACGTCGAATTCAGCACCACGGGTGATGTTGACAAAATGACCCTGACGCTGACATCCCTTCCGGCAGCAGCCGGCGGAATTTTTCCTCTTGTTATTTTGACAAGAATAACCGGACTAAGCTCATAAATATCCGGTCTGCCGGAATTCATGATACACTAACGGGACTCCCGCTACCGTCCCGGGGCGGAGTCCCTTTTTCTGTTTGCTGACCTTTTCTCAGTCCTCACTCCCACTGCCTGATTGCCGTCAGTCTGGAAAGCGGATCATTCGACCTGCTACAAAATAATACGACCTGAAGTAGTATTATGGTCCCGCCCGGTCAGTCCGTAAGCCCGAAATACCCGGCCACCTCCACGTAGTCTGTCATATCCAGGGTACCGGGCAGATTCGCATCCTTCGGAATAATCAGGGCTCTTGCATGAAGATATACCTGCGGGCTGGCAGATGGTTTCTCCTGCACCTGAAAACCATACATCCCATCACTTGCCTCGGGTTCACCTGCAGTACCAATCCCGGGCACATCGCCGGGTACATTATAGTAAGACTTTGTATTGCCTGCACTATACCTGATATAGACATAGAGCGTACCCTCGTAAAGTGCGTCATCATTTATATCAAGGTCAGTGACAACACAGACAAGGCCTCTTCCTGCCACATGAAAATATGCTACATCCTCTCCAAGCATGTCGTGCCATGCACCAACAACAGGTGTAACCTTGTCAGGCTCCGGATCATCCTTTTTACAGGAAAACATCAGTACCGAAAGTACCAGAACAGCAGTAAGTTTAATAATTTTCATTGTTGTAAAGTTTGATTCAACATATTTCACTCAGACACCAACTTTTATTTAAACTAACGTACCATGGCAGCCAATATTGTTCAACCTGTAGCTGTACAAGAAAATCTATGCCACTATATTTTTGAAAATCGGGGCTGAGAATGACGATTTTATACGGATCTCAGATTATGTAACCATTCCGAACTGTCAACAATCCCGTCACCGGGAGCTCCTTCTGCCAACCTGATAAAGACATCGCTGTAGCATGATATAAGAAAGATTACTTATATTTGTTAATACTTGGTCTGACAAAGGGTAGTACTTCACTGACTGATTAAATATCACACAATAAATTGTTAATAATTCCTGATTTTTCTGAAACTGGTTAATTATAACATTTAATTTTTGAATTATGAGAAAACGAATAAGTCATTTAATTTACCTGACAGCCTGTGCCGTCATCCTGGCATCATGCGGCGGTGGAGGCGGAACAACACAAAAAGCAAATACAACGCAAAACGTAAGCACAACGGATGAAAAGAAAGTGCAAACGGAAGCAAAAGCCAATATGCTTGACAGGGAGGTACTGGAGGCAAAACTGAAGGAAATAGATTTCCCCATATACCCCGGGGCAGAATTTGAAAAGCTGGAAAAAACGAGCAGCTACTTCAAAGGTTATTATATTCATTACAATATACCTGAAATAAGCTCAGAGAGTAAGGAGGCCGTTGAAAAATTCTACGAAGATGTCTTTGAAAAGATGCAAGAATCCGGGTGGAAAGATGTGCTCGGCCTTTACTGGGAAAAGGGAGATATGCTTTTGCATTTGGGTCATATATGCAATGACCTGGGAGCCGGAATGCACTTTTTGGGGATCAGTTTCGGGCTGCGTAGTGAACAATAACCGGGCTGCAAAACATAAATAACAACAACAATTGTAACGGATTTGCTGGTTTGAAAGAAGCTATTTGCTGTCGAGCAATGCCTGTATCTGTTCCAGGTTGTCCCTGATAGCTATCTCCTTCATCATCTTCTTGCTTCCCTCTTTCATCCTGTCAAGGTTTTTGAGCATACTGTCATATACCCTACTGATAGTTTTTTTGTCCTTGCCGGCCAGCACCTGTTCAATGACCGCCCTGCGATAGCTTGAACTGTTTTCGAGGTTTTCCAGAGTTTTCAGATAATATTTCTCAGTTTCCGGATCGAACTCTTTCAATATCAATCCATACTCAGAGTATGGCAGATGTCTGACATAATATTTCAGTTCCCTTTCCGGCTTGATTACATCATCTCCTGGGAAGTGCGAGTCAGCGCGATTCACCTCTCCGTCCCGATCAATCAGAAATACCCCTTCAAGTTTCTGTCTGACAGTCTGTGAACCGGGATCTTTTGAACTCTTCTCATCCCATCCTTCATATTTAGGGCTTATACTGAAAGTCACACCTTCCCGTGAAGGTACAATCACTGCTTTCCACCGTGAAAGAGAATAGGGCAGGTCGCCACAATCGAACAGGCGGGTTAACCGAACTCCGGCGGTATCAATGGAATAAAGGGATACATTGTTATACAGGTTCCTGACCTGTCCCTCAACCGGTAGTATAAACCAGAGGTTCCTGCCTTTCTGCCATGCCCGGGCCTGGCAGACGAAGTAGATCTGTGAATAGTCGGGTGAACAGACTGCACCCTGATGGTCAATGTCGGCAGACAGGTTGATTTCATGACCATAATACCTTGAACAGGAACCGGATATTAGTATTATGATTGCAACATGTGAAAGGAAAAGGGCTTTCATGATGTATATTATTAAAATTTCTACCGGATCCATGCCCGGTGATCATTGTTAAGCCCAAGTTACGAAAATCAGCGGATCAGAAATTGGCGCTGACGGGAAAACTCCTTTTATACAAGCTGTGACCGTGAATGAATACAAGGGAAGGCAACAGCCCCGGCCGGAGAAGCAGCGTAACACAGACAACGATGATACAAAACAGGACAATTTTAACAATTTCCGGGATAACATCCGTCCCGGGTCGTGATTTTTTAGTAAATTTCATACATGTAAATAGTTAGCCTCCGGCAGTAGTGATGCCGTAATATTATTAACCTGACAAACCATTATTATGAAAAAGATCGCGATTTTCCTGGCAGCAATACTGCTGGTTCCTGCCTGCGGAGAGAAAACAGCTCAACCAGGCAATGACGACCTTGAAGGAGTATGGGAATGCATCAGGGGCTGCGAGGCAGAGATGCTGGAGTTCAATATTGCAGAAGAGGGCCAGGTATTCTTCATGTATTCCGGACAGCGTATATACCATTCCGGAACATGGAAACTGGATAAAAACCGGCTGACACTGGCCTATGATGATGAAGAAACGCTGACATATCCTCTTACTCTGAAAAATGACACCCTGGTGCTGGGAAACAATGAAATGATGTTTGCAGCCTACACCCCGGCAAAAGATCCATGCGATCTGTCTTCACTTTTTGCGTTGATGGACGATATCAGTTTCAGTCAGCCAATGCTGGAGGATTTTCCCTGGAATGTTTCAAGCGATTCAGGTACTGAGGAGGTAATTGTAGACGGCCAGATGGTTCAGACCATCGTGAAGCTGGAAGGGGATTTTTCAGCCATATGGAAAACAGCCGGTACCGTTGCCACCGAGCTCAGGAATCTGGGCTTTGACACCGATCCCCTGATGGCTTCAGACCTTGTTTCCGGATACAGGAAAGGGAGCTGTGTTGTTATTTTCTGGCCGGAGATTGACGACGAAGATAATACCGAAGCTGAAGTGCCGCTCAGTATTTATTTTGGAAAATTACCTTGACAAATAGTCAGACCCCGGAATCAAGGCCACATAACCATTCCGGCAAAAGAGATGTATTTATCAGGAATCCAATCATTACAGGTTGAATTATTTGAAACATCCGATAATATTAAGGATTACAACCTCCTAAAAGAGTGGGGAAATTAAGAATAATTAAGGAGGTTTTCTGGGAGTTTATGAATCCTTATGAAAATGAAGAAAATTGATTACTTTTACAGCAACATGCTTACCCCGCTTCCCATAAGAACAGCGCGCTCAGGGTGAGCTTTTTATTTATATACTATATACCCATGAAAAAGGTGCCTTATTCCAAAACAGCGCTTTCATATGCCGACCAACTACAGCAATTAAAAGATCGCGGTTTAATCATCGAAGACGAGTCAAAAGCCCTTCATTTGCTTGAAGCAATTAGTTATTACCGGCTAAGTGGGTATTGGTATCCCCTTTTAGCAGATACTCAATAATGATATTATCTCATTTCTGGTGATTCTTTACACAAGATTTAAAAAATAACATCCCTTCGAAAAAGTTCAAATCCTGATTTTTCAAAATAATAAGTTGCTGCTTATGTCTGGGTACTTAGCCAGGCAAAAGCATTAAAGAGAATAGTATGAACCGGCCGACTAATAGGAATATATCTTAATTAATAAGTCCTTGCCCTGGGAATAGATCAAAAAACATTTACACTTGTTCATTACTTCATATACCCAATATTCTGTTCCCGTGTTGCTAGCCTGCATAATTCTACAAATATCTCATATGCAAAACAGATTGGTTTTCACAAATTGCGTATTCTTGCGATTCCGGACACTCAGTCCTGTTTATCCCGGACACCCAGTCCCGCTTTACCCGGACACCCAGTCCCGCTTTACCCGGACACCTAGTCTTGAGTAAACCGGACACCTTGTCTTGAGTAAACCGGACGCTTTTTCATCTCTCTTTTTCGCATAAATATTTCCTTTAAAATTACTTATTTTTATATGTTTTTCTCATTGATACTTCTGCATTTAATTCTATTCGATAGGAACTATGGACCAGCCTGTCGAGCAGGGCATCAGCGATTGTTGGGTCATTTATGGCATCATGCCATTGCTTTACTGGCAATTGTGATGTTATTATGGTAGATTTTCTACCATGCCTGTCCTCAATTATCTCCAGGAGCATCAATCGTTGATTACCGTCCAGTAGTGGTTTTAATCCAAAATCATCCAATACCAGCAGATCCATTTTTTCGATCTTGTTAATCTCTTTGATATAGCTTCCATCAGCCTTGGCTATCTTTAGTTCATCAAACAGCTTGAGGCAGTTTCGATACAGTACTTTGTATCCATGCTGACACGCGAGATGACCCAGTGCTGAGGCTATCCAGCTTTTCCCGGCACCTGTGGAGCCGGTGATGATGATGCCCTTTTTTTTTGTAATCCAGTCACATGAAGACAGACTTAATAATTGGTTTTTGTCGAGATTTCTTTTGGTAGAAAAGTCGATCTCCTCAAAGCTTGCCTGATACCGGAACCGGGCATTTGTCACGAGCCTTTGCAGTTTCCGGTTAT
>LSQX01374662.1_pt3 | contig 10983 bp, 9 predicted proteins | sample 654561 | NCBI WGS metagenome assembly LSQX01 (sample SAMN04489861, study PRJNA283612) | anaerobic digester metagenome | isolation source: 4 biogas reactors fed with cattle manure at either 37C or 55C with and... | place: Denmark: Kongens Lyngby | collected 2014 | reverse complement strand
TTCAGCCACGAATCTGGAACCTGTCACGTACATGGGGCTTTCCATTCGGTCGCCTTTGACAGCGGCTTTGCCTGACTCAAGGATTCCTGCCTTAGATGTCAAATCGTATGTAAGCCTTGCCCCTGTCACCACGTCTTCGCCTTCACGGAATTCCACATCCCCTGAAGCTGAAAGCTCCCCTGAAACAGCGTTCATCTCCAGGGTATTACAGACAATAACAATATCCCTGTACTTAAGAACAACATTGCCTTCAGCGTAAATAGATCTGTTCTCCAGGTCCACACGCAATATATCACCTGTAAGCTGTGCAGGGTTGCTTCCGTCTGATGCAAAAGCATAAGGAGATATAAGGCCGGAGACGAGACAAATAAAGACTAAGGCAAAAATCCTCTTCATCCCCACAGCCTTCCACCGCCAGGCGCATTCTCGCTGTAGACAAGTAGAAAGGCCCCTACAAAAGCGAAGACGATATTCCCTGTCCATGCCGCTACAAATGGAGGTAGGACATTGGAACACCCCAGCGAACGCAGGATTGAAGAGAGAGCGTAGTACAGAAAAGCAATAATGCCCCCTGACACAATACCCGTAAACCTGCTCGCCTTAGGGCTTGCAGCAATCGTGGCAATAGGTGCCCCTGCCAGGACAAATATAAATGGGGCAAAAGGAATGGCAAGCTTCAAGTGGTAATCCACAACCAGCGGCGCTACGTTGATACCGCCTGACCGGAACAGATCAATATAAGACTTTAACTCCTTCCTACTCATCTCGCTGGGAGTCTTCTGCCCTTCGAAAAAGGACTCAAGCTTCTGATCCATGCGTAGATTCATCTCTTCGAACTTAGCTTCGTAGGCTACGTAACCTTCTCTGTCCAAGTCATGTACTACACCGTCTGAGAGTGTCCATACATCCCCCTTGGCGCTCCCCTTCTTGGCGCTGATGATCCTTGGAGGTCCATCCTTCCGGACTTCGTAAACGAGGACATCCCGTAATTCCTTGGTAGATGCATCCACCCTCCTTATATAGAAAAACCTGTCCCCTGTACCTCTGAAGAACACGTTCTCTTCTGCCGTAGGGATAGACTCTTCCAGTACTATCCGCCTGACTATGTTTTCAAATTCGTGGTTAGCCCAAGGGACTAAATTCTCATTGAATGCAAACGCGCTGACACTTGCCAGAAACCCCAGAACAAGAAGGGGCAGGAGAATTCTAAAAGCCCTGACTCCCCCTGTACGCAAGGCAGCAAGCTCGCTGTCTCTTCCGAGCCGCATAAGAGAAAGCAAGGCTCCACAAAGAGTAGCTACAGGAATAGACTGGGCTACAGCATCAGGAAGTTTGTAGAGAAGCAGCTTAAAGACTGTGCCTGCAGCTACTTTCTTCACAATTATCAATTCCGCGAGCCAGAACAGCTGGCTCGCGAGGATTATCAGTATAAATGCGCATATACATCCCAGAAAAGGCAGGATAAACTCTTTCGATATGTATCTGTCGATAATCCTCAGAACCTTACAGTCACTCCTATCTGATGGGTACCTCCGAGACCGGGCTGTCCTGGCACTGTGGCAACGTCAAGATAAGCATAATCTATGGAATATCTCCCGGCATTCAATCCGATCCCGCAAGTTACTGCACCTTCGCCTCGTCGTATCCCGTAGTAACCGAACCTTGCAGCCAAGTTGGAAGTCAGCCAACGTTCCACTCCGATCCTGAGACTCGGTCCAATCCTCCCGGAAGCATCGGAAGACGAAGCCAGTCCTAACAAGTCATACACATCAACAGCAATAAGTGTATGAGGATTAGGCCTGTATCCGATCCCGGGACGAACGTTTATCCCTACCGGTTCACTTTTCCCGTCAGCCCAATGCAATTCCGTTAAACCTGCGTCTTGAAGCAAGCAGCCCATTGACAGCTTACTGTTTACATGGTACAAGAGCCCAATATCCAACCCGAGACGCGATCCTCCGACACTGTCTTCCCCTTCAGGCCGACTTGAATGTCTCTCATATCGAAGATTCGCGCCGATAGAAAACCTGTCTGATACTACCTTAGCAACAGAGCAGGTAAACCAGTCCCCTGCCTGATACCAGCCTTCGCCTTTTAACTCACCAAGATGCTCACGGATAAGGCTGAGGCCTATTGCAAAGTCACCGCAGGCAGGCCAGACACAGACGAGAAAGTCATCGTAGTTGTACGTATCCCTGTTGTTAATGGTTGAAGTGACGTAAAACGCAGGCTGATCCAGCATTCCGATGCCTGCAGGGTTCCAGTACACAGAGCTTGCGTCGTCTGCCACCCCGACAAATGTACCTCCCATCGCCATTTGCCGTGCACCGACGCAAGCACATGCATAGTCTGTGGCGAAACCTGCGGTAACAAGCATTGCGATTACGATTATTATGTATAGGCGGAATTTATTGGGCCTTACCATGCAAGACTTCCTCCTTTCCGAATAGTATTTTCGCTTTACCGCGGTGAATCCCTTCATATATCCCGACGGGAGAAAGTATCCAGAAAAAGAAATATGCCCCTGCCGCAAGGGACAGAGGCATAAGGTAATGGCTACCTGGGAAGCTCGCAGGCCTTGCTGACAGCTTACCCGGTTAGAAGCTGGTTGTAAATGACACTCCTGCCGACAAGCGGCTGGTATCAAGCAAGCCTATGCTGAAGCTGAGGCCTTTAGGGAATTCAAACCGGGCTCCGATATTGAACGAGCCGCCGACATATTCCCCCATCAGAGTCGTAACCGGCACAGGGATCCCTGAACCGCTTGAAATGGTCACAGGGTTGAGGACATGGTCAAGCCCTATGAATACCCCGCTGAACTTACCGGTTCCAAACCCTAAATGAGCCCTTGGCCCGGACGATAATAGACGCTTACTGGCAGCGAGGTACAAGGCCTGGCCTTCGAGCCCTACAGCAACTGCAGGTAAGTCCGCAGTTTCACCCATAAGCCTGAACTTCAACATGGGGTAGACCTCAGCTCCGAATCCGAACCCTCGTGAACCCAGGCCTACCTCTAGGTTGGGTATAACCCCTGCATTTATGTACACACAATCAGTAAGGCCCAGCCTGCTGTATCCTATAGCTAAGCTGCCCTGACCCAGAGTGTCAGCGGACGGCGCCAACAAAAGCCCGCTCTTGCCTGATTGCGACGGAGCTGCAAAAGCCGGCTGAGATACACTGAGAAAGAGCGCCAGCATAATTACTACACCGGCCAAGATCCTTGATTTACAAATCCTTCTTTCCATAAAACAATCCTCCCACTGATACCATTTAGGAGGATTATTCTCTAACATACCCTTGTTTTCCTACATTAACCTCGGCATGATCTATTTGCAAATTCATCCAACAAGCACCTGAGAACGATTTCATCCCATTTTCACATGTCTTATTCAGTCTTCTTATTCGATCTCTGAAACCCTTCGCTCCGTCTCACGCAGCCTCTCCAGGACTTCCGGCAGCTTTCGGACTGCAGCCTCCATCTTCAGCTGTTCCTTGTGGGGGCGGGCAGGCCTACCTGATACAAAGGAACCGGGAGGAAGATTTGTAGATACCAGTGTCATACCTGCTACTGTACTCCCTGGGCCAATCTTGACGTGGTCTTTTATTCCTACATGCCCTGCAATGACAGACCCTTCCCCGATCTCGGAGGATCCGCCTATCCCGGTCTGTGCCACTATAATACAGTTTTCACCGATTTTGACGTTATGACCTATCTGAACGAGGTTATCTATTTTTGTGCCTTTACCGATGACCGTAGCACCCATTGTGCCCCTGTCGATACACGTATTCGCCCCGATTTCCACGTCATCTTCGATTATCACAGTCCCTGTTTGAGGGATTTTGTAGTGTTTGCTCCCGGACGTTGCGAACCCGAATCCGCAGGACCCGATTATCACCCCTCCGTGTATAATCACGTCCTTGCCGATAGATACGCCCTCTCGTATTACCACATTGGGGTATATCACAGTCCCTTCGCCAATCTTTACGCCCTCACCTATGTAGACACCGGGATATAAGATAACCCCGTCTCCTAGGACAGCACCTCTGCTAATCGTCACATTAGGGCCTATCCGAACGTTTTTGCCTATCACTGCAGTTTCATCTACAATGCTCTTCGGGTGAATCCCCTCAGGCGGATGAGGAATAGCAGGGGCAAATATCTCCAGCACTTTTGCAAAGGCAAGCCTTGGACACTGCACCAGTATGCCGGGTTTTCCCTGCAGGTCGTCACCGTGCTTTCCGATAATCGCGCCTGCACGCCCTTTGACAGCCAGGCTAAGGGCTTTAGGATTCTCCGCAAAGGTTATATCACCGGGCCCTGCACTTTCTACAGGTGCTGCTCCCAGAATACGAAACCGGGCGTCCCCTACAAGAACACCCTGAACAAGCTCTGCCAATTCCGCCAGCGTTATCTCTTTATCCATCTTAATACACTCTCACCTGGAATTACGCATAATCCGAATAATCTCAGATGTCATATTAACCCCGGAAGCGTCGAGATCTCCGGCTTCATAGTCACCGTCAATCAGTTCTATAGTGACTCCTGTCTCATCTCGAAGAGCCGCAACTGCGCTATATATGTCCTTCCTGATGGCGTCTTCAATCTCGTCCCTGCGCCCTGAGAGCTCTTCAAGTTCCTGAATGAACTGAGCTTCCCTGGCTTTAAACTCTTGGAACACCTCTTCACGCCTGGTTGAGAGCTCGGCCAAGCCGCGCATGGAAATCCCTTCTTGCATTAAACTCAGGCCGTCAGCGTTTGCAGGAAGACATGCGTCGAGAAGGCATTCAAGTTCCTCAGTCATCCTTTGCCGTTCCTTCTCAAGCTCCGAAGCTACCCAGCTCGCTTGTTCTTCTCGGAAACGCGAAAGGAGCTCTTCACTCTTAGCAATCTCGTTGCCGCTATATGCTGCGTAAACTTCGTCCAGTTCCTTTCGCTTGGCATCAAGCCTGGACTGGACTTCGTCTTTTATACCACTAAGCTCTTGTTCGAGAGCACTCCGTTCATCATCGGATAACTCCAAAAGCTGCAGCTTCATCTGTATGTTTACGATAGAAAGATAGGTCTCCTTAACCACCTTATCGCGGAACTCGTCAAATTCATTGTTAAGCTCGGCCTGTTTTGCGTAGAGCCGATCCTCCAGGCCGGCCTGGAGTTCCATTCGTTTCGCTTCTACGCGCTGTTCAGCCTCTTCCACAAGAGACGCTTCAATCAAGGCAAGCTTCGATTCCAGCAGGCCGGAGTATTCGGCAGACTCAAGCCCTTCGCCACGGCTCGCCAAAACCTGCCCGTCTAAGATATGCGCTGCCACATCTATGCACTGTGCAATCCCTTCTTCAGCCGGTATCGACGCATCCACATAACTCTGCCACCGGCTTTTACTTGCATCTATCTCCCGCTCAATACGGACTTGCTCCATCCATAACGGATGCCTTTTCACAACTTCATCAACCAGGACATAACCTGCCTTCCGATCCTCCCGTATCGGCAGGATATCGTCTATCCTTTGGTTATCTGAAGTCCCGGTCACCGCAGCCTCACTCTGCTCTTCTAAAGATGCCCTCTGATAGGCTTCACCGGTATCCATATGGGAGATGCCTAAAGATCCTGAGCTGAGCCGGCCTGCATCTCCATAGAGATCCTCGTCCTTTGACTCGAGGGATGCTATATCCTGTAGAATCCGGTCTACATCGTGAGATAGAGTGCTGTCAGCTAACTCATGGAGCTTAAGATCCCCTGAATCTGGCAATGAAAGGGTAGGAGCCGCCTTTTTGACAACAAGGGGCTTTACGGGTTTGAGCTCACTTTGCGAATCAATAACATACTGGACTGCATGAGGAACAGAGGCACCACCTGATAATGAGACCTCTTGTGTTGCCGGAGTCCTGACTGCAACTGCAGTCAGGACCCCAACGCACGCAATTGTCACACCGTACAATAACCGCTTCATCGGTATCCCGCCAGAGTTCGGTATTTAAACCGGCATAGGTAACTTATCAATTACTTAACTCCGAGCTTATTCAAGACAGGATCGGTAAGATCCTTGCCGCCTGCAACAACAACAGGTATTGACATCGGTGCATATTGTGTGCCGACGATGTTTTGATCCTTGTCTATGAGAGGCAGAAGCGCCTCAAACTCCACCCTTTGACTAAGAACGACGGAACAGCCTTCGCTCTTGGCCACTTCTTCAATGGCCTTCTGGATCTTGTCCTGGAAAGGTTTGTTCAGCTCTATTTGCTTCTCAGCCAATTTCATCTCCAGCTCGGAGAGTTTCTTCCGCTTGCTTTCTTCGTCAAGGCCTTCAGCTTGAGACTGGTACTCTTTTTGAAGCTTCTGGGCAAACTCCTCATATTCCTTCTGTGCTTTTGCATACTCGTCAGAACGCTCTACTGCTGCGATTATCCTTGCCGAGTGTACAAATCCGACCGGGCCTGCTCCATCAGCAGCTCTAAGGCTCCTGTCTCCGATCAGGCTAACAACAACTGCCACAGCAGCAATAATGACGACAAGTAAACCTAAGAGTTTTGTCTGGGATTTTGACATTCCTACACTTCCTTTCACCAACACTCGCACTCTCTGTCAATGGTATCACACACAATGGTACTAACCACAATGGTATCACATAGCGGGAGGAACTTTCCAGGGTTTATTCCAGGGCCGGTTAGAACATTTGGCCAATACTCAGGTATGCCTGTCCTCCTTCCTTACCGAACCCGTAGTCAACCCGGAGCAGCCCAATGGGAGTGTCGACTCTGACACCCAGGCCTGCACCTGTTGAAAAGCCTTTTGCTGAAAGCTGCTCTTCCTTCAGCCATGCAGTACCCGTATCTACAAACACCACACCTTGCACGCCTTTGAATATCCGGAACCTGTATTCTGCGTTGGCAAGGAGCATGTTGTCACCGTAATACTCACCGTAATCATACCCGCGGAGCGTTTCACCACCGCCGATACGATACTGCTCATGGAGTGGAAGCTCTCCTATGGAAAGCCCGCCTAACACTCTGACTGCAAAGACCTGCTCAGGCCTGACTTCTCGATATGTGCTGCATTCTCCTTGGAATTTGGAGAATGTGTAGCTCCCGCCGAGGAGCCCGCCTGCAGTTTCAGCAGAAGCCCGCCAGTAAAATCCCTTAGTGGGATTCAGATAATGATCCCTTGTGTCACTGGTCAAAGACAGTGTAAGGCTTCTCGTCTCACCGCTGGGGTTCTCTCCCTGCTTCCATGTCCACCTTACCTTATCCTCATCTTCCTGCGGCACGGGGTTAAGACGGGTCGCGTCGATTCTGAGGGATAGCGCCAGCCTCAGATCCTGCTTCAGAGGCCTTCCTATAGACACATTTCCGCCTCTCCTAACCTCTTCATACCTGACCTCTTTAAGCTCCGCCCCTTCCTTCAATTGGAATTTGTCATCATTCCATCTGGTTGTCACTGTCTGGGTGCGGTTGTAGAGGTTAATACCGAACGAGGTCTGCTTCGTATCAATCCACGGATCATAGAAGCCTAGGGTGTAAGCACTTCTGCCCTTTCCAAACTGCCAATTGACATTCACAGTTTGAAGCCTGCCGAGGAAGTTGGATTCTGAAACCTCTATGTAGCCGATGAACTTTTCAGCAGTGCTGTATCCTGCTCCAAAGACCGCACTGCCTGTCCTCGTCTCTTTCAGCACATAGGTAACTATGTAAGAATTCTCATCATCAGCTACATCCAACTTGATGTCGATGGTTTCAAAGATTCCCAGGTTTATAAGCTTGCGTTGATCTTCGCGGAGCTTATTGATGTCAAGCAGCTCACCTGGCTTGACTGAGATGTATCTCTGTATCACATGGTCTTTGGTTTTCTTGTGACCCTCGATCTTGACATCTGCAACTCGAAGCTCTACAAGCTCTATTGTAATCTCACCGTGCTCCTGGATGCTGACGTCTTTGATCTTGGCGGAGTACCCTTCATTGTAATAATACTTCAAAATCCGCTCCAGGTCGCTGTTGAGCTTCTTTAAGTTGAGGATCTCAGCCGGCCGTATACTCATGAGGAGTTCCAGCTTATCCTCGCTGATAGCCTCGTTGCCCTTGAAGCTGACAGAGGTGATCTTAGGATTCTCTACGACCTCGTATACAAGCCTTATCCCTCCCAGCTGAGGATAAAACCTGGCTACTATGTCATAGAACAACCCGGTTTCACTTATTGCCTCAAGATCAGCTCTTACTGCACTCTCTGTCAATAGATCCCCGGGTTTGACCTGAATAACTTCGAAGATCTCCTCTTCAGAAACGTTCTCAAGCCCCTGAACTTCTACTGAGATTATTTTCTCACCTGTAGGCACCTGCGCCGAGACACAGGGAGCAAGCAGGAAGAAAAAAGATGCAATCAAAGCTACAACCAGCGCTGCTGAAACAAGTCGCACGCGGGTATTCTTAACTGCTGATTGGATTTCCCCGGATAGTGGGTTCACAATTGTCCCTCCTTAATCGTAGCTGGCATGTATTCACTTTTCTATTACTTTCACGGCTCCCTTTGGATGGTGTTCCGACGGAAAGAGAAATATCGGTATCCTCTTCTACCCGCCTCACGTAAATCCTTCCCATCTACGCATCCAAATATTGATGGTAGCAGCAAACAGTCCCAAATTATCTTCTGTCGCCCCGCCTAGAATCTCAGCCTTGCCTCAATGCCGAAGATCCTTTCGCCTTTATCATCAAGAGTGCCTGTGAATACCACGCCCGGACCGAGAAGGTAGTCAAATCTAAAAAGATCCGATGCCTCAGGGCCTAATCCCTTCTCATAACTGAGGTATAATTCGTCTACAAGATACTTGCCTATCCTCAAAGTCAACTGGTTGGAAGCACTTCTTTGGATGCGGAATTCATCTAAGGCAAGAAGGTCTTCAAATATCCGCCCAATCCCTCCTGATACGCGCAAGCGGAGCTCTTGCTCAAAGATTTTGGTTATTTCTTCTCTGAAAGCGCCTTCAACATCACCTGTAAGTATCCTTGTAACTGCACCGGGGTAGTTCAAAAGCGCAAGGATTTCATCATGGGTCAAAGGCGGGCTTGATGATAATTCCAAACCCAGGTTGTCAGGTAAAACCCCACGAAGGCCCAAGAATACTCTGATATCGCCTGAGACAGTCTCCGCATCCACTTCGATTCTGGGCATGAACCCTTGATGCTCTGTAAATTCGGCTGAAGCTTGCCGTACAGTGAATTCATTTCCGAAATAGGCAAACCAACCTCTTCGAGCTTCCATCCTCCCTGACAATTCCGGCTCTTTGAGAGTGCCGCCGACTCTCAAAGACCCTGATGCAGGGATGTCCATGATTCTCGTCCTCAGCCGAACATCCCCTTCAACATCTACAGTCAATGCTAAATCCGCATCAAAGGAGAGTTTCTGTTCAAAAGACCATGTGTCCGGAGATAATATTGCCTTAACCAGGCTAATACGTCCTGATATAAGAGGATGATGCACGGGACCGTCAATGTATATGTCAGAATTTACAAGGCTTCTGAATATCCCCGTATTCACCATGGCATCCTGGGTTTTGAGGCTCAAATCCAGGCTCAACCCTTCTTGCTCGTCAAGGAATGCTACACCACCTGATACATTGACACCGCCGCCTCCCAGTGTGCATGAGAACTTTTCAATTCTTGCCTCGGTCCCTTCGAACTCGACCCGGCAGTCAATGTCTCTGAACACGTCGGTAATGGGGAAAAGCTTTAGAGTCCCATCCTCTACTATGGCATAACCGTAAAGCCTGGGAGATTGGATTGTCCCTGCGATATAGAGATCTATATCAGTGGTGCCCTCCGCCCACTCGACTTGCGGCCAGAATATGGTGATGAGCCCCAGGTTTGCTTTGGTCATGGTAAGGCTTACGTTCAGCTCTTCATCGGATGAGTAAGACGTTATGCCTATTGCGTCAAGGCTATCCTTGGAAACGGGGATCCTTCCGCTTAAAGTAGCCTTGTGATGTCCCTGGAGTATCTCACCTTCTTCAATAGTGATTACGCCATTATTAAACGTCATTCTCGCATTGAGAAGATCAAACCCGAACCTGTCTACACTTCCGTCACGAATCCGAAGTGATAATGCCATGGACGGATCTTCGAGTTCTCCTTCTGCTCTAACCGCAAGATCGGCATTACCTGCAAGTTGGGATTTCCATCCTGCTACTGAGGAGAAGATGCTGACATCGAAATCCCTTGCGGAAGCTGCAAGAGACATGGGAGCGGATTGCCCCAGGCTGCCGGCAGCCTCAAAATACCCTCCTCTTGCCTGGGACAGCTGTAACAGTTCCACATTAACTGAGTCGCCTACCATCCTTGCATCAAGTGCAGCCTTTTCAAAGGGGACCCCTGCTATTGACAGGGAATCCGATTTAAGCCGCAATTCGAAGGAAGGCTCTCTAAGATCGCCCGTGACAACGACTTTGCCGCTGATCCTACCTTCAATGGGATCTCTCTTTCCGGGGCGTATCACTCCAAGGGCGGTCTTTGAGTCAATCTCCTCTATCGTCAATGTGAGGTTTATCGTTCTGTCCTCATTTAAGCCTATGTTTCCTTCAGCCATGACCTGGCCTAATCCGTCCTTGATTACTACCTGGGTCAATCTAATATCATCATTGCCTAGTTCCATGTGACAAGTTACATCATGCAATACGGCGTCCAAGACTTGCACATCTTCTGCGACAATCTGCCCTTCCAAATGTACGTTACTGAGCTGACCTGTTATCCTTCCGGTAAAACCGGCTCTTCCCCCTTTTACCGGGTTGTCGGGGATCTCCACAGGCAGGTTCGACAAATCGAAATCTTCGCCACGGACATCGAGACTGAGCTTGCCTTCACGTGTTATGTTTCCTGCTGCGCTGATCCTAATACCGCCCATCTCGATTAATGAATCCTCTATGTTCAGGGTATCTTCGGAATATGCAAAGCCTGTTCTTAAATCGTCCAGCTTGATGCCGTGTATCTCACCTGATGTAAGCC
>LSQX01063185.1_pt3 | contig 10983 bp, 10 predicted proteins | sample 654561 | NCBI WGS metagenome assembly LSQX01 (sample SAMN04489861, study PRJNA283612) | anaerobic digester metagenome | isolation source: 4 biogas reactors fed with cattle manure at either 37C or 55C with and... | place: Denmark: Kongens Lyngby | collected 2014 | reverse complement strand
TCGACAAGATCCTTCGCAAAAGAGGACCAGGATGACAAAACCCAGTTCCTGCTCCCTGCTTCCTGTTCCCTGCTGCCTGTTTCCTGTTTCCTGCTCACACGTCCTGAACCCACCCCTACCGTTTCGGAGTCCGATTACCTGTGCATTTTACGTTTTAAATCTAAACACATTCATATCGAGAATTGCTGATTTTCAGAGTTCATGCAAACGACCTGTACACGAGGTTCCACCTCCATTGCTTAACAAAAACGCGCTTATCGCGCGTTTTTACAACCAGGCACGGTTAGATCCGTCATTATTCCATCAATTCATCGTCAGAGACATCAAATTCGATTGACTCACCGGATACGATAAAGACAGTTCGTTCGCAGATATTAGTCACCCGGTCTGCAGTGCGCTCGAGGTTGTGTATGACCCACACCAGCTCATTAGCGACATCAATATACTGGGGGTTTTTAATCATGCACTCTACAATTTTCCGGTAAACCGACCTGTATAATTCGTCAACATGGTCGTCTTCCTGAGGGATGCTATAGGCAGCCTCAAGGTCTCCCGCGACAAAAGCCCCCAGAGCACGATGTAACATTGATGTCGCCTTATCTGCCATCATGTTGATCTCGCGCATTGGGATGGGAAAATCACTATCGCCGATATGGATGGCAACTTTGGCGATTCCCTTTGCATAATCACCGATTCGTTCCAATTCAGTATTCACTACCAGCACTGCCGCCAGCAGGCGCAAGTCACCAGCCAATGGGCTCTGCGTTGCGAGAGTAATCAGGATATGGTTTTCAATTGCGTAGTGCTTTGCGTTAATCTTTCTGTCATTTTTATAGACGCGTTGGGCGGCTGCCTTGTCACGTTGCTGCAAGGTATGGACAGAATTGAGTATCGCCTGCTCCACCAGGCTGCCCAACAAGAGTATCTCATCCTGGATCAGCCGTATTTCCTGGTCTAATGTGAATCTGGACATCTATGCCTCCAAACACCCACGATTTTTGATAGTTAATTTTACTTCAGGCTTGCTGACCGATAGTCTGTCCTTCAATAATATCATTTACGGTGAGCATATAGCCAATAACAGGCTTAATGTTTTATATCCTGACTGAAAAAGCAGGATTAATCCTGGCTGTCCCCTGCAGTTGCCGGTAATGTAAATAGAAATTTACTGCCTGCGTTTACTGCGCTCTCTGCCCAAATCTTTCCGCCATGCTCCTCAACAATATGTCTTGAAATCGATAACCCCAACCCGGTTCCTCCACCAGACCGGGCTTTATCGGCTTTGAAAAATCGTTCGAAGATCCTCTTTAACTCCTTACTTGCGATTCCGACACCGTCATCCCGGACCATAAAGACCACTTTATTCTCATCCTTCCAGGCTTCGAGGTGAATCTGCCCACCTTCAGGAGTAAATTTAATCGCGTTATGGATCAAGTTGCTAAAAACCTGCGAGATACGTGCCGGGTCGGCAAATACCTGGGGCAGGTTGCCAGGGCAATTCTGGGTCAGATTCAATCCCGCCTTTTCTGCCTGCAAGCTCATCCGTTCAAAGGCATTATTAATCAGCTCGCAGGGTTTACTGCGTTGGAAATCAAAACTGGAGCGCCCCGCCTCAATCCGTGAGAGCTCCAACAGTTCGTTGACCATCTGAATCAGGTTGTCAACTTCGCTGTCCATACGAACTAAAAACCTTCGTGCCGCAGGGGGATCATCCAGCGCGCCGTCCAGCAGGGTCTCACTGATTGCTTTTATGCCTGCGATAGGGCTGCGCAGTTCGTGGGAAATATTGGAAACAAAGTCACGACGGACGATTTCCAGCTGGTGGGTCTGGGTCAGGTCTTCAAAAAGCAGCATCGTGCGCCCGGGCAGGTCTTTTTTGAGATTGATTCCAACCACCTGCAGGAATTTATGGGCAGAGCCCAACTCCATTGTGATCGTTTCGGGGTAGCCGTTCTTGGTTTTTTCCCATACTTCAACCAGGCTGTAATGGCGCATGACCTCAGTTACTGAACGACCAACTGCCTGGTCGTTTTCGATCCTGAAAAGTCTTTCAGCCGCGGCGTTTAGTAACTCAACCTTTCCGTTGTCATCGGCAATCAAAACGCCATCGGTCATATGTCCAAGGACCGCTGTGAGCATGGTTTGTTCTTTATTTAACGCGTTAAATTGCTCTTCGGTTTGATGGGCAGTTTTCTGCAAGGCTTCAGCCAACTCACGCATCTCGGGCAGATCACCAACATTTTCTGGAAACTTGATTTCTTGAAAGCGTCCATCGCCCAGTTCTTTGGCTGCATTGGTCAGATCTTCAAGAATGGTGAGGTGCTGATTGGTGTAGTAGATGTTGACGAGCAATCCGACAGCCAGCCCAATGGTCAGGATTAGAAAGAAAAGCGAAAAGAGAGGAACAAAATTGACATCGCCAGATGCTGCCGCGTGTTGCTGGATTGACCTTTCGACGAATGGGTACAAAAAGAAAAAAGCAATTAAGCTCATTCCCAAAATCAGGATGAAAGGCCACAAAATCCTCAGGTGGAAACGCGATTTCATTTTTGTATTTTACTATCCCTCAAAGCGATAGCCGGCTCCTCTAACGGTAATGATGCGTTGTGGTTTTTCCGGGGTCTGCTCGATCTTCTCCCTCAACCAGCGGATGTGCACGTCAACGGTGCGCGAATCTCCAACAAAACCCCAACCCCAAACACGTTCCAGGATAAATTCACGCGTGAGCACCCTGCCTTTATGCTGTCCCATAAAAGTAAGCAGTTCGAATTCTTTCGGTTTGAAAGCTACAACCTCACCGTTCAGCCGAACTTCCCGCCGGGTCAGGTCGATTTCCAGGTTGTCGAAGGTCATAATCTGGGGAAGGGCGCCTTCCTGGACGGCAGCGTTTACTTCCTCACGCATCAGACGTACACGGCGTAACAAGGCTTTCACCCTGGCGATTAGCTCCCGCATGCTGAAGGGTTTGGGCAGATAATCGTCCGCCCCGACCTCCAAACCGACTACACGGTCGATCTCGTCATCCCGGGCAGTTAGCATGAGCACAGGGATATTGGTTTCCTGGCGAAGAATCCGGCAGACTTCAAATCCATCCATACCGGGCAGCATAATATCCAGGATTACCAGGTCGGGATTTTTTGAACGCGCCAATTCGAGACCTTTCAGACCATCACCTGCCACTTCGACTTCGTATCCCTCTTTTTCCAACTTGTATCTTAGAGTTTCCTGCAAAGAGATCTCGTCATCGACAACCAAAATTTTTTCAGCCATGCTTACCTCCATGGTTAAATGCAATCAAAATCCATCATAATTTTTAGGTTAACTTGTTAACAATTATAGTGCCTCGATTCTCTACCGATAACTTTATACAGAAGCATAACCAACTTTTTACCAATCCTTAATCAGAATTTTCCGGCAGACCCTCAATTTGTAATTTTTTTTGTTCAAAGGTTATCTGTCTTTGTCTATCCCCAATGGTAAAATCTACTTATTAGAGGATCACTATATGATTAAAGATATACTTACTGCCAGGGCAGACTTCCCCATCCTCAGCCAGACTGTTAATGATTTGCCGCTGGTTTATTTGGATAACGCTGCAACCACACAAAAACCCCAAAGCGTAATCGACGCGATCAGCCGTTATTACACGACGCTCAACGCCAATATCCATCGCGGCAACCATACGCTGGCGGTGTATGCTACCCAGGCTTACGAAGGCGTGCGCAAAAAGGTTGCTGAGTATATCAACGCCCCTTCGACAAACGAAATTATCTTCACCCGGGGGACTACCGAGTCAATCAACCTTGTTGCGCATAGTTTTGGTGAAGCCTTCGTTAAACCGGGAGATGAAATTTTGGTCAGCCAGCTTGAACATCACAGCAATTATGTTCCCTGGCTGTTGATGTGTAAAAAGCGCCAGGCGACGTTCCGTGTGGTTCCTTTTGATGAAAACGGCGAACTCAACCTGGAGATTTTCAAGTCGATGCTCAACGAAAAAACCCGACTTGTCGCTGTTAACCACGTTTCCAACTCGCTGGGCACAGTCAATCCGATCAGGCAGATCGTGCAAATTGCACACGCTGCCGGCGTGCCCATCCTGGTGGATGCCGCGCAGTCGATCCAACATATGCCTCATAACGTGCAGGAAATCGACGCTGACTTTTACGCTTTCTCAGGGCATAAAATGTACGCCCCGATGGGCACCGGTGTGCTTTTTGGCAAAGAAACCTGGCTCGAAAAGCTGCCTCCTTATCAGGCAGGCGGTGAGATGATTGATCATGTCTCCCCTGAGGAAGTCACTTTTAATATTCTGCCCTACAAATTTGAAGCCGGCACCCCAAACGTTGCCGATGTAATCGGGCTGGGGGCAGCCATCGACTATATTAACCAATTCGATTTTGCCGATCTGCAGGCTTATGAGGAAGAGCTGCTTAACTATGGGCTAAGCCTGCTTAAAGACATTGAAGGGTTGAATATTTATGGAAACCCGACGCATCGCTCTGCAATCATCCCCTTTAATGTGGATGGAATCCAGCATTACGACATGGGCGTTCTGCTCGACGCGCGGGGAATCGCTGTGCGCACCGGGCAACACTGCACTCAGCCAATCATGGACGCGCTGCACATCTCTGGAACAGTGCGTGCGTCTCTCGCGCTCTACAACACGCATGAAGATCTTGATGCCCTCGCCCAGGGAATACGGCGTGTTATCAGGATGATCAGGAGATAATATGACCGAAAAAGCCACCATCAAAGAAATTGAGCAAGAGCTGATTGACGATTTTAACCTCCTGGATAATTGGGAAGAAAAATATGAATACCTGATCGAGCTGGGTCAGGATATGCCCAGGATGGACCCGACTCTAAAAACGGATGATCGCCTGGTGCAGGGCTGCCAGTCCAGTGTATGGTTTGATATCCATTGCCAGGAAGGCAGACTCCTTTTCAGCGCAGACAGTGACTCTGTGGTCGTAAAGGGCATGGTTGCCGTGCTTAATCAAACGCTCAACGGTCAGCCGGCTGAGGATGTGCTCCAGGCAAACCTGGATTTCTTTGAAACCCTGGGCTTATGGCGGCATATCTCCTCTCAACGCAGCAATGGGCTCACCGCCATGGTCGGGCATCTCAAACAAGCCGCGGCGGAGTGTCTGGATAAGTAGATACTTGCCATTATTGCTTTTGGTTATCGTAACTTGGCTTCTTTTTTTAGCACCCCAAAAGCTTCTTCAAAAAAGATTGGATCGATATGGGGATTTCCGGCTCAGTGACAACTTCGTAGACCTTAAAATTAGCAGGGAAGGGGGAAAGTATTTCGCAAATGTACTTCATGAGAAACTTACCCGTTGGCAGTAAAGATCCTTCGCAAAAGAGGCTCAGGATGACAAACACGTAGTGGGTGGTCATTTTGCACGGCTTTGCACGGCGGATTGAAAACACATAAAGCGCGAGTAGAAAAAAGTGCGAGGTGTTTTCAATACACNNACACGGCTTCGCCGGTACAAACGTCCCGCCCTACGAAAAGATAGCTCCGCCGGAATGGGGCGCGCCTATTCATTATTGCCAACAGAAAGCCCGGTGGTCTTTGCCTACATCGGCTTAATCGCCAAGGTTGCAGCATAGAGGCTGGTATACTTTCCAAGCCTGTTATCTGCTTCATTATCCTCATAGAAATCTTTCAAAAGAAATCCAGCCCTTAATTGTCCGCCGATCTGCGTGCCGAGCGTATGGCTAAACTGATAGCCCCCATCCGTGGTTATCTCCAACCCTTTTTGTTCTTCAACAAGGCTGTTGTAAGGCAGCGGGTACTTGATTTCTAAGGGATGTTCCTCAGAATTTAATGCTTCGTCAGCCACCATATACATGATTGGGTTCGTCCAGCCAGACATCAATACCCCGCCAGGTCTTAGAACACGATAAGCCTCCCGCCAAACGTGTTCGATCTCTTCTACATAACAATTCGACACCGGGTGAACAATAAAATCAAAAACATTGTCCTCAAATGGAAACCGGCAGGTCATATCCGCTCTAACGAGATTTATCGGATAATCCTCTCTCATGGAAACTGCCTGGTCAGCCAACAGCTGGCGCCGGGAGATATCCATAATCGTCACATCATAGCCATGCGCGATCAGTTCCGGACCCTGCTGTCCGCCCCCGCTTGCCAGCCCCAGTACGCGCTCTCCCAGCCCTTCAAACCACCACAAAGGCGCTTTTTTCATGGGGGTCAAAATCAGTTCGATGGTACGCTCTTTCGCCTCAGCAAATTGATCTGATGAGAATGGTCTCGTCCAAACAGAGCCTTTCCGACTCCAATGGTCCCAGGTTTGGGCGTTGAAATTGCTGACTTTATTCATAGATAGCGGTTTTTACGGAGCGGTAACACCGAGTGCGGTCAGCTCGTTGACGGCAACCCACCAATCGGGGTGCCAATAAAGCGCGCGTCTAAAACTGGCAATGGCATCATCGCGCAAGCCCAACATCACCTCGGCACGACCTTTCCAAACCCAGCTTTCGGGCAGAGCATCTTCTTTGGCTTCGGTCAGTGTTTGCTTTGCCAGGTTCAAAACGTCGTGGTAGCGTCCCATATTATAGTAAGCAAAGAAGGGTCCGGTCTGATACCAGAGCATACGCCAGGGACGGTCTTTTTCTGGCAAAGTTTCATAAACAATAAAAGCCTCATCAAAAGATTGGGAAGCACCCCACCAATCCTTCAGCTCAACCATCAGTGAGCCGCGGGAAAACCAGGCAAAGAATAGTTCTGCATCTGCATTATTAAAAAGGTTAGCCTGCACCTGGTCGTAGGAATACTGAATGTTATAGCCGACATCCATCTGGGGACCTAAAATGTCGTAAACCTCCTGGGCACGATCGTTCGGAAAAACAACAAGGTAAATTCTGTCAAACTGCGCCCAGAATTTATCAATCTCTTCATACGACATCCTGATCTCGCCCAGGTAGGTATCCGGAATGGTCACTTCCTGGGTTTCGTCATCGTAGCCGACAATTAAACCATAGTGTCCCATCCAGCCTTCCTGCGAATTGATATAACCGCGCTCAATCAAAACCGGAAAACCCGCGGCGACAAGGCGTTTAACCATCTCCAGGTCACCACCATATCGAACGACACCATTGAATTGCGTATGCTCCTGCACATAACTGAGCATTTCATATGGCATTACATTACGATCTTTAATAAATGGCTTTAACACTTTTTCGGTAACAGTCTGATCACCCGTCCATCCCCAGAAATTTAACAACATCGAAATGTTGGCAGGTCCGCAGTTGTTGGCTTTTTGATACTCTACCTGAACACCTTCCAACAGCATCGATCGAGGCAAAGGCTTGGGGGTTGCAGTTGCTGTTGGTTCGATCGTTGGGGTAGGGGTGAACTGCAGGGTGGGAGTTAAGGACGGCACTTCTGTTAGCGTTGGTGCCAGGGTCGGAGTAACCGCCGCAGTAAGCGTTTGTAGTGCGTAGGTTTGATTGGGTTCAGATTCAACTGGCACAAATACTTCTCTTCCAGGTCTGTTGAAGAAGTAATATACCCTCGCCATGGCGCTTTCAACCCGCCAGGAGACTCTCTCGTTTACTGATGGAATTTGATACACAAGAATTATCAGCAAAATGAGAGCGAGTCCGATCAGGATATATTGATATGGTTTGCGTCCGTTTAGTTTTTGTGACAAGCGTCGACGCATGGCTTGTTTTTTATTATTAATCATCTTGATTCGGCATTATAACAAACTATCAGGCACCCATTTTTGACGTGGGTCCAAAACGATAGTGCGTGTAGGTCAGGGCGTTACATCGATCCTGGCAAGTTCCTCGGTTGCAAGGTCCCAGTTTGGATAAAACTGAAGCGCTCCCCGCAGGTATTCTTCTGCTTTAGTGTTGTCCCCGAGTGCGGCGGCTCCCTTGCCAGCCCAATACCAGGTTTCCGGTAACGACTTTGGCTGCCGGGAGTTGTCCAGTGTCTGCTGCGCCAAAGTGACCACATCCTCGAAACGACCGGTATAGTAGTAGGCTGGATAGGCGCCAACCTGGTACCAAAGAATTCGCCAGGGGCGCTGACCGGGGTCGAGCTGCCCGTAGACGGCAAAAGCCTGGTCGTACGCCTGGGATGCAGACAGATAATCCTGCATTTCGACCAGAATCGAACCTTTGCTGTAGAGCGCGAAGAACAATTCGCGTCCTGTCAGACCTGCGGCACGCTCTTCGATCTGCTCGAGGGTCAGGCGCAGGTTTTTAGCAGGGTCAGCGTGCTCGCCCAGCAAGCTCAGTACCTCTTGTTCCTTCTCAGGCGGGTAGACCACGAGATAAATCCCGTCAAAATGAGCCCAATCGAGCAGCAAATCGTCATAGCTCATCGTCATCATGCCAAGCAGGGTGTCAGGGATGGTAACTGTGCGGGTGGCATCATCGTACGCAGTAATTATGCTGTAATGCCCCATCCAGCCGTCTTCAGGATCGGTATGCCCGCGTTCCAACAACACCGGGAAACCTCCGGATAGCAGGCGTTTGATCACTTCCATGTCTCCGCCGAAACGGATCAGACCTTTGAGGTCGGTGTTGGCTTCAGCATAAACCTTCATTTCTGACAGCATCACGTTGCGATCGTCCGGATGAGTTTTGAGGGCGTCTTCCGTGATCGATTGATTGGTGGTCCAGCCCCAATAGGTAATATTCATCGATAAGTTCGCCGGACCGCAGTTGTTGAACGTCTGGTATTCGAGCCCGATACCATCCAGGGCATATGCTGCCGGAACCGGGAAGGGTGTAAAGGTTGGGGTGGGCATTTCTGTAGGCGCGCCTTCTTGTGTGGGGCTTGCCGCAGTGGCAGGTGGGGGCGTGGTCGGCGTAGGCGCCATGGCGGTAAGAGTTGCCACGACATGCGCGCTTAATGTGCCTTGCTGGGAAGGGTCGAAAACATTTTCAGTAGGGGGGTTGAGGCGATAGTATATTTTGGAGTAGAGTGAATCCACACGGTTTTGAATAGCAGGTACCTGATACAAGCCAAAAGCTGCCACCAGTAAGACAACCAAAATTCCCAGGTAAAGCCAGGGCTTGCGCCAGATTGAGGCGGGTTTAATTTGTTTTTTCATTTCATCAGTCGATTTTGACATAGTTAATCTCTTCTGCGTTCTGTGAATTTATTTGTTCGGGTCTGCACCCAGCGCTTCCAGTTCGGCAATCGCAGGTTGCCAGCCGGGGTGCCACTGGAGGGCACGTTGAAAGTCGTATACAGCAGCCTGGGTGTTCCCGAGGGCGACGTTAGCCCGTCCGCTCCACAAGAATGTCTCGGGTAAAGCCGGTGTGCTTGCATCGGTAATCGTCTTATATGTAAGGCTGATGACATCATTATAGCGACCAGTGTAATAGTAGGCTTCGTAAGGTCCAACCTGGTACCACAACATTCGCCAGGGTCGGTCATACACCGGCAGCCAGCCGTAAACTTCAAACCCTTGGTCAAATGCCTCGGCAGCCTCTGCATATTGCTTTTTCATCACCAGCAGCTCGCCGAGACTGTAATAGGCAAAGTATTTCTCGGAAAGATCGACATTTTCAGCTCGTTCCCGATAGACAGCCAGCGTGTAATCCAGGTTGTATTCAGGGTCTGCATGCTCGCCGAGCAAGCCCAGGACGGTTTCCCGATCATCAGCAGGGAAAATTACCAGGTAGGTGCCTGCAAATTGATCCCAGAAGGTTTGCAGGGTATCATAGTCAACCCAGATATTGCCAAAAACGGTATCTGGGATGTGGACCGCATTTTTAGCATCGTCATAACCATCGACAACACCATAATGTCCCATCCAGCCTTTCCAATCTTCATCAATGTTAACAAAACCTCGTTCGACCATCACGGGATAACCGGCAGCCACCAGGCGTTTGAGCAGATCAACCGAGCCACCAAGCCGAACGATCGCATCCTGTTCGGTATGCTCCTGCACATAGCTCACCATTTCCTGGGGGGTCACATTCAGATCCTCGAGGCGGGGTTTGACCACATTCTCAATGTCGGTCTGCTCGCCCACCCAACCCCAATAGCGCAGGTTTATTGCCAGGTTTGTGGGACCACAACTGTTCATACGTTGATATTCCTGGAAAACTCCTTCCAGTTGAACTACCGCGGGAATCGGCGTGGGCTCCAGCGTGGCAGTTGGAAGCGCAGTTTCCTGGATGGTTTCCAACCCGGAGGTCGGTTCAGGCAGGGGGGTCTGTGTGGGGGATGGTGCGAAAGCAGTCAGCGTTGCCATCACATTGACATCCACCGCGGTCTCGCCTGAAATTTCAAATTCAGACTTTTCCGGTGGGCGGAAGAAGTAGTAGATCTCAGAGCGCAGCGAAGTAACGTAGTAATATGCCCGGTCATGGATCGCTGGCACCTGGTAAAGCGCAGCGAGGACCACAACCAGGACCGCAATCACTCCAACGACGATAAACAAGCCGCGGCGTAGGTTCCTGCGTTTTTGATTTTCGCCTTCAACTGGTTTCATCTCAGAAACCTCTGTCGGCTTTTCTTCGTCAATATCGTTCTTCATAACAGTTCGGATTATATCGCAAACACACGGGGAGTGAAATTCGCGAGTGCAATTATTTTCGGTTTGTGGTGTAGGGGACGGTTGCCATGCCGTCCCGGATGTGGCGTAGGGGCGGGTTGCCTGTCAAGACAGTGATTGTTTACACTTTTCACCAATCAAACACACTCCCTCCAATCCGCCGATGCGTGTGGTCGTTGTAGTCGGCGGATTGAGGGGGAGCAGCATCGCCGTCACACTAAAGTTACAACCCCCTCAATACACGGCTTTGCCGGAACGTGCGGTGCAATTTCAATACGAAAAGATGGCTTCGCCGGAACGGGACAAGCCGCGTTCTCTACAAAAAGTTGGCTTCGCCGGAACGGGACGAGCCGCGTTCCCTACAACAACATCACTCCGCCGGAACGGGACGAGCCGCGTTCTCTACGAAAAGATGGCTTCGCCGGAA
>LSQX01378415.1_pt1 | contig 10984 bp, 7 predicted proteins | sample 654561 | NCBI WGS metagenome assembly LSQX01 (sample SAMN04489861, study PRJNA283612) | anaerobic digester metagenome | isolation source: 4 biogas reactors fed with cattle manure at either 37C or 55C with and... | place: Denmark: Kongens Lyngby | collected 2014 | reverse complement strand
ACCTACATAATTGAGTCGGACCCGCCTATCCCCGCGCGAACCGTCCACCCCACCAGCACCGCCGCTGCCGCCCCCAGCAGGGCCACGTGCGTCGGGTCGAGCCACCCCCGCGGACGGTAGAGCCACGTCAGCCACATCCGGCGGATGATGGCCGCAGTTACAAGGATCATCGCCAGCAGCGCCGGCAGTCCCCCATCGAGCCATGCATCAAGCCATGCGTTGTGCGCCCGGTTGAGTCCGTGGCGCTGGTGGAAACGCAGTTGCGCCCCGCCGCGGCCGATCAGCGGACTTGTCTCTATCAGGCGCCCGGCGCTCTCCCAGACATCCATGCGGTGCTGCAGACTGTCATAGCCGCTGCCGCTTCGCATCAGCAGGTGCTGGAAGCGCGCGAGACTCGGCGGCCCCGCCACCTCCGCCCCGAGCATCAGCACGACCATCGCCCCCGCTCCGGCAGCAATCACCGCCGCACCCATGCGCCGCCGCAGGAGCAGGCAGATCAGCATTGCCGCCACCACCGAGGCCACGACTGCCGCTCGCGAGCCTGACAGCAGCATCCCGCCCGCCATCACCGCGGTGGCGCCTGTCCATGCGATCCGCCGCCATCGCGACCGCTCAGTAAGCGCCGGCGCCAGCGACAGCGGGAAGCCAACGATCAGCATCCCCGCGAAGATGCCGGCATTACCGTAGAGCGACATGTAGCGACCCTGACCTGTGACGCCGGAGCCTCCGGTGAGTGCTCGCACCAGGCCAAGTCCTGTGATCAGATCTACTGCGGTGAGGGTGGCGAAGAGTGTGATGAAGGCTGCGGCAGCGCGTGCGAAGAGCCTGCAGCGGGCGCGATCGGCGCAGACGGCTCGCGTAACCGGCGCGAACACCAGCCAGACGAAGCTCCAGCGAAGGAAGTCCTTCCCGGCGAGACCGAGGTCTTGCGCCTGCGGCAGCGCCGCCGCCAGTCCAGCGAGAAAGAGCAGGCCGGGGGCGAAGAGCGGACTGGAGGTGTACCAGCGCCCGATGATGTCACGCTTGCCCGCCGCGGTCGCGTGCAGCAGCAGCGCGATGAGCGCGAGCGAAATCGGCACGTACGCCAGCGACTGGGCGTTGATGCCGAAGATCGCCTCGGTGAAGAGGGTGATGAGAAAGAGCGCCACGAGGTAGAGTGCGGTTGCGGTGGACATTGACGCCAACATCCCCCCGTAGGTATTGCGGGCGACGCGGCATTTCGACGCAGTTGGTGGGATGGCCTTCTTTCGGCGCGAGGGGGGTGTGTTGGGGGGTGAGGCCCGCCGTTGCCGTCAGCCGTTCCTCCCCCCTCGTCCCGCACCAGATCGCGCAGCGATCTGCAGGGAGAGGGGGAATCGAGGGGGGTGAGGCCCGCCGTTCGCCAACGACAAGACCGCGCCGCTTCGCGCCGCCCCCTGCGAGGGCGCAGGGGCCACAACGGCTTACGACACGCGCACTTGAGTGTGCGTGCCACGGAACGACGGCAACGCCCGCCGTTGCCTTTGTCGCCGCCGTACGCTACTATCGGCGCAATCAACCACGGGAGGCCTGCCCATGTCCCTTGACGATTTGCGGGAGAGGATCGACGAGATCGATTCGCGTGTGCTTGAACTGCTGGTGGAGCGCGCGCGCGTTGCCAAGCAGGTCGGTGAGCTTAAGGACGCCGGAGACAGACCGGTGTACGCGCCCGATCGCGAGGCGCTGCTGCTGCGGGCGCTGACCGAGCGCGAGCTTGGACCGCTCACCCGTGAGTCGGTCGAAGCGGTGTTCCGCGAGATCGTGTCCGCCTGCCGCGGGCTGCAGCGCGTACCCGTTGTCGCCTATCTCGGCCCGGAGCATACGTTCAGCCACCTTGCTGCACGTAAGCGCTTCGGGCATCATGCCGAGCTTGCCGCCTCCGCTTCGATCAACGATGTTTTCGAGGCAGTCCAGCGCGGCCGGGCCGACTTCGGCGTGGTGCCGATCCAGAACTCCACGGAGGGCGTGGTCGGCCAGACGCTCGATGCACTGCTCGATACTCCGTTGCACATCTGCGCGGAGATCTACGTGCAGATCAACCACTACCTGGTGTCCTCCGGGAGCCTCGCGCAGATCGAGCAGGTGCGCTCGCATCCGCAGGTGCTGGCGCAGTGCAGGCGGTGGCTGCGCGAGATGTTGCCGGGCGCTGAGCTTGTCGCGACCTCAAGCAGCAGCGCCGCGGCCGCGGAAGCGGTGGGGCAGCCTGCGGTTGCCGCCATCTGCACCCTCGAGGCGGCGGAGGCGCAGGGGCTGGCGGTGCTGGGCGAGCGCATTGAGGACATGGCCAACAACCGCACGCGCTTCTTCGTCGTTGGCGACCTGGAGGTGCCGCCGACGGGCGATGACAAGACCTCAGTGGTATTCAGCACGCCGCACCGCGCAGGTGCGTTGCATCATGCACTGGCGGCATTCGCGGAGCACGGGATCAACCTGACGCTGATCCAGTCGCGGCCCGCGCGGGCAGAGCTTTGGGAGTACGTCTTCTTCGTGGACTTCGAGGGGCATCGGGACGATGCAGGACCGGCCGCCGCCATCGAGCAGCTTCGGGGCTTCTGCCCGCTGCTGAAGGTACTGGGGAGCTACCCGCTGGAGCGGTCCTGAACGGGCGGGAGTCTAGGCGAGCCGCTGCTTCGCCTCGTTAACCTTCTGCAGCGCCGCCTGGCCTTCGGCGGTGCGGAGGAATTCGGTTACCTCTTCAATCCGCTCGCGCAGGTGCGGCTGCCGACCGAGGAACTCACCCATCTTGAAGTGCCGCTCTATCTGTGAGCTGTCGGTCATCATGTCCCCCGCTTCGAGGTATGCCTCCAGCTCCGGGCGGCTGATCTCGGCTTCATGGTCGGCGGCCACAGCGAGCTTCACCACCGCGGCGTTCATAAGAGCCGCGCGCCCCGTTATCAGCAGCGCCATCCTGTCGGCGGTGATCTCGATCAACTCCAGCCAGCCGCGCAGGAACGCCGCCATCATCGTGATTGGGAAGAGCAGGACCTTGACGATGGCGTTCGTTCGCCTCATGAAGGTGACGACAATCGCCATTCGTGGGTGGCGTGCCTTGATGTGCCCCATCTCCCGCGCGATCATCAGCGCGAGTTCCTCATCATTCATCACGTCGAGCATCGCGTCATTGGTTACGATCTGCGAGTTCTTCCCCGGCAGAGTGTACATGTAGGGGGTGTCGTCGCTGAGAATGTACATCTCAGGCTCATCAATATCGAGCACTTTCGACTGCTCGGCGAGGATCGCCTTGAGCTTCGGGTAGTTCTTGTTGAGCACCCGCGCGTTCATCCCCGCCTCCTTGAGCACGCGGCGGCGGGGACGAAGGGCAAGGGAGTTGGCGACGAACCAGGTCAGGAGCGGGTAGAGGACAATCGCCACCGGGAGCCAGTACTGATGGTAGAGGGGGCCACCCGGCGCCGCCTCGTTCATCACGCCAAAGCGCGTGATGTTGTAGGCGATGAGGATGAACAGAGCGGCCGTCCCACCCACACCCTCCCAGTATACCCGCTTCTCGCCGGGGCACTGGAAGTCATCAAGCCGAAGCTCCGTCTCCGGGGAAATCCGCTTCCTTCGCTTCTTGACTCTTCGGGCCACTACAGCTCAGCCTCCCGCATCGGCAATGCGATCACCCGCAGGCGGTCCACATGCTGGCCGTTGCTCTCGACCACCACAAAGCTCGCCCCATCAGCGGTCAGCACTTCCCCGTCCTGCGGCACGCGACCTGCCATGCCGGTGAGAAATCCGCTGATTGTGTCGTGATTGTCCGTAGAGATGCTCAGCCCGAGCAGTTCGTTGATCTCCTCGATCCGCGCCTTCCCCTGCACGATCGCCTCGCCCTCAGCCGTAACGAGCACCTCAGGCTCCGGAAGATCGTGCTCGTCTTCGATCTCTCCCACAAGCTCCTCGAGAATGTCCTCGATGGTGACAAGCCCCTCGGTGCCGCCGAACTCGTCAATGACGATCGCGATGTGTACCTTCTGCTGGCGCAACTCGCCCAGCATCTCGTCCAGCGGCTTGCTCTCGGGCGCCAGGATCGGCACACGCGCCACCTCGGCAAGAGTCACATGGCGTTCGCCGCGGCTGAACGTCGCCAGGATGTCATTGACGTAGACTACGCCGGTGACGTGATCGATACTCTCGCGGTAAACCGGAATGCGCGAAAAGCCCGACTCCACCGCCGCCTCCACCAGGTCCTCCAGGGTGGCATCCTCCGGCAGGGCTACCATATCCACCCGAGGGATCATGATGTCCCGGACGCTGCGCTCGCCAAGCTCCATGACGCTGTCAAGCATCTCGCCCTCGTCGGGCTGCACCGTCCCCTCCTCTTCGCCGAGATCTGCCGCCGCCCGTATCTCGTCGGCGGTGACGAAGTGCCGGTGGTATGCCACATCCACGCCACCTGCGCGGAGGATGCCGTTGCTGATCCACGTCATCAGGCGCACCATCGGCGCGAGCAGGCGCACGAGCCTCTCCATGATCCCGGCAATGGCCAGAGAGGAGGGGCCGGGCCGTAGCGATCCGTAGGTCTTGGGCAGCAGCTCGCCGAAGATCAGGATGGAGACGACCATGCCGATATGGGCGACGGTATCGAGGACGCCCGCAGAAGACGGGCTTTCGACGGTATACTGGCGCACGATGAGCGTCATGAGGGTGGACATGACGAGAACAAGGGCGTTGTTACAGACCACGAAGACATGAAGGTAGTCACCACGCTCCGTGACCGCCAGCACCATCTGCGCCCTTCGATTACCGGCGCGGGCCGCCTTCTGCATCTCGTGCGGGCTGACCGACAGCAGCGAGGCCTCGGAGAGCGAGAGCATGAAACTCGCGACCAGACACAGCACGATCAGCGCGAACATAAGCCCGATCAGCAGGGTCACTCTCTACTCCCCCCCCGGCCATCGGCCTCATCCGTAACCTCGCGCTCGAAGATGCTCACCCGCGAGATGCGGCGGCCGTCCATCTGGTCCACCCGCAGCGTCAGGCTGCCCCAGTCGAAGGTCTCGCCCTCTTCGGGAATGCGCCCCGCCGCGGCCAACACCACTCCGGCGAGGCTGTCGTAGTCCTCGGTCGGCAGGGACTCGCCGACAATGTTGTCAAGCTCATGAAGGCCGATGGTGGCATCGCACACGAGACACTCCTCTGTGCGGACAATCCCCGGCTGCTCGATATCGTACTCGTCCTGGATGTCGCCGACGATCTCCTCAAGCAGGTCCTCGACCGTCACCAAACCGGCGGTGCCTCCGAATTCGTCATAGACGACCGACATGGAGCGGCGGCCGACGCGAAGCTGGCGCAGCAGCTCATCGGCGGGCAGACTCTCGGGCACGAAGTGCGGCGGGCGGGCAACCAATCGAACCGGCTTGTCCAGCTCCCCGAGGCGAACGTAGGGAAGCAAGTCCTTGACGTAGAGGATACCGGTGATGTGATCCTTGTCTTCGCTGTAGATCGGGACGCGCGAGTGCTTGTTCTCCATCGCGAAGTGCAGGGCCTCGCCGAGGGTCACGTCCTCCTCGACGCACTTCATATCAGGCCGCGGTGTCATCACCTGCGCGGCGGTCTGGTCGCCAAAGTCGAGCGCGCCGTGCAGCATACGCCCGGTGCCCTGTGCCAGCGCCCCCTGCGACTGTCCCTCCTCAATCATCGCCTTGAGCTGCTCCTCCGTCACCGTCGGGAGCATGCCATGACCGCCGAGGCCGACGAGGTGCATGATGCCGCGCACGATCAGACCCAGCAATCCGACTGCCGGATACAGCACGATTGCGAAGAGCGCGAGAACGGGCGAAGCGGCAATGGAGACTTTGCGAGTATTGCGCAGGGCAAACTGCATCGGGGTCGCTTCGGCGAAGACGAGCACCAGGATGGTCATCAGAATCAGAGCCGCTGCGGAGGCGCCGGCAGCGGTGAGCACCTCGCCCCACGCATCAATGGCGACCTTGACGGCAATGTGCTCCGCCCAGTAGTAGCTGCCGGTTATGCCTACGAGGAGTGTGGCAAGCACCAGTGACCGGCGCTCCTGCAATGCGAGCAGGAGCTTCCCCAGTCGGAACCCGGACTCGGCTTGCTGCCGTACCCACGTGCGGGGTACGCCGAGGAATGCGACTTCGGAGCCGGCGAAGAACGCTGCGAGGACGACAAGCCCTACCAGCAGCGCTAACTCACCGGCGTGCGCTGACGAAGATTCCAAAACCGACCTTTCCTCCTGGCTCCATGTTGAGCCACGTATGGTCTCCACTACTATAGCACAGGCACCCGGTTGAGGGCAAATGCTTCGGCGCCGAAAATGTCGAGGGATACGCAGGTAACATTGCCCGGCCAAAGGAACAATAGGTGACACACGTGGGAGGGGCGTGCACAGTGAGACGTCTCGACTAAGAGGGTGGCCGCCATGAAACAGATGGTGCTGCTTGCTGTGCTGGTGCTCTTCCTCGCGATGTTCTGCCTCCCCCTTCAGGCTCAGCAGCCGCCCCAATGGCTGCAGCAGATCAATCCCGCCGATTACGCGCTGCTCGCCGCCGACCTCGTTGAGGGGCTTGGGTTCGGAGAGATCAATGCCGAGGCGCAGGCCGCCGAACTCGGCATCACCGATGCTCAGGGACGGACCTCCGTCCAGCAAAGCTTTTTCTTTAACCTGATCCAGTCAATCAACGCCCAGCAGGGCGAGGAGGCCGGATGGGTCACCATCTACGTGGCGGTTTTCGCAACCCCCGCCGAGTCCACCGCCTTCGCGCGCCAGCACTTCGGCAACTACGGCATGAACCCCGACTGGATGGTCAACGCGAACGATCTCGGCGACCGCCGCATTCCGGCAAACGGCGGCTCAGTGACCGGCCCGGGAAGGGCGATCATCCGCTACCGCAACATCGTCGCAAGCTTCTCCTGGAACGGGCGCATCGATGAGGTCGGCACCCAGAAGACAGTGCAGGTCGCGAAGCTGTGGCTGAACAAGATCGCCGGGCCACCTGGAGCGGACCTCCTCGTGAGGCCGGACTACATCATCTTCAAGCAGTGGGCCAATGACCCGCAGGTGGAGCGGGAGGCCGCGGCCGACAAGCAGTATGTCATGGGGTGGGTCCACAACAGGAGCGCAGATGTGACCGCTCAGAACGTGGAGATGTCGCTTTCAGTCAAATTCGCCGACGCGCAGGACTACGTGCCGATTGGCGCGCCCCAGCGGATCGCCAGTATCGCCCCCGGCACTGTGGGTAAGGCGGTCTTCGAGTGGGACCTCAGGGGAGAGAACGTGGTGAACGCCGACCTGCTCCTGTCGGTGAAAGCAGATGGTCCGCCCGACGTTGACCCGCGCAATAACGAAACCCACCAGCAGGTGAGCATCTACTACGCCCACAACGGCACGAACGCCTACCGCTGGCTCGAGGACTCCTACCAGTTCGTCAACTACACATATCCGGAAGAGGACACGGTGGAGCTGGTCAGGGAGATGCTCGCCACGATCATCAGCCAGATGCACACCGATCCCCAGGCCATTGAACTGCTCAACCACCTGATCTTCCCGCAGACCTACATGCGCTTCTTCGACTACATGAAGACCAGCCTCACCTCCGGGTCGGGCGGACACTGCTACGGCATGGTTGCCACGGCCGGGCTGTACTTCGAGGATCGATCGCTCAGCCCGTCCGGCGCAGCCACGTGGAACCTGACGCCTGAGGTCGCCGACGCGAATATCAAGCTCTACCACCGCGCGCAGATGCTGCCACTCGCGCGCGCGCTCATGAGCGGCAAGAACTACTTCGACACAGACTGGGGCGGCGTCAAGAGCATCAACATGATCCGGCAGATGCTCCGTGCCCGGACGCCCGCAAAGATCACCATCGCCGGCCTGCACAAGACGCAGGAGCAGGTAGTAGTCAACGGGCAGCCTCAGCAGCAACCGGTCGAGAAAATGTGGGCACACGCCGTCCTCGCATACAAGCTGATCGAGCCCGCCGGCAGCCCCTCCATCGTGTGCGTATACGACCCGAACCTCCCGCCGATGCAGCGCTGGAACAGCCAAAAGCCCATGTCCGCGTTCGTGATTGACCCAAGCACCGGCGGTTTCAGTCCGGATGATGCGATGAAAGCGCTCTACATCAAAGCGGCCAACCAGCCGGGCGGGGAGATGACGCTGGAGTGGATGGCAGCAGGCCCCGTTGACCGCGAGATCTCCCTGGCGGAGGCGAATGCCTTCATGCCCGAAGTGCGCGCAAAGCTCAAGGAAATGACCGACTTCCTCGCCAAGGGCCGCAAGCTCATGGCCTCCCTCATGTGTCCGGCCGATGTCGTCTTCACCGACCCGCAGGGCCGCCGCACCGGTCAGATCGGCGCCACTCAGATTAACGAGATCCCCGGCGCGGAGGTGCGCACCGGCGGCGAGGTGGAGATATACATCCTCCCGGCGGACGTGCCGCTGACGGTCTCGATCACCGGCAACGGGGCGGGCGAGGCCACTCTCGACATCATCCGCCCGGTTAATGGCGACCCGGCGCTGACCTCATTCCAGCGCATGCCCGTCAGTGCCGGAAGCACGCTCTCGGGCACACTCGCCACGGGCGGAGAGATCGCGGCGCTCTCCGGCGACGGAGCCACGCACGCGCCCACCCTCACCGGCACGCTCTCGGGTGATCGCGTAACATGGCAACAGCCCGGTCCCGGCACCACTGTCACGCCACCTGCGACACCGCCCACCACCGTGACCCCACCGGTCACTCCGCCCAGCACCACGCCTACAGTCCCGACCAGCGGCGGCCTCGTCGTTTGCCGCAGCATCAACAACGGCCAACCTGTCGGCGCCGCAACCAGCTTCGACCGGATCGGCGAAGTCTGGTGCCTCCTTAACTACGCCAATCGCCCGGACGGAACGGCCGAGTGCGTCTGGACGCGCGACGGGCAGGAGGTCACGCGCTCGCAGCGCCAGATCGGCGGCACAGGCTGGGTCGCGTTCTCAGTCTCCACCACCGCACCCGATGGCCTCAAGCCCGGCAGCTACAGCGTCAGCATCACCTCCGGCGGCGCCACACTCGGCTCTGCGCAGTTCACAGTCGGCGCTGCGCCCGGTGTGCAGCCTCCCGCCACTACCGTCGGCGGCATACCGCCTTCCAGGCCAACCATCGCGCTCACCTCGGGCGATAGCTCCCGCCCCGCCCCTGGAGGCCGGCGCAACGAGGGCGGCTTCCTCGAACTGAAGCTGCGCTGGTCGGGCCCCGGCTCGATCCTCGATACGGTGGGCATAGCTGCCGCTAACATCGGCGACTTCTGCCTCTCGGTTGACGCCGACGGTCGGCTGATCTGGCAGATCTACGACCCGCCCACGCCGGGCGCACATCGCAACGAGAACGGGTGGCACTATCTCGCCAGCGAGAGCCTTCTCCCGCCCAACCAGTGGCACACCGTCCGCGCCACCTGGGGCCCGGTCGGCATGAGCATCGCGGTGGACGGCGCCATCATCGCCTACGACCTGGTGAACCTGAGGCTCTCCGGCAGCGATGCGTTCATCGGCGACTTCCCCGGCGACAATGGTTGGACCGCCTATCAGGTCCATCGCTCCTTCATCGGCGAGGTCGGCGACCTGCGCTTCGGGAACTGAGTCGCGGAAGGTTGAGGCCGCTCTCAGGCCGAAGTTGACCTCCTGCGCCCAAGCTCGCTCGCAGGAGGTCCATCGTTATGCGTCGCTGCGTCATCTCTCTCGCAGCGCTGTGCTCGCTCATCGCGTGCAGCGCCCATGCTCAGCCGCCTCTGCTTCAGTCGTCCGTCCCCGGCGCGTTCAGCGTCCGTTACCTCACCGATCGCGCTATCGTCAGCGCCACCGTGGCCGCCCCCGAGGGCAGTGACGCCGCCACCTACACTCTCCGCGTGCGCCTGCCGGAACGCGTGCAGTGGGGCTATCTCGGCCGCGAACTGCTGCCGCAGGACGCTTTCGGCTGGGATGCGACCGGCTCCCGCGCCACCGTCGACCTTCCCTTCGGCACCACGCGCCTGCACCTCGGCTGGGCTGGCGACCCCTGCCTGCCTCCTGAAAGCGCGCAGGTACCACTGATGGTGGGCGCCGAGCAGGCCGGCAGCCTCCGCGCGCTCTTCAGCCTCGAGGGCATGGAGGCCACCGGCCGCGCTACCGGCATTGGCCCCGGTATTGCCGACATCAGCCTCGCGCTTGCAGACGACATCAACCCCGAGGCCGTCTCCGTGACGATCGATTCGGCCACCGCTGACGACTGGCGCGCGGTCGAGGGCGGCCTCATCACCGCCGCGCCGCTCATCATCGGCCCCGACCCGCTCCTCACGCTGCGGGCCCGCTCGCGCAACCTGACCGCAAGCCCCATCGAGCGCGTGGTGATCGAGAACGTGCGCCCGGCTACGGCCACTTCGCGCGTGCCCGGCGATGCCATGCCCGAGGGCGCGGTGCTGGTGGAGGCGGAGGATTTCAGCGACGCCGGCGGCACTCCGGTGCGCGTCGAACCCGGCTCGCACCATGACGCCAGCGGCAACGCCTGCGTCTTCACCTTCATCGGCGATGGAAGCTGGCTGGAGTGGAAGGTCACGCTGCCCACCGATGGCCTCTGGGACCTCTACGCCCGCGCGGCCTGCGGCGACATCGGCGCCTGGCGCGTCATCAGCGTGGATGGCGAGACGCCCGCGGGCCTCGAACTGGTCGAGTTCCCCGGCACCGGCGGATGGGCGCGCGGGCCGGGGCAGTGGTGGCTGATGCGCATCACCGGCGGCGAGGGGCAGCCGGGGCCGCTCGAGCTTGCCGCGGGCGAGCATACCATCCGCATGCGCGGCGTGCTCGACCGGCACCTCAACATGGACTACCTGCTACTCGCGCCGCACTGACCGCCGGCGAGGCGGGTTAAATGTCGGCGAACAGTCCCGATTCGGCGGTGACAAACGCCACTGTCGAACGTTAGTATATATGGAGACAAGTGTGCCAGCGCCGGCAGCAGGCTGTCCGCTCCAACTGGAGCGCGACGAGAGCGAG
>LSQX01339626.1_pt1 | contig 10985 bp, 8 predicted proteins | sample 654561 | NCBI WGS metagenome assembly LSQX01 (sample SAMN04489861, study PRJNA283612) | anaerobic digester metagenome | isolation source: 4 biogas reactors fed with cattle manure at either 37C or 55C with and... | place: Denmark: Kongens Lyngby | collected 2014 | reverse complement strand
ATCAACAACGTGGAAACGCTGGCCAGTGTGCCTCTTATTTTGCGACATGGTCCCGAGCGTTTCCGCAGAGAAGGCACAGAGACCTCGCCGGGTACAAAGACCTTCGCACTCACGGGGCATGTTGCCAATACAGGACTCATAGAAGTTCCCTTTGGCGCGACACTCCGGGAGATTGTTTTTGAAATCGGCGGCGGTGTGACGGACAACGCCGGTGTGGTCACGGACAAACCCTTCAAAGCCGTGCAGATCGGCGGTCCCTCGGGGGGCTGTCTGGTCATGGAACATCTGGATCTTCCTCTGGACTTTGACTCCCTCGGCAGTGTGGGCGCCATGGTCGGTTCGGGCGGTCTTGTGGTCATGAACGAACAGACCTGCATGATCAGTGTAGCCCGCTTCTTCATGCAGTTCGCGAGAAACGAATCCTGCGGCAAATGTGTGCTCTGCAGGGAAGGGACGCGCCAGATGCTGAATCTTCTGGATGAGATCATCGCGGGAGAAGCGACACTGAAAACGCTGGAGATTCTTGAGCAGACGGCTGAGGCTGTGAAGATCGGATCGCTCTGCGGTCTGGGCAAGACAGCCCCCAATCCGGTTCTTTCCACACTGCGCTATTTCAGAGACGAATATGAAGCCCACGTGATCGACAAGCATTGCCCCGCCGGGGTGTGCCCCGCCCTGTGTACGCCCGTCATCATTGAAGAGCTGTGTACAGGCTGCACCTTGTGTGCCCGCAAATGCCCCGTTGATGCCATCAGCGGCGCAAGAAAAGAAGTTCATCATATAGACCAGGATAAATGCATAAAATGCGGTGTTTGCCTGGAAACTTGCCGCTTTGACGCCATTGTGCAGGGAGCCGCCCAATGAATAGCAATACAAAAGATACCGTAAAAGAGACACTTTTTGTCGATGGAAAAGAACTGCCCATCAATGGGGAACGCAACGTGCTGGAGGTGGCTCGCAAAGCGGGTATTGACATCCCGACTTTCTGCTATCATTCGGAACTGAGCGTGTATGGCGCCTGTCGCCTTTGTCTTGTGGAGATTGAAGGCCGGGGCATTCAGGCCTCCTGTTCGGTTACACCGGAGCCGGGCATGCGCATCCGGACGAATACGAAGCAGGTTCGTGATATCCGCAAGATTTCACTGGAACTGATTCTGGCCAACCATGATCTCTCCTGCCCCACCTGTTCGCGCAGTGCCACCTGTCGCTTGCGTGAGCTTGCCGATCGCATGGGGATCAGCGACATACGTTACAAAGCCATTGAACAGAAAGCGCCTCTGGATCATTCGTCCCTCTCGCTGGTTCGGGATCCCAACAAATGCGTGCTCTGCGGTGACTGCGTCCGTGCCTGTGAGGAATTGCAGGGTGTGGGTGCCATAGACTTCGCTTTTCGCGGTGCCGACAGCGCTGTTCTCCCCGCCTTCAATCAGGATCTGGCTGAGGTGGAATGTGTCAACTGCGGGCTTTGCGCCACGGTCTGCCCCACCGGTGCGCTCACGCCCCGTTCGGAGATTGAAGAGGTCTGGGACGCACTGGATGATCCTGATAAAGTTGTGGTCGCTCAGATGGCACCGGCCGTGCGTGTGGGTCTGGGAGAATACTTCGGTATGGAGCCCGGGAGTGTCACGACGGGTCAGGCTGTATCCGCATTGAAAGCCATCGGATTTGATAAAGTCTTTGATACTTCTTTCACAGCGGACATGACAGTGCTGGAGGAAGGCGAAGAATTTCTGGATCGTTTCCGGAATAACGGCGTCCTCCCTCTTTTCACCTCCTGCTGTCCCGCCTGGGTGAAGTATGCGGAACAGTACGGCCCTGATCTGCTGCCCCATCTGTCGAGCTGCAAATCGCCGCAACAGATGTTCGGAAGCGTCGCCCGCCGTGTGCTTCCCGGGATGATGGACCTCGAAGGTAAAGAGCTGGTCATTGTATCGGTCATGCCCTGTACGGCGAAGAAGTTTGAAGCGAAACAGGAAAAATTCATTCATGACGGTGTTCCCGAGGTGAACCATGTCATCACCACAGCCGAGCTGGGACTCATGCTCCGTCAGTGCGGTTTGCAATTGGCCAATCTTGAAGCGGCCTCCTTTGACATGCCTCTGGGATTCAAGACGGGCGCCGGTGTTCTTTTCGGCGTGACCGGCGGTGTCACGGAAGCCGTGCTTCGCTATGCCGTGGAAGAGGTGCAGGGTAAAGCACTGGAAAATGTGGATTTCCGCGAGGTCCGTGGTGAGCAGGGTTTGCGTGAAGCGACCGTTACCGTGGAAGGTGTGGCGCTTCGGCTGGCCATTGTGAACGGACTTGCCCAGGCGGCTCCGGTCATTGAAAGCATCCGCAAAGGCACCAGCCCCTATCATCTGGTTGAAGTCATGGCCTGTCCCGGTGGTTGTGTGGCCGGTGCCGGTCAGCCCCATACTTTCAATCCCGCAGCCCGTCAGCAACGTACCCAGGCCATTTATGACACGGACAAGACGCTGGACTTTCACAAATCGCAGGAGAATCCTGAACTGGCCAAATGCTATGCAGAACATTTTGACGGAGTAGGCGGAAAGACTGCTCATGAACTGCTGCACACGAACTATACCCACAGAAAACGACTTCATGAAGTGGATCTCGCTTTGCAGGAAGGCGAAAGTCAGGGGACCCTCCCTGTCCAGGTTTGTGTGGGCACCAACTGCTTCCTCAATGGTTCTCAGGAGCTTTTACGCAAGCTCATGGCCCATGTGGATCAGAACGGCCTGAACGATCAGGTGAGCCTCACGGCGACCTTCTGCATGGAGAACTGCGGAAAGAGCCCCAATGTCCGCGTGGGGGATACCCATCTTGAAGCCTGTACCTTTGAGAGCGCCTGTGCGGCACTGGACAAGCATCTGGGCTGTGTGCCCCGTTAAATAAGCGCTCTGTATATAAACTTGCCCTGTCCCTGTCAAATTTGTCATGCTGGATTCCAAGTCCTCCACAGAAAAAGGAATCCATCATGATCCGCAAAGAAAAAGACATGGCTTGTGAAGTACGGGAAAATATGCGTGGTGGCGCAGGAACTGTAAGCCTGCGCCACCTTTTTCGTGCTGAAGAATTCACGGCACCGGTCCGGCTTTGTGCCATGCTCACCCTTCCGGCTGGAGCGGGCATCGGCTCCCATGAACATCTGAAAGAAGATGAGGTCTATTACATCACCCGGGGCTCAGGCATTCTCGATGATGGCAACACTCAGACCCGGGTCAGCCGTGGTGATGCCATCCTCACGGGCAAAGGGGAATCTCACGCCATATTCAATGATGGTGAGGAAGATCTGGAGTTCTTCGCCTTTATCGCCTGTTACCCGGAAGGAGAGGAAACATGAGCGCAATGCTGCTTTCTCTGCCCATGCCCGCAGAGGTCCGCTTCGGACGGGGAAGCATCGAAGGGCTTCTTCCTTTATGTGAATCCTTCGGAAAAAAAGGCTTTCTGGTTCATGGAGCTTCCATCAAAAAAAGCGGGAAACTGGCGTCTGTCCTTTCCCATGGAAAATCACAACCCGCCCTCTGGGAACATGAAGGGGGCGAACCGACCCTGACACAGACAACAGCACTGCGAGGCTATATCCGTGAAGTGGCTCCGGACTGGGTCATCGCTCTGGGCGGAGGCAGCGTTCTGGATCTGACCCGTGCGGCTGCGGGTTTGGCGAAGGCGCCGGGCTCCGTACTGGACTACCATGACGGTGCTGAGATTCCTGAGGCAACGATTCCCTTCATCGCCGTGCCCACCACAGCCGGCACAGGATCTGAGGCGACGACAGTATCCGTATTGACCAATACGGCAACGAGCGTCAAAAAGTCGATCCGCCACCCCTCATTCATGGCCCGGCTGGTCATTCTGGATCCGGAACTGTTGGAGAGCTGTCCCGTGTCCGTCTTGGCCGCTTCGGGTATGGATGCCCTCACACAGGCGCTGGAAGCTTATTGCAGCCGGGGCGCCACCGCTCTCACGGACAGTCTGGCCTTCAGTGCCGCTGAAAAACTGTATGCGGCATTGCCGGCCGCCTGCGAGGGTGACAATGCTGCTCTGGATGATCTGTTGCTCGGCTGTTATATGGCCGGTGTCGCTCTGGCCACAGCCAGGCTGGGGCTGGTTCACGGGTTGGCCCATCCTCTGGGCGCACGCTATGAAGCGGCCCATGGCCTTGTCTGCGCCTTCTGCCTCCCCCCTGTTCTGGCTTTCAACCGTTCTGCAATCCCGGAGAAATACGGGAAAATGGAACAGCTTTTCGGAGAAGATCCTCTGGTGGCTGTTGAAACGTTGATTCAGCGGCTGAAGCTGGAGTCACCTTTCCGGGGAAAGAAACTGGAAAATAAGGAGGCCATCATTGAAGAGAGTCTCGCTTCCGGTTCCACGAAAGCCAATCCCCGTGAGGTCAGCCGGGAAGATGTGGTGACAATACTGAAAACACTTTTTGCATGAAAGGGATTCAGGAAAAAGCCCGGATGAATGGTTTTGTTGTTTCCCGGGGAGTCGATGGAAAAATCAGTGGACCCAAGATCACAGAAAAAGGCATTTATTCTTGTTTATTTTGAAAATGGTGTAACAAAATGAGGCCTCGTCCAGTCCAACCTTCAGGGATACAGGAATCGCTGTGGCCTCCGCCCTCCCTGTTTCCCGGCCTTCTGTGTTTTTTTACTGCTCTTAGCTATAAGGAGTTGCAAGATGAAAGATTCCAGATATTTCATGATTCAAGGAGCTGTTATTCTGCTGTTCGTGGCTCTTTCCACTGCGGTGGCTGTACAGGCGGCTGAGCTGAATGAATCGCCGGAGGTGACCCTCCTCCGTGAAGCGGGGGGCGGCAAACTTTACGAGGTGGGCGGCCAGAAAATGCTGGTTATGGAAGGCTGCGCGGAGGAGATGGGCTATCAGCAGGGGCTCCTGCTTTCCAAAGAAATACGGCATATCATGCTGGAGGGATATATGAACAATTCCCTCTGGAACAAGGGCTATTCCAAAGAATATGTGCAGGCCCAGTCGGATCGCATGGAAAAATTCTTTCCCGACTCCATTCGCGAAGAATTGCAAGGCATGGTCAAGGGTCTGAAAGAGGCCGGTGTGGATGAATTGAGTTATGAAGATCTGCGCTTGGGTATCACCCAGGCGGAAATCCTGCATTTCCCTCCGGACGGTGCTCCGGCCTGTTCCAATTTTGCCTGTTGGGGCAAATGGACCAGCGACGGCCGGCTCCTGCACGGGCGTAATCTGGATTGGAGTATCAAGGGCGGTGCTCAGGACGATCATATCATCATGGTATGGCGGCCCAGCGGTGGTATTCCTTTCATGATGGTGGGCTGGGCCGGTGGTGTGGGCAGCGTAACGGGCATGAACTCCCAAGGCATCACCCTGGGTGAAATGACTCTTCCCTCTCCTGATGTGACCTTTGACGGCATGCCCCTTTTTCTGCAGATGCGTTTGTGTCTGGAACAATGCGGCACTCTTGAGGAAGCTGTTCAGTTTTTCCAGAAATGCCCCAGGACAACAGGCTGGAATTTTATTATCGGAGACAGCAAGATTCCTGATGGGCGCGCTCTGGAAACGGATGCGAAATATTGCACAGCCTTTGCGCCCATGGACCCCAAGGAAACAGATGCGACGGCGCACCGGGGCATGGTCGATGCTGTCCGGCGTACGAATCACCCGGCCGGTTTGGAACAGCTGCTCCGTCTTGCGGCGGCCTTCGGTCGGGAATATGGCATAGAGATCAGCTCTCAAGAGGAAATTGAAGCAGCCAAACCCTTGCTGATGGCCAATGACTCCTGGCAACGCTACGACTGGATCAGCCGTGAAATAGAACGTCAGCCCGGCAAGATGGATGTGAAAGAAGCTGTTGAGATTCTGGGAAGCGGCCCTGTTCAAGCCAGCAACACGCTTCACTCCTGCGTTTTTGATCCGCAGAACAAAGCCATCTGGGTGGCCAATGCAGCCAATAATCCGCCTGTACCCGCCTGGAAATTCCCTTATGTCCTTTTTGATCTGAGTCCCTGGTTCGATTGAGAGGCACACTGCTTTCTTGAGAGAAAGGAGCTGTGATATCCTTGAGGCTGATCGCTTCGGACTGGCCCGGAGAAAGAGCAAGGTCCTCTGATATGGCTCAACAATGGCGCTCTTACGCCAAAATCAACCTCTATCTGGATGTGCTGCGCAAACGTCACGACGGCTATCACGCCATAGAAACACTGTTTCAGTCTGTCAGCCTCTATGATGAACTGACAATCTCTGCTGAAAAAACAGATCTTGTTCTTACTGCGACGCAGCCCGGCCTGGATTGCGGACCTTCCAATCTGGTCTGGAAAGCGGCACGCCGTCTGCAGGAGATGAGCGGGTGCAGGCTGGGCGCCCGCATCCATCTTGAAAAGAATATTCCGCTGGCTGCGGGGCTGGCCGGAGGAAGCGGGAACGCTGCAGCGACACTGGCGGCTCTCAATGAATTATGGGATCTGAAACTCTCACAGGCGCAGTTGCTGGCCTGTGCCCGTCCCCTGGGCGCTGATGTATCTTTTTGTCTTGTCGGTGGAAGCCGGGCCGCCACACAAAAAGGGGATGTGCTTTATCCTCTCCCCCCCTTGCCGCCTGTCTGTTTCGTATTGGTACATCCGGCCATCTCTCTGAGTGCGGGCTTTATTTATACCCACCCCGCTTTGAAACTTTCCGCGGCCAGGCCTGTTGCAGGGCGTTCTTCCCCTTTTCGAAAGGCCTTGAGAGCCCTGAAATCGGAAGACTGGTCTTCGCTGGTTTATAACGCCATGGAAGTTCCCGCTTTTGAGGAACATCCCCGATTGGCTCTGTTGAAAAATGAATTGCTGACCGGAGGCTGTATTGCAGCGGCCATGAGCGGCAGCGGGCCTACCCTCTTCGGGATCTGTCTTTCTCTGGAAGAAGCGGAGAGAGTACGGGACTCCCTGAAATCGCTGGAGCCCGGTGAAAGTGTGTCCATTGTGCGCCCCTGTCTGCGGGGCGTTGAAAAAATGAATCCATAGACTTTGATACTTGTCGGTGCCCTGTCTTTGATGTAAAAGAAGGGGCTGTGGTAGAGTTGTTTTTATTTTGTCTGATCGTTATCCCCTGATTGATCGGTCAGCTTCATCAACCCGCTATGAAGGAAAGTACTTATGAGCAAGAAATTAAGCCGCCGTCGGTTTCTGGCCTGTGCCGCCGGAGCAATGGCCGCACCCATGATTGTTCCGCCTTCCGCCCTGGGCCGGGGCGGAGCCGTCCCACCCTCGGAACGTATCACAGCCGCCGGGATCGGTATCCGTGGCCGGGGCTTTCATGATCTCCGCTGGATGATCCACAACCCCGATGTGCAGGTCCTTGCCATTTGTGACATCCAGAAAAAGCAGCGGCTCGCTGTGAAAGAATTTGTGGACGGATACTATGACAATGAAGACTGTGCCATGTATTCGGACATGCGCGAATTCTTCGCTGAACGTCCTGATATTGATGCGGTGCTCATTGCCACAGGCGATCACTGGCATGCCCAGGCGTCCATCCGTGCCATGCGTGCGGGGAAAGACGTCTTTTCTGAAAAGCCTTCGGCCATGACCATTGCCGAAGGGCGCGCCGTCGTGGAAACAGCCGCCCAATATGGTCGGATTTACCAGACGGGAACGCAACGGCTGAGCGAAGCGAATCACGTTTTCTGTATTGAAATGGCGCGGACAGGGCGGCTCGGCCATGTGGCCACGGCCTATGCCCATATCGCTCCCTGGGATGCGGCGAAGATGCCGAGGAAATGGCTCCCGGCGCAACCGGAACCCGCCAAAGATGAAGTGGACTGGGATGCCTGGCTGGGCCCCTGTCCCTGGCGTCCTTATAATGAAGCCTACATTATGGGCGGCTGGCGCGGTGACTATGACTTCCACACCAGTTGCATCGGTGAGTGGGGCGCCCATACCTTTGCACAGGCGCAGATGGGCCTGGGCCTGGGCGAAACTTCCCCGGTGAAATATGAATATGTGGATAACGACAGCGGCGACGGCATGGTCTGTCATTTCGCCACGGGACAGAAACTTATTTTCTCCCGGGGCGACAAATACTGGCACGGCTCCTGTGGTGAACTCTTTGAAGGCGAGCGGGGCTGGTGTGCCGCTGCGGACGGCTACAGTATACCCGATGTTTCCGACCCGGAAATGCTCTCCGAGTTTGATGAAGTCGTGGGCGAATACAAGGCCCGTACAGGCCGGAGCCTCGATCATATGCGCAACTTCCTCGACTGTGTGAAGACACGGCAGGAAGCGGTGGCCAATCCCCGGGTGATGCATCATTCCATGTGTACCGTTCATGCGGCCAACGTCTGCATGTGGCTGGAGCGTGATATGGTTTATGATCCGAAGAATGAGCGCTTTGTCAACGATGATGAAGCCAACCGTTATCTCGCCCGTGCGGAACGGGCTCCCTGGACGCTCTGATCGGAAGAGATGATTTTTCTTGTCCACAACCGGTCAGTATCTGACCTGAACAGAAAGAAGGACAATCAACAATATGCGAAACATTCTTTTTATATTATGCGCCGCCCTGCTCGTGGCTTTCGGAAGTGTTGCTGATTCCGATGATCCGGTGGCGATACTCAAGTCCAATGCTTCCGTAGAGGCGAAATCGAATGCCTGTCTGAAGCTTTCCGTCTATGGCGGTGCCGAGGCCATCCCCGTATTGGAAGAACTGCTCAGCGACAATATTCTCTCCCACATGGCGCGCTATGCGCTGGAGCCCATGGCTGGTGATGAAGTGGACCAGGCCTTGCTCCGTGGCCTGTCGAAAACATCCGGGACCCTCAAGGCCGGGATCATCGCTTCTCTGGGCGTTCGTCAGGCTGCGAGTGCCACTGAGGCTCTGATCGCTGCGCTGAATGACGGACATCCCGAAGTATTGGAAGCCGCCATCCGGGCTCTGGGTCAACTGAGTCACGGTGCCGCTATTCTGGCTCTGGAAGATGTGAGCCTGCGCCCCGATCTTCCTCTGGCCATACGGGAAGCTACGGGTGAAGCACTCATGAACTGTGCTGAGGCTTATTTTGAAAGAGACCGGGAAGACCATGCGGCCGGCATTTACGAATATGTGTATTTCAACAAGTTCTTCCCCATCCATGTCCGGGCCGCCGGGCTGCGTGGCGCTGTCCGTACCCATGAAACTGATGCAGGCTGGCTGCTTCTGGCCAAAGCTTTCAAGAGTGATGAACCCGCTTTCTTCAAAATGGCGCTTCGTCTGGCTCTGGAAGTGACACCCAAAAAACGTACAGCTGGCCGGCTTGTTCATCTCCTGCCCGAATACAAGGAAAAGCAGAAGATTGAAGTGATTCAGACCCTGGGCGAACTGGGCGTACAAAATGTCGGGCAGGCACTGATTCTCGAAGCCATGGCCGGAAAAACGGAAATCCGTATCGCCGCACTCCGGGCCGTCACCAGACTGAGCTATAAGCCTGCACTGCCTCTGATCACCGCGCTGGCTGTGTCGGATGATGAAGCGCTCATGCCTGCAGCCCGCGAATGTCTGGCCTATTTCCCCGGAGAGGCCGGAGACGAGATTCTGGAGAAATTGCTCAAAAGTGAAGAACCCGCCACGCGCCAGGCTGCTGTGGAAATGCTCGCCATGGGTGGCCTGGAGAATATCTGCGATCGCCTCCTCTATATTGCACGGCGCGACAAAAGCAGTGCTGTGCGACTGGCCGCCATTGAGGGTGCAGCCAAACCGGCCCAGGCCCGGCATCTGTCGGAATTTGTGCGCCACTTCCTGCGCCCCCAATCCAAAGAAGAGCGGAGTGCAGCCGAAGAAGCCCTCAAATCCATCGCCACGAGAAACCGCAAGACGGGGATTCCTGATGGTGTTGTCAACGACCTGATCAATGCACTCAACCGCGGTGCAGCACAGCAGTCCGCTCTGATCAGCATCCTTACGGCTACGGGAACGCAACGTGCTTTTGATGCGCTCCTGACCAAATGCGCAGCCGAAGACGAGGCACTGCGCAATGAAGCGACGAAAGCCATCTGCGACTGGCCCCAGCCCCTGGCCATTCCCACCCTGCTGGAATGGGTGGAAGCCGACGGCAACAATCGTGACGCCGCTTTCAAAGGACTCGCACGGCTTCTGGCTTCCAAACAGGTGGCCGATGGAGACGCTATTCTCTATTATCAGAAACTCTTCGCCCGCACAAAAGGCGCTGATGAAAAGAAAGTGCTTCTGGGCGGACTGGCCAATCTCAGAACAGCCAGTGCTCTGGCCATGGCACTGGAACAGCTGGAAGATGCCGAGGTGAAGACTGAGGCCGGACATGCCGTGGCCGCGCTGGTGCGTATTGTTGAACAGACTGAGGAAGGCCTGGCGCTCAAAGAAAAAGCCTATGCCCTTCTCCCCGATCTGAAACAAGACTGATCAAGTAAAAGCTGAATTTTCCAGGGACAGACCTGAGCGCCTGATATGAAGGTGGCTGAAAAGGTCTATCCCTTTTTCTTTTTTTGGTGGAGAAAATGGACGGAATGGACGGAATGGACCAAGTGAACAGGCTGGGCACGGCATACCGTTCCCCTACGTGCCCTCGCACCTCGCACCTCCCCCGCCAACACTTCCAGCCTCCATGCCTTACCGGCGTCTTCCCGGTTTTTTTGCGCTGAGGTCTGGGTTCAAATGTGTTGCCTTCAACAACGCAAAAAAGACCGGGACCCAGAAGAAGACCAGACAAATGGGAAAGGAAAAGTCGAGGGACATTTTAGGGCAATAGCGTGTGGGCTAATGTTATATGTCGTGGACTTATGCCACAAGGTCAGGCTGTAAGTATGTCTCGGGCTCTTCAATCGGACGGATCGGACGGATCAGACGGATCGGACAAATCTGGGAGGGCTGAATGTAAGTTGCCCGATGTTACGCAAACACTTTGAGTTATTCTTACGCTTGCAGTCATACTTCCTGGGAACGCCAATTTCCACATTGGCAGACAGCGTGTATTGACCTGGAAAACCAAATAGCCTGTTTTG
>LSQX01062310.1_pt1 | contig 10985 bp, 8 predicted proteins | sample 654561 | NCBI WGS metagenome assembly LSQX01 (sample SAMN04489861, study PRJNA283612) | anaerobic digester metagenome | isolation source: 4 biogas reactors fed with cattle manure at either 37C or 55C with and... | place: Denmark: Kongens Lyngby | collected 2014 | reverse complement strand
TGCTGGACCTGCCGGAGGACCAACCGCTGCTGCTGGCAGAGGCCGAGGACAGCCCCTGGCACATTGAATTTGACCATGTGTCCTTCAGCTACAACGGCGTGGAGGACAACCTGACGGACATTTCCTTCCGTCTCAAGCAGGGCCAGACCCTGGGCATCATCGGCGCAACCGGCAGCGGCAAAACCACATTGACCAACCTGCTGCTGCGCCTGTACGACCCCAGCTCCGGCCGCGTCCTGCTCAACGGCCGGGATTTGCGGAGCATCCCCCGGGAGGAACTGAGTGCCCAGGTGGGCGTGGCCTTCCAGAGCGACTTCATGATGGCCGCCACCATAAGGGAGAACATCGCCTATTTCCGGGACATTGCGGAAAGTGACCTGATGGACGCCATCAAATCCGCCCAGGCGGAGGACTTCATCATGGCCACCAAGGACGCCCTCAATCACCAGGTGGAATCCCGCGGCAACAACCTCTCCGGCGGCCAGAAGCAGCGCTTGCTGATTGCCCGCGCCCTGGCGAACAAGCCCAGCCTGCTCATTCTGGATGACGCCTCCTCGGCGCTTGACTACCGCACCGACGCCGGGCTGCGCCGAGCGCTGTCGCATCACCACAGCGGCACCACCAGCGTCATCATCGCCCAGCGCGTCTCCTCCATCAAGGGGGCGGACCTCATTCTGGTGCTGGACGACGGCAAGGTCATCGGCCAGGGCAATCACGAGCATTTGATGGCCGCCTGCCCGCCCTACCGCGAGATCGCCGACATCCAGATGAGCGCCTTTGATGGCATGAACGGCGAAGAAAACGGGGTGAGCGCATGAGTGTGATTCGCGGCGGGCGCATGACGCGCAATGAAACCAGCGGGGACAAGCGCTCCCTGGTGGCCAACAAAATGCCCCGGCGGCAGATTGCCAAACGCTTGTGGCAGTACCTGGGCAGAAACCGCGCCCTGCTGCTGCTGGCGCTGCTGCTGACCCTGCTGTCCTCCTCCGTGGCCCTCTTCGGACCCAAGCTGTCGGGCCTGGCCATTGACGCCATTGGCCTGGGCGCGGGAGAGGCGCACATCCCCACGGTGCTGTACTACACGGGGCTGATGGCGCTGTGTTACGGCCTGTCCTCCCTGCTGGGCTTTCTGCTGTCCCGGGTCACCCTGCGCATGACGCGCAACATCATCTACCGCATGCGCAAGGACGTCTTTGACAGGCTGATCACCCTGCCGGTCAACTTCTTTGACCGCTACCAAGCCGGGGAAATTATCTCGGTGGTCAGCTATGACATCGACACGGTGAACGAAAGCCTGTCCACCGACTTTTTGCAGATTGTGCAAAGCTTTGTCACCGTCACCGTCTCCCTCATCATGATGCTGTCCATCAAGCCGGTGCTGACCCTGGTGTTTGTGGTCACCGTGCCGCTGACGGCGCTGTACACCCGCTGGATCACCGGGCGCACCCGCCCGCTGTTTCGCAAGCGCTCCGCCAAGCTGGGCGAGCTCAACGGCTACATGGAAGAGATGATGGGCGGCAAAAAAACCACCCGCGCCTATGGCCGGGAGGAGGAAGTGCTGGAACGCTTTGACCAGATCAACGGCGAGGCGGTGGACGCCTACACCACCAGCGAATACTACGGCACCATGATTGGGCCCTCCGTCAACTTCATCAACAACCTCTCCCTGGCGCTGATTTCGGTGTTTGGCGCGCTGCTCTTTTTGCGCGGCCAGGTGGGCCTGGGGGACATCTCCTCCTTTGTGCAGTATTCAAGGCGTTTTTCCGGCCCCATCAACGAGGTGGCCAGCATTCTGGGTGAACTGCAATCCGCCTTTTCCGCGGCTGAGCGCGTCTTCCGCCTGATTGACGCCAAGCCCGAAAAGCCTGATGCGCCGAATGCCTTCACGCTCACGGACGCGCAGGGCGATGTCAAGGCCGAGCATGTCAATTTCAGCTACCTCTCCGGCGTCCCGGTCATCCGTGATTTCTCCATGCACGCCAAGCCCGGGCAGCTCATCGCCATCGCCGGGCCCACGGGCGCGGGCAAGACCACCCTGGTGAACCTGCTCATGCGCTTTTATGACATCAATGAGGGCTCCATCACCCTGGACGGGCATGATATTTACCGTTTGACGCGGGAGAGCCTGCGCGCCAACTACACCATGGTGCTGCAGGACAGCTGGCTGTTTTACGGCTCCATCTTTGACAACATCGCCTACGCCCGGCCGGAGGCCACGCGGGAGGAGGTGGAGCAGGCCGCCCGCGCCGCCATGATTCATTCTTTCATCACCAAATTGCCGGAGGGCTATGACACCATCATCGGCGATGACGGGGTGAACATCAGCAAGGGCCAAAAGCAGCTGATCACCATCGCCCGCGCCATGCTGTCAAACGCCCGCATGCTGATTCTGGACGAGGCCACCTCCAACGTGGACACCCAGACGGAGCTCAAAATCCAGGCCGCCATGCGCCAGCTGATGGCGGGGCGCACCGCCTTTGTGATCGCCCACCGCCTAAGTACCATCCGCTCCGCCGACACCATTCTGGTGGTTCGGGATGGGAACATTGTAGAGCAGGGACGGCATGAGGATCTGATGGCGGAGAAGGGGTTTTATGCGTCGCTGTATAAGGCGCAGTTTGAGACGTATTAGCGGCTTCGCCTTCGCTTAAAAGCCTGCGGGCTTTTAAGCGTCAGGAAAACGGTGGGCGTTTCTTCGCTGTTTATTTCTTCCAAGGGGATATATTGATTTAGTAACTAACTGCATGCATCGGGTTGATGACGTTGCTAAAAAGGCTTGTCAGCCCTTGGATTGTTTCATTCTTAATCTCTGCCTCAAATGGCAAGCCAACGATGACAACCTCGGTTTGTGTGCCATTGTAAGGATTGGTGTAATAAAACGATTGTGATGAATATTTGTTTGAGGGATAAAACAACATGCCTGCCTTATACTTAGCAGTAGAAAATGAACAGTAGGACAAAATTTGGTGCAGGTCAGCCCGATGGGTCTCTTTGAGAATTGTAGAGGTTTGATTGCGACTGTAATAATGCACCTTGTACTTGGCGTCAATGGCAACACTTATTCTGTCTGTTTCAATCAATGCATCCGGCTCCAAATGCTTTAGTCCCCAACTGGGCAGATAGCCCCGAACTGTAAAACGAGGATTCTTGTATAACCTTGCGGGCATTTCGCGGACAATAGTTTGCACCGTGTGTTGTACATACTTTTCAAACAGGTCTGCAATATCAATGCGCCAGGCGCTGACCTCCTTGCTGTGTGCATTGAGAAACACATTTGCTTGGTTTTTCATAGCTTTAATTGCTTTGGGTTCATATGCATGCAAGGTGAATTGTTTGATTGGCATGGGTAGTATATGGTTGGATTTGATTGAAATGCTTTGAATCAACTCTCTTGATTGAAAACGAATAGTCATCGGGGTCGTAGGACGCTGAAGTTCTTCTTTCGCAATCTCAAATACCATTTTGGCTTGTCGCCATTCAGGGTGTTGGGGCGATAGCTCGTTGTCTCTTGAAGGGAACACCAACTTTTTATTGACATCATTCTCGTTTTCGATGTATCTGAGCCAATTAGTTGATGTTTTGGGATAAGGGTGGCTATGATCTATTGTTCGGAATTTGTGCCAGTTTACTTTAATGGCATCGGCATACGCTGTCACAAACTTCAATGCATCATAATACCGTGGTGGTCTTACCATTTCACCGGAAGCAAGGGGCATCGTGTCCAGATACTCAGGCTCTATGCTTACTTTAAGCATTAAGAGGATTTTGGTCAGTTGTTCAAATAGGAATTTATCGTCAGAAAATCGCGGACGGACAACGAAGTCGCCGATTTGTTTACCATTTACAGGAGAACGCAAAGGCACAGCGCCAATATACTTGCCGGTTGTAAACTGAAGTTCAGCAAATGGGTCATACCCTTCACATGCTGCCGAAACGTCCAGGAAGGCAAGGACATCCTGATTCAAGCTAATAAATTTATGGATGGCAGGACTCAACCGTCCTGCGCTGGTATTCTTAAAGTGCTTCTTTAAATCTATAAAACCCAAGGCACGGGGGCTATCATCTAGACAAGGAGCAATATAGAAGGTGCCCAAACTCAAAGGAATAATTCCTCTTTGATTTGTGACGCAAAGTAGTTTGAGAAGGCGTTTTAGCGCTAGTTAGAAGTCCTTCAGTGAGGTATTCCTTGATGAGGGGCATAATTTCATACTTGAGCCGTTTCTTCATCTCTTCTTCGCTGTCAGCAAGAAAATACCCTTGCCCCGGTTGCAGGTTCAGCTCTTCATCGCTAGCATACTGCTCAAATATACTGGCGATGGCATCATAATAATTGTGCATAAATCTCGGTGATTGAATGGCTTTAGGCCACAGGGTGTACCAGGCAAAACGCCGGCGCAATGCAAAATCTACCACCGCCAAACTACGGTCAGCGGTGTTCATGGTGGCAATCACATATAAATTGCTAGGTGGTGCGTTTAATTCTAAATCGTTCCTCAACTTGATAACAACATCTGATGCATCCATTTGATACTCAAACAAATAGAAAACTGGACCCAGTACATTGGATAGATTGGCGCGGTTGATTTCGTCTATAATCAGGATAACTTTCTGTTGGGGATTGTTGATTGCATATTTGATTGATTGAATCAATACACCATCCCTGGATTCGTACTTCAACTGATCTGAATCAAGGGTAGGACGGATGCCCCAAACGAAATCTGCATAGGATGTCTCAGCATGAAACTGGGTGAAGAAAGTTTTTGCCTTCATTCCGCTAGCGAGTAATTTTGTCATTCGGGTTTTCCCTGTGCCAGGAGGTCCTTGCAAGACAACATACTTCCTGTGCTCTAGCAAGGTGGTGACTTCTTGGATGTCGTCTTTTTCATCCTTTTTCACCAAAGCGTCTTGTATTCCCTTTTGTACGGCATCTCGTAAGGCTTTATTGGTAGGCCATTCGCGAATTTGTGCATAAGTAGCAAGAAAGCCTTTTACTTTGTTTTGACCTTCAATTGTTGTTGGGTCAATGATCTCACAAGCAGATATCACACTGCTGTAGCTTTTTACGAAATTCACAAAATTAGGTTCTTTGCTAACGAAGGCTTTGGGCAGGGGTGTTTCAATGTCTAAGAAACTCGGTTTGTTGTATCCGTTTTCTGAAACAAGTTTTGCAAAGAGGCGACGAATCCCCGGTTGAGCAGCCAAATCATAATCCTCTTTAAACCCTAACGAGCCCACACACAGGCTAACCAGCCACTTTCCTCTTTCGTCGTCTGGGAAAACGACCAGAGAAAAATCATGGTATGAGCCTGATGGCGCTTCGTCAGGCTGAATGAAGCCAAAGTAAGCGCCACCTTTTGTAAAAGCGTCATCTTTTACGTTCTCACGGTACACACAATTGACACCATTTGGCTTTGCACCAAATGATTCTGCCCAAGCTTTAAAGTCAGTTATAAATTCTTCTAACATCAACATACCTGCTATCTGATTTCTTGCTCAATCCCATCAAAATGCTTCGACTCAAAAAAATCTGCCAGCGTAATGTCCAAACCATCACAAATCTTCTTGATGGTAATGATGCCTGGGTTCTTGCTCTTTTGATTGAGGATGCTATAAACGGTAGAAGGTGAGATGCCTGAGTTATCTGCCAATGCATTAATCGTCAAGCCATGTTGCTCACACAGCTCATGAATCCGATTTGCAACGGCACGCTTTGTCCCCAAACTGGCACCCCATTTACGATTTATCCCAAGTCAATATAGCAAAACACACCCAAAAAGGTGTGGGATATATCGCGATTGATGCACTTGTCTGTCTTTGAATTGCCTTTATGTAAAGTATTCTAAGTGGATTATTCCCCCACCGTCTTAACCCCCCACACAAAGCCCACCACATGCCCGACCCAGATCAAAGCCAGCAGCGCCTGGCCCCAGGGGATGCGGCGCATAAAGAAGATGCCAAGGCCCATCACCACCGTCACCGTCAAAATGACGCGGAGCTTGGCGGCGCGGGTCATGCCGCGGCCCTGCAGGAAGCTTTCCAGGTTGTCCTTGTACAGCTTGGTGTTGAGAAACCAGGTGTGCAGCTTCTCGCTGCCGCGGGAAAAGCCAAAGGCCGCCATCACCAAAAAGGGGAAGGCCGGCAGCAGCGGCACGATGGCGCCCACAAAACCCAAGGCCAGGCCCACAAAGCCCAGCACCAGATAAAACTTTTTCTTCATCATTCAAAATCCATGGAACAGGTCAATTCTCCTTCATCGGGCAAAGAAGCCGCGCATGTTCATTGTACCCAACCGACATTTGCCGCGCAACGAACAGCCTTGTGCGGCCATTCCGGGCACACCAGCACGCGCGCCTTGCCGGGTATCATCCATGGGCAAGGAAAACCACCGGAGGAAGAGATGAGCGGCAAGCCCCTGGACCTGTCCCTGTCCGTGCACGCCCTGTGCATAACCTACCCGGAGCTGGCACAGGCGCTGGCGGACATTGGCTTTGTGGACATCGTAAAGCCCGGCATGCTGCAGAGCGTGGGCCGCTTCATGACCCTGCCCATGGGCGCCAGGATGCGCAAAATCCCCCTGGACACCATCAAGGAGAAGCTGGCGGAACAGGGCTTCACCGTCGTTTCCGAGTAGGTTTTCCGCCGTCAACCATCAAAAGCCAAACGATAAAAAGGCGCAATGGACCATCCAGGCAAAACGCTGATGCCTTCAGCCAATATCAACAAAAAACAGCGCCGGTCAGCCTTTCCCCACAACCGGCGCTGTTATTTTCAATCATCCAGCCATCATCAAACCGTCAGGCGGACGTCCGTATCTCCCTTGCCCAGCGCAAAGGTCACGGCCTTCCCATCCACCACCAATTCATACTCCCCGCGCGTGGCGAAAAGCGCCGCCCGGCCCTGCTCATCCGTGCGCAGGCGGCCCTTGCTCATCCATTCTTCGGTAATCAGTTCCTTCAGTCGCCCATAGGCGGGCTTTACGGAATTGTCATGCCGCAGCAGGCCCGAGGGCGCCTTCAGCCACATGCCGTCCACCGCGTCCCACACCGTGATGGCTTCCACCAGCGGATGGGCATACAGCTCGGTGTACATCTCTTCCACCTCGCGCTTTTGCCGCTCCTCGCCCTCCTGTGTGCTGGGCCATTCATCCACCTGCCAGTCGTTCAGGTCCACGATGTGCTTTGGCATCAAATCGCCCGAAATCAGGGTGTTCTCGGTGAAGTGCAGGGGCAAGCCAAAGCGTGAGAACCGCTCCAGCACACGCTGCACCTTTTCCAGGCCCCAGTAGCCCTGGTGCTGGTGGGATTGCAGGCCGATGACATCGATCCCAATGCCCGCGTCCAGGCAGTCGGCGATTAAACGCTCATACTTCTCGGACATATCAAAGTCGTTCAGAATCAGGGTGGCCTTGGGGTTGGCCGCCCGCGCCTGCTCAAACACCGCCTTCACCATGCCCACCCGGCCCAGGTCCTTAGCAATCCGGGTGACGGCGTTGTCATACTTGTCAAACTCCGGCATGATGACCACCTCGTTGATTACGTCCCAGGTGTCAATCAGGCCCTTGAAGTCGCTCACCTCACGGGCAATCCGCGCCAGCTGCTTTTCCAGAATGGTCTTGTTGTCATACCGCAGCAGCCAGGGCGCGCACACCGTGTGCCAGCACAGGGGATGGCCCTTGGTCTTCACGCCGCGGGCTTTCAGCCACTGGGCGCCCTTGAGGGTGGCTTCGGAGATGGGTTCGCCTTCATGGGGCTCAAAGCGCCCCCAGTAAAAGGGCAGGGTGCCGTAGTTGAACACCGCCATCATCTTGGAAAGCCTGTCCATCAGCTCATACTTGCGCTCCAGCAGCGTGTCCTCCGACGCCACTTCCACCGCGTCAAAGGCGCCAAAGCCAAACAGGAACTCGTGTTTGGTCTGCTGGTAGGACAGGTTTTTGTTTTGTAGGGGCCTGCCCTCCCTGTCTACCAGGGTCAGCAGGGCCTTTTGCTTGCGGTGATCAAATCGGGTGTTCATGGCGTCTCCTTATTTGTTATTCAGGTATAAAAAATCAACCTTTGACCGAGCCGATGCTGAGCCCGGTGACGAAGTATTTTTGCAGGAAGGGGTACACCACCATGATGGGCAGGGCCGAAATCACCGTGATGGCCGCGCGGATGGTGATGGGCGTGGTGGTGTTGCGCGCGGACAGGGCAGAGGTGGAGCTCAGCGCCGCGTTGGAGCTGGCCTGGGTGGTGGCCAGCTTCATTTTGAGCAGGTATTGCAGGGTGTGCAGCTTGGGCTTGCCGGCATTGTACAGGTGGGTGTCAAACCAGCTGTTCCAGGAGCCAACCGCCACAAACAGCGCCACTGTTGCCAAAACCGGCAGGCAAAGCGGCGCGATAATCTGCCAGAACACGCGGAACTCGCCCGCGCCGTCAATGCGCGCGGACTCCACCAGGGCGTCAGGCAGGCCAATGATGTAGGTGCGGATCACAATCATGTTAAAGCAGCTGATCATGGTGGGGATGACATACACCCAAAAGCTCTTGCCCAGGTTGAGGGTGCGGGAAATCAGCAGATAATTGGGGATGAGGCCGGCATTCACATACATGGTCAGCACAAACACAAACGTGATGAACTTGCGCAGCACATATTCCGTGCGCGAGAGGGTGTAGGCCAGCATGCTGGTCAGCACCAGGTTTAAAATGGTGGACACCACCGTGCGGGCGACAGAAACCAGGAAGGCTGAGAAGACATATTCATCCGCCAGCACGCCTTTGTAGCTTTCCAGGGAGAAGGTGCGCGGCCAGATGTGGATGCCCCCGCGGATGGCGTCTGTGCCATCATTAAAGGAGATGGCCACGGTGTTGAGCACAGGGTACAGCGTCAGCACCATCAGCGCCAGCAGCACCAGGGTGATGGCCAGATGAAAAGCAAAATCCTTGGCCTTTGAGCCCCGCCCCACGGCGCCCTTTTGAATCAGTTTTCTTTGCATTCTTGCGCCTCCTTTACAGCAGGGTGGGTTCGTCCAGCTTGCGGGCGATGGTGTTGGCACTCAGCAACAGCACGATGGCAACCACGCTTTTGAAGATGCCTGCTGCCGTGGCCCTGCCATACTGGCTCATGCTGATGCCGTACTTGAGCACGAAGATGTCAATGGTCTGTGACCAGTCAATCAGCAGGTTCTGGCCCATCAGGTAGGGAATGTCGAAATTGCCTTCGGACTGGCCGCCAATCAGCATGCCAATGTTCATCACCAGCAAAATCACAAAGGTGGATTTGATGCCCGGCAGGGTGATGTGCAAAATCTTGCGCAGCCGCCCCGCGCCGTCCATCTCCGCTGCTTCATACAGGGCCGGGTCAATGGCAGACATGGCCGACAGATAGATGATGGAGTTCCAGCCGGTCTCCTTCCATACGTGGATGATGCCCACCAGCCACCAGAAATACTTGCCATCCCCCAGCCAGAACACGGGGGATTGTATGACGCCCAGGCTCATGAGCAATTGGTTCACCGCGCCGTCAGTGGCAAACATGGACTGCGCCAGGCCCACCACAATGACCCAGGACAGGAAGTGGGGCAGGTAGGTCACCGTCTGCACAGTGCGCTTGAAACGCCGCTGCTTGACCTCGTTGAGCATCACTGCCAGCACGATGGCGGACACCGTGTTGAACACCAGGGTGATGACACTCATGGCGAAGGTGTTGCGGATAGCCAGGAAAAACTCCTGCCTGGAAAACAGCCACTTGAAGTTGTCCAGCCCCACCCAGAGGTTATCAAACATAGGTTTGGATGGCTTGTAGTTCATAAAGGCGGTGATCCAGCCCCACAGCGGGGCATAGTGAAAGAGCAGGATGTAGAGCAGCATGGGCACACTCATCAGCACCAATTGCCTTTGCTGGATCAGGGTGTGCCAGAAGGAGGCCTTGTTGTGTGGCAGGCTCGCGCGATTTTTTTGCATGGCAACCTACTTTCAGTCAGGGAAGAGGGCTTGTTTGATAGAAAAAGCCCCAACCACGGGCGTTCCGCGGCTGGGGCAGGCGGGTGGTGTTATGACAGTTTCGCGTTGAGCTCTAGGATGATTTTTTGCATGAAGGCTTCAAATTCCGCGACGCCGGCATTGTCCAGCTCCACCACGAAGGCGTCCCACACCGCGTCAAAGGTGCCGGGGGCTGCCATGATGGCCTGGGGCAGGTCACGGGCCTGGATGTCAATCATCCGGGTGTTGATGTCGTTCATGTCCGGGTAGGGGTTGAGGTCGATCTGCCAGGCCGCATAATAGGGCTGGTTGGGCGGGGCGGGGTTGAAGAATTCCGCCGGCGTCCTCATGTTGTACTTGGTGAGGAATTCCTTGTCATAATCGCTCATCATGTCAAAGTACAGTTCGGGCTGCAAGGCAGAGTCCCAGCTGTTGCCGTTGTCCATGGTGCCCTCTTTCTTGGGGGCATTGTAGAAGAGCTGCTTGGCCTTGTTGGCGTTTTGCCAGGTGGGGTTGTCGTTGTTGGCCTTTTGCTCATCTGTCCGCAGGTAGCGGCCATTTTCAACGTAGTAGTCCTCACCCTCAACGCCCCAATGGAAGAGGGTCTGCCATTCGTCATCCAGCATGCGCTCAAACATCATCACCAGGCGCTCGGGATATTCGCAGTTGATGGAGATGCCAAAGCCGCGGTTGATGTTGATGACCGGCTGGTCCAAGTAGTGCTCGGTGATGGACTCGTCATACACCAGCGGCAGGCCGATGTAGGTGGAGTCGTACATCTTCTGGGCCACCAGGGAGTCAGTGGCGTTCTGGAAGTTCCAGTATTGGTCGAACATGCCCAGCACGCGCCCGGTGGACAGCTTGGCCAGGTATTGGTCAAAGTTCTGTACCAGGGTGTCCTGGTCAATCAGGCCTTTGTGGAAAACCTCGTTCAGTTTTTGGTAATAGGGCTTGGCATAGGACTTGTTGTGGAAGGCGTCCACCTTGTAGTTGTCATCCCAGTGCACAAACTGTCTCTTATACACATCT
>LSQX01339434.1_pt1 | contig 10987 bp, 8 predicted proteins | sample 654561 | NCBI WGS metagenome assembly LSQX01 (sample SAMN04489861, study PRJNA283612) | anaerobic digester metagenome | isolation source: 4 biogas reactors fed with cattle manure at either 37C or 55C with and... | place: Denmark: Kongens Lyngby | collected 2014 | reverse complement strand
GAAAAACAAACAGCTCTCGAATTAGACTTTTTTATGTTAAAAAACGGTGCAGAGGCTCTGTCTTTTGATACAATTGTTGTAAGCGGTAAAAATTCAGCGTTACCGCACGGCGTGCCATCCGATAAAAAAGTTAGCAAGGGCGACTTTATTACTATGGATTTTGGCGCCGTTTATAATGGCTATCATAGCGATATGACGCGTACCGTTATTTTAGGAGAGCCTTCAAAAGAACAGATAAAGGTCTATGAAACGGTACTTAAAGCACAAAACGAAGCTTTAGGCGTTCTAAAACACGGTATTTCGGGAGTTGACGCCGATAAAGCGGCGCGGGATATAATAGAGAGCGCCGGTTTCGGCAAATATTTCGGTCACGGCACAGGGCATAGCGTAGGGCTTGAAATCCATGAAAACCCCTCGCTTTCACCACGGAGTGAGTATACACTTTTTACGGGCAATGTTGTAACGGTTGAGCCGGGAATTTATTTACCCCGAAAATTCGGTGTCAGAATTGAGGATATGGCGGTTATAACGAAAGACGGATATGAAAATTTAACGAATAGCACAAAAGAGTTAATCTGCCTTTAAGCCATCCGAACCCATTTTAAGTTCAAGCTGCGTGCTTTAATACTGTGTTTTGCTCAATCGCAACGCCAAAGGAGGCTATTATGATTACTGACTTTGAAAAACTAAAAAATGAATGTGAAAAATGCCGTAACTGTGAGCTTTTTAAAACGCGGACAAATGTTGTTTTCGGCAAAGGCAACCCTAACGCAAAAGTTATGTTTATAGGTGAAGGACCGGGCGAAAACGAGGATTTAAAAGGTGAGCCTTTCATAGGCAGGGGCGGTGTTTTACTCGATAAATATTTAAGCTCTATCGACCTTGACAGAAATAAAAATATCTACATAGCAAACATAGTAAAGTGCCGGCCTCCAAAAAACCGTGACCCCTTACCGGCAGAACAAGAGGAATGTATAAAATGGCTCCGTGAACAGGTAAAAATAATAAAACCCAAAATTATTGTATGCCTTGGCAGGGTTGCCGCACAACGACTAATTTCTCCTGATTTTAAGGTGACTGTGGAGCATGGAAAGTTTTTTGAAAAGGGCGGAATTCTTTTTATGGGCACATTCCACCCCGCCGCGCTTTTAAGAAATCCTAATAATAAACCGGCGGCACTTGAAGACTTTCTTTCACTTAGAGATAAACTGAATACATTATAGATTTATATAAAAAAGGTAAGGCGACAGCTCTTTTCTGCTGCCGCCTTATTTTTATATCTTTTAGCGGTATAACGCTCCGTAAGCATCACATGCTCTAAAATCTGCGCTTTCAAGCTCTTTCGTGCCGAATGCTCCCCATGAATGAGGACGATAAATTTTACTGTCACACACATTATGAAGTGCAACGGGTATACGCAGCATACTTGCAAGTGTTATAATATCTGCTCCTATATGCCCATAAGCAATCGCGCCGTGATTTGCTCCCCAATTTGCCATTACGGAATAAACATCCTTGAATACTCCGCTGCCCGTAAGATTTGGTACGAACCAAGTCGTAGGCCATGTCGGGTCCGTTCTCATATCAAGAGTTTTATGAACATCGTCCGGCAAGGTCACTGTATAACCCTCCGCTATTTGGATAAACGGACCTAAACCGTCTGCAATATTAATTCTTATCATCGTAACGGGCATTTCCGCCTGTGTTTTGAAATGTGACGAATAGCCGCCGCCTCTGAAATAACCTTTATCGCTTGGGCACCAATCCGTAGCAGAAAGCATAGCGTCTATATCCTCTTTCGTTACATCCCACCACTTTTTCATAAGAGAGTTTCCGTCTTTATCCTTACTTACGCCCGTAGCGTCAAGCGCCGTGGCGCCTGAGTTTATAAGGTGGATAAAGCCGTCTTTCGCCTTACCCTCTAAAGTGTAACCCGTAACTCTCTTTACAGCGTCAGGGCTCCAGAATGTTCTGACATCAGAAAACATTACTGCGGCATTCGTCAATAATTTTGCTAAAAGCATAGACGCTCCGTTAAGCCCGTCATTTTCCGTAGCGAAAATTTGAGGCTCCCTTTTCCCTGTCCAGTCAAAGCTTGTGTTAAGAATTGCCTCTGTAAAGTCGCAGTTTGGCATAAAGTCGGTCCACTGCCTTTGTCCCTGAAAGCCGCCCATAATAGCGTTTTTGCCGAGCGCCTCCTCATGCCAGCCCGTAAACAACGCGCCCGGCTTTTTAGCCTCGTCGCCGGTGGGGATAATATTTTTAAGCTTAGGATTACCAAGCATAATATCACGGCAAATAAGTGTCATTTTAACGACATATTCCCACTCATAGTCCTTGCGCTCTCTTGATGATTGAACATAGTCTACACCGTCTTTTTTAGATGGCGGGTTTTTATCAAATCCTTCCTTGCAATTTTCTTTAACCCATTTAAGTGCAACTTCGTATTCCTCATGGTCATATATTCCAAGCTCTACCCTGCGATTTACTTCACTCATATCAACCCATTCAGAGCGAATGCCAAGATATTTTTGAAAGAATGACGCGTCGCAGTACGAGCCCATAATACCCATTGAAACATTGCCTATGCTTACATATGTTTTCCCTCTCATTTGCCCGACGCTAAAAGCCGCGCGCGCAAAACGGAGAATTTTTTCCGCTACATCTTCGGGAATGCTATTGTCAGTAACATCTTGAACATCACGCCCATAAATCGAAAAGGCGGGCAATCCCTTTTGTGCGTGTGCTGCCAAAACAGCGGCAAGATAAACGGCGCCGGGGCGCTCTGTCCCATTAAAACCCCATACGGCTTTAATTGTCTGAGGATCCATATCCATCGTTTCGCTGCCGTAGCACCAGCAAGGCGTTACAGAAAGCGTTGCACATACATTTTGTGTGCTGAAAAACTCCGCACATTTTGCCGCCTCTGCCCCTCCGCCTATGGAGCAAGGGGAAATGACGACTTTCGCCGGCGTACCGTCAGCATAAAAACAGTTTGACTCTATAAGCTCTTTAGCGGCATTTGCCATAGCGGCACTTTTAGCCTCAAGACTTTCTCTCACACCGCCCCAACGACCGTCAATAATAGGTCTTATGCCTATTTTCGGATAACTCATTAAAACAACTCCTTAAACCCTAATATTATTAAAAATCATAACATAAACACACTTAATAAACGGCGTATTTTCTTATATTCACATTAATCGGCACACCGTTTATGCGGCCTATATCCATTGTTATTATATATATTTTTCCGTCCTCTAAAAGAATAGTCATCCCCTCTGCCTCTGCATCATCACCAAGATTTCGTTTGAATACCTCTTTTACAACCCCGGTGTCAAGGTCAACAGAAAGCACAGGTTGGTCGCCGTCTGTATCAGTGGAGCAGTAAAGCTTGCCGCCATATACCTCACAGCCCTGTACGCGGTGAATTTCCGCTGTGTTTGAATGTTTATCTATAAGAGGAATTTCTTTTACAAGCTCCATAGTATCAAGGTCAAATACATTTAGCTGCACGGCATGATTCCATTCTGCCGTATAAAGCACGCCTTTTTCTGCGTCCACTGCGCACCACGGCACGCCGTCAACATGAAGCTCTTGCGGCAGCAGATATTTTTCACCCGTATATTTTAATGTTTCGGCATCGTAAACCACGATATAAGGATTAAGATAGTCGCTCCCATCTTCAACGGCGGCATAAATCTTGCCGTCATAAAAACTGCACCCGCCAATGTGATTTAATCCTTTAATCAAAAGGTCTGTAGGTATTGCTATTAGGTTTTTTAATATAACATCTCCGCTTAAAGTCGTTTTCGTTAAAAAATAATTAGAACTGAAATAATAGTATTCACCGTCAGTCGTCATCCCTTGCGCACGGGTAAGAGCCTCTGTCATAACGAATGTTTGCGTTTCAACAAGCTTTGCTCCCGTAGGCTCTGTTACCGGTAAAAAGCTCGAAATAATAAGCATTATGGCACAGATAAATGACCATATTGCCTTTGGTACGCTTAGAGCGCTTCCATTTAACATAAAAACTCCTCAATTCTGTTCATTAGAAAATATATTTTTATAAACGCTTTTACACATTAGAAATAACGCCTTTTTTTAAGATAATGTTTGCATAAAGCGCCTTTTCGCTCGTAGCTATAACAGCATATGCGTTTTTAGCTCTTTCGTAAAACAAAAACCGCTCAATTTGTGAAATCTGTGCTGTGGGACACGCCTTTTTAACTATTTTCTCATATTCCTCCCAGATAACGGGTTTTGCTGTACCATTTGATGCTGCTTCCATTAGAATAACGGGGCTTTCCACATATGTATCAAGCGGAAAAAGCTGCAGAACAGCATTAAGAACGGGTAAAACACCGTGTCCGTCACATCGGACAAGCCTTTTGCCGCATGAGGCGGCAGGAAAATTACCGTCCCCTATTACAATCTCATCACCGTGACCCATTTCATGAAGTATTTTCAAAAGCTCTGGTGAAATAATATCCGGTATTCCGATTAGCATACATTTTCTCCTTTACACAGAAGCTAATTATTATAATCCTTTATTTTCCTTTAACTGTCTAACATCTGAACCTTTAAATGTAACGAGGTCATAAGAGCCTATTCTTGAGGCAAGGCGCTCGCCGTATCTCTCGTCAAGCTCCTCAACTGAAAGATTTGAATTAATAATTACGGGACTTCCCGAAAGCAACCTTTCATTAATAATGCTATAAAGTGCCGTTTCGGAAAACGAAGTTTTAAACTCCGTTCCCAAGTCATCAATAATAAGCAAATCACAATCAAGATAAAAATCCTCGCTCGTTTCATCGCTATATCTTGAAAAATGCTCTCTTTCAAGGCGGCGCAGCATATTCGGGGCGGAAACATAAATCACATTAAACCCTTTTTTTGTAACAACATTAGCAATAGCAAGAGACAAATGTGTTTTCCCAAGCCCTGTTCTGCCGCAGAAATGCATATTATTTGAGTCAAGAGAAAATGTTTCGGCATATTTCGTACAGTAGCTAAGCACGGTTTTCATCCAGTCGCGCGTACTCACACCCGTATCGGGATTTTTTTCGATAGGATAAAAGTTAAGGTCAAAATTATCAAATGTGCATTTTGCCAAAGGCGCCGTCTTTGAAAGCTCCTCGTACGCATATTTCCTCAATAAATCTATATGGCATATGCAGTATCTCCCCTCAGTATATCCTTTATCGTCGCATAGCGGACACTCGTACTGCGGTTCAAGATAATCTGCCGGAAAGTCTGAAATCCTAAGAAGCTCCTCACGGTCCTTTTGAGCCTGAAGGTTTTGCCTTTGCAAAATGCTAAGAGCTTGCTCTACATTCTCCCTTTTGCCAAGTAATGCCGTAGCGTCCGTAACCGCAGACTTCATCTGCTCCTCTATTACCGTAAGCTCCGGACATCTTTCTATAACTTCTTCTCTATGTAAAGATGCAAGAGCTTTCGCATTCTCACGGCGGTTCTCTAACTCCTTTTCAGCTTTTCTATAAATTTCTTGATTGTATCTCATCACAACCCGCCTTCCGTTTTTTCTATCAAGTCATAAATAACAGAGCGACCCATTTTGACTTTGTCATACGAGCGTTCTTTATTTCCCTTGTTAAACTTCCCGTTAGAACATGTTTTTGCGGCAATCGTTTCTTTGTCACGATAACCTTTACTATGCCACTGTCTCAAAGTTTTATTAGCATATGAAAACGAGTTGTTTGCCCCGTCTGACTTAGCTTTCTCGAACACAAAAGTAATAATACCCGCATCAAAACCAAGCGTTTCAATCCATGCCCTTAAATACTTAATTTGTGAGCTGTTAGGCTCTTTTCTGCCAAAATCAAATTTATGTGAAAGCGCAGAAAAGATAGAAATTACTTCATTATGTAATCCGATTTCCCTTTCAGCATCACCAAGAGTTTTTACACCGTTCTTCTTCCATTCCTCCGCAAGCCTTTTTATGCCTAACGCAGAAGTGTTGCCAAGTAACTTTGCGTGCTGTACTAACATTAATATAATATCGGCGGAAAAACCGAAATAATCGTAAATCATAAGTAAAATTGCCTGTGTATTATATCCAAATGTATTAGACAATACATTTTGTGCCTCACTAAAAATAAAGCTTATCTCCTCAGACTCTGAAAGCCTTTTTGCCACTTCCCCATGAGTTGGCGGCTTTACCGGAATAGACGGCACGGGTCTTTCTATTTTCTTTTCCTTTATAACTTCTGTTTCTTGTATTTTCTCTGTCTTTTGAGATTGCCCAGTTTCTCCTAAAATGAGTACATTTGCTTTTTGCCAATATAAAAGTGCGTCCTCTACGGCTGCCGTTGTAAGACCCGTTGCTTTTTCTATTGTTTTTATACAATGTTTTGAGTTATCTTTTAATATAAAAAGCAATACCTTGAGCGCCGCGCCGGAAGCAAGCTTTAGGTGTTCATCTAATATAGAGTCGGGAATAGCTATGCAACTTCCCCAACAATCGGGATTTAGCCGAAACATCGTTTTCTCCTTGTTTTTAATCATTCGTTATGAACAAAAGCGCTATAGCATAAGGACCGCAATGTGAAGTCATAGTACATCCCGCCTGCACTTCGATAGTCTTTTTAAAATAAAAGGTCTTTTCTATTTTACTTCTTATTTTTTCTTTGTCTTCATCAGAAATTCCCAGGGTATATACAAATACAGCGATTTTATTATCAATATTCTCCTTATATTCAGAAATAATATCATCTATATAAGATAACTGGCACTGCAAAAGCCGACCCCTGTACTTTCTTTTTACGGAAAGCGCGCCCCCGCGTGATTCAATGCAAAGCTTTATCCCCAAGGCATTTGCACCGAAGCGCGCTAAAGCCGAGCATCTTCCGCCCTTGTGAAGATAATCAAGGTTATTTATTACAAAGGTGATTTTAACTTTCGTTTTTAACTGCTCTAATTCCGTTATAATCTCCTTTGAGGATAATCCGCTTTCACGCATTTCACAACCTCTTAAAAGAAGAAGTGATATAGCCGCCGTTGCAAGAAGAGAATCTATAACATATACATTCGGAAAATCCTTTGATGCAATAAGCGCGCTTTGGTGTGAGCCTGAAAGCTTAGATGAAAGAGAAATATGTATGATACTGTACCCTGCTTTGCTAAGCCTTCCAAAAACATCAATATATTCGCCAACCGTTACGGCAGATGTTTTCGGAAGCATTTTTGTTCTGTCTACATAGTCAATAACATCGGGAGATTGTATATCCTCCCCGTCCTTAAAGCTATCGTCTCCAAGAACAATATGCAAGGGTATAACCTCAATGTCAGTATAGCGAAGGGCAATATCCTTTGGTAAATCCCCTGCGCTATCAATAGTAAAAAATATTTTTTCCATTCCCTGCCTCGTCATTTAGTAAATTTGAACAACACTCCCACAGAGTATTCACCGTTGCTTTTTTGACCGGGTATGTCCGAAAGAGCATTGTCAGAGGAAAATGTTTTTCCGGCACATATATATCCGCCGGAAACGGCGCAAATGCTTTCCGCAGCTTCGTCGTGGCTGCCGCCTAAGCCCTTCGTCCACTTCAATTCACCGGAATACGAAAAACACGCTACAACAATATCTTGCCCGCCATTGTTGCCAACGGCTCTTAAATCTCTTATTGATGACTTTGAATAGCCGGCAGCAACATAGCCGTCCGCCGTGCAGACTACGCTTGAAAAGCTATCATCGTACTGCCCTCTAAACGGACTGCCCCAGAATATAGTCCCTTCTTTATCCACTCTAATTATATAAGCGTCATACTCTCCTTTTGCAGAAAGCTCTCCCGTAAAAAAGCCGTCCATAGAGTTTGAGCGGCCAACGATAACGCAACCGTCGCCATTGTTTGCAAGAGTAATCCCGGGGAAGTATTCTATATTAGAGCCTGATATGGGCGTTGCCCAAACTTGTTTACCCTTACTGTCAAGCTTAATTACTGCGGCGTCACTTTTGCCCTTGCACTCGAAAAAGAAGTCGGAGTAAATAACAGCCGAAATGTAAAAGCCTCCATCTTTTGCAGCGCATATGCCTACAAAACGGTCCCGTGCGCCGCCTATAATATTTGCAAAAAGCTTTTCGCCCGACGAGGAATATTTTACAATACAGCAAGAGGAGTCTGTAAGCGCGCGCTTGAATGCAGCAACATCACCGTCATTAGTACCAACAGAGCCGACGCAAACGACACTCATATCATCAAGCACGGCAATATCTATAAACATATCTGTAGTTGATGTTCCAAAACTTCTTGCCCAAAGCTTTGTTCCGTTTTTATCAAGCTTGTACACAACAGCATCATAAGAGCCTTGTCTCTCTTGTCCGTCCCCCGGCACCGTTGAGTACCCCGCGGCATATATACTACCGTCTTTTGCAACCTCAACTGTCGTCAGAGCTATAACTCCTGTGCCGCCGATAACCTTTTTCCACTCCACGCCGCCGTCTTTATCGTATTTTACGACCGCCGTAGCAGGAGTGCTGTACCCGTTCATAAGTCCTTTTAAGTCAGCGTCAGTAGAGTTTGTAACAACGAGTGCTACACATCCGCCGTCAAAGGTGGGGGCAACGCTTGGTATATAATCCTGCAAAGTACCTCCAAATGTTCTTTTCCAGCTTGTTTTCGTAATTTCAGGAGAGGTGGGCGCAGGGTCTGATTCTACTTTTGTATATGTTATAACATTACCTTTAGTATCGGTCTGTGTGTTACCGAGCCCGTCCGTAAGCGGAACATTAATTATACTTGTAGTACCCGGTGTTCCGGTAGATTTACTCGTCTGTTTTGGGAAAGTAGGTTTTACCACAATGGTTTCCGTGACAGGACTTCCTGCCGCGTCCGTTACTGCTTTACCGTCTTTATCAGTAACAGGAATTGCAACGGTTATATCGTTATAAACAGCCGTTGTAAGCGCTTTTCCTTTTTTGTCCGTCACTGCCATACCATCTTCGTCAGTAACCGTTACATAAACTGTTTCCGGTATAACCGTTATTACTTCACCGTTAACATCAGTAATAGTATTGCCATGCTCGTCCGTTACGGGAACACCGCCAGTCGGTTTCTTACAGCTCACAAACGCAATAGCAACAACTAATATAACGGTTGCCAACATCATTATCTTTCTTGTGTTTTTCAACAAAAACACACCTCTCAATACAAACATAGTATGGTTTTTGCATCATTATAAATAGCAAACAAAATTCCATATAAATAGTATCATACTTTCTATTTTAATTCAACCAAATTTTAAAAAAATCCGAATAATTGGGCTCTTGTACAAGCAAAAAATTTTCATTGAAATTATATTGACAATATGATATAATTCGTCTGTATGCTTTTGCACTATTTCGTTTTTGAATACAAAGACGGAAAACTGAAGAAAACAGGCGCACGCCCAAAGGGCGTCACCTTTGAGGAGGAAAAATATTGAAAGCTTATAGCGCAGACAACATCCGTAATATAGCTGTTGCGGGACATGGCGGCAAAGGTAAAACCACGCTTTGCGAAGCTATGCTTTATGTGTCGGGCAGCACTGACAGGCTCGGCAAAGTGGCAGACGGTAACACAGTTATGGACTATGACGCCGAAGAGAAAAGAAAAGGCGTTTCTATTTCAAGTTCCGTAGCTCCCGCTGAATGGAAAGGCAAAAAGATAAACTTAATTGACACCCCCGGATTTTTTGACTTTGCAGGAGGGCTAAGCGAGGGAGTGCGCGCCGCCGAAAGCGTGCTTATCGTAACATCTGCAGGCTCAGGTCTTGATGTCGGTGCAGAAAAGGCTATAAAAGCCGCAAACTCACGCAAAACAGCAAAAATGTTCGCCGTTACTAAAACTGATGCCGAACATACCGATTTTTATAAAACGATTGATGCTTTAACTGATGAATACGGCGCAAAAATCTGCCCCGTAATCGTACCCGTAATGGCAGGGGACACTGTAACATCATTTGTAAATTTAGCTACGGGAAAAGCTTATGAATATAAGAACGGCAAGGGTGCAGAAATAGACTTTGCGGGTGACGCGAAAGTCGATGCTATGAAAGAGGTCTTTAATGAAGCCGTTGCATCTGCTGACGAAGAGCTTATGGAAAAGTTTTTTATGGAAGAAGCATTTTCTTTTGAAGAAGTTCTAAAAGGTCTTCGCACAGGCATATCTACGGGAGAAATCTATCCCGTGTTCGCTTGCTCCGGTGCAAACGCAGAGGCTATCGATATAATGCTTGACATTATCTCGGAGATTGCCCCCGCCGCAGGAGAAGCTAAAGAAATTGCTAAAAACTCTGCAGGTGAAGATGTTGAGCTTTCCTGTGACGAGAACGGACCGCTTGCCGCCATTTGTTTCAAAACTATAGCTGACCCATTTGTTGGAAAAATGTCCTTCTTTAAAGTCGTATCAGGGAAAATCTCGTCCGACACTCCCGCCTACAATGCCACAACAGGGGAAACAGAAAGAATGGGCAAGCTCCTTTTCGTCAAAGGTGCAAAACAAGAGGAAGCTTCTGTTGTAAATGCAGGAGATATAGCCGTTCTTACAAAGCTTTCAAATACGAATACAGGCGATACCATCTGCTCCGCAAAAGAAGTATTAAAGCTAAAAACCGTAGACTTCCCTATTCCCTGTCTTTCAATGGCAGTTAAAACACGCAAAAAGGGCGAGGAAGATAAAGTTGCTGCAGGTCTTCGCAAATTAATGGAGGAAGACCCTACAATCATATTTGCAACTAATGAAGAGACAAAAGAGCAGGTAATATCAGGGCTTGGAGAGCAGCACCTTGATATTATCGTTAATAAACTAAAGACTAAATTCGGTGTAGAGGTGGACTTAACTTTGCCGAAAGTCGCATACCGTGAAACCATACGCAAGGTCGTAGACAAGCAGGGTCGCCACAAGAAACAGTCCGGCGGTCACGGTCAGTTCGGCGATGTTTACATTCGTTTCGAGCCTTACTCCGGAGAAGAAGATTTTGTGTTCAC
>LSQX01081581.1_pt1 | contig 10987 bp, 6 predicted proteins | sample 654561 | NCBI WGS metagenome assembly LSQX01 (sample SAMN04489861, study PRJNA283612) | anaerobic digester metagenome | isolation source: 4 biogas reactors fed with cattle manure at either 37C or 55C with and... | place: Denmark: Kongens Lyngby | collected 2014 | reverse complement strand
TGGACCGAAGCAGAGGATGAAGCGGAAACTAATAGCGAAGCATAAGTCGTCGAAATAAAAACCAAATAAAATGGCATTTGTACCCCTTCACGTCCACACTCAATATTCCGTCCTTGACGGATTGTCCAACATAGAAAAACTCTTCCAAAGGGCCGAAGAGCTCGGCATGCCTGCGCTTGCAATAACCGACCACGGCAATATGTACGGGGTAAAGGAGTTTTACAATGTTGCCAAAAAATACCCGAGAATAAAGCCCATCTTCGGTTGTGAAATGTATATTACCCGCCATTACGACCATACCCTCAAAGATACTCAGCACAATAAATACTACCATCTGATATTGTTGGCAAAAAACGAAACCGGCTACCACAACCTCATGAAGCTGGTGTCTTTCGGGCATATAAACGGTTTCTATTACCGCCCTCGCATCGACCATGCGCTGCTGGAAAAATATCACGAGGGACTTATCTGCACAAGCGCCTGCATAGCGGGCGAAATTCCCCAAAAAATTCTTGCCGGGGATATTGAAGGCGCCGAAAAGGCCATTGAGTGGCACAAGGGTGTTTTCGGGGATGATTATTATCTCGAGGTGATGCTGCACAAAAGCGAGGTCCCGGGGCTTTCTCCGGCAGTGCAGGCCACCATGAACGACCTCTATTCAAGGCAAAAATTCTATACCGAAAAAATTTTCGAGCTCGCCGCCAAGCATAATGTGAAGGTGATAGCCACCAACGACACCCACTTTGTACGCAAAGAGGATGGTCCGGTACACGACAGGCTCATCTGCCTTACCACCAATGCCGATGTAAACGACCCGATGCGCGGAGCCGAGGGCTCGCGAGGCCTCCGCTATACCCAGCAGGAATACCTCAAAAGCGAGGAGGAAATGTACAAGCTTTTCCCCACCCATCCCGAGGCCGTCGCCAACACGCAGGAAATTATGGAGAAGGTGGAGAACATAGAGATTAACCGCAGCCACGTTCTCCCGAAATTCGACCTGCCCGAAGACTTTTTGAAGGAAATCGACATTTATCTCGAAAAATACAAGGAAGTAATAGATGAGGGCCGTTTCGAGGAACACCGCAACGGTGACGGCGCCGTGATTGACCGCACACCGCGCAGCGAAGACTTTTACCATTCTGTGGCCTATCTGTGCCATCTCAGCTATTTGGGTGCGGAAAAACGCTACGGCAAAAACCTGAGCGAAGATATACTCGAACGCATAGACTTCGAGCTTAAAACCATCTCGCGCATGGGCTTTCCCGACTATTTTTTAATTGTGCAGGACTTTATCAACTGGGCAAAGAACAATGATATTTCGGTGGGTCCCGGGCGCGGTTCGGCTGCCGGCTCCTGTGTGGCTTATTGCCTTCGAATAACCAATTTGGACCCTCTTAAATACGGGCTCCTCTTCGAGCGCTTCCTTAATCCGGAGCGGGTAAGCATGCCGGATATTGATGTGGATTTTGATGATGAGGGGCGCTATCGCGTAATTCAATACGTACAAAACCGTTACGGTAAAGACCATATCTCCCATGTGATTACTTTCGGCACCATGGGCGCAAAAGGTTCTCTTAAAGATGTTGCCCGCATAAGCGGTTTGCCCTTGGCCGAATCGGAGCGTCTCTCCAAAATGATACCGGAAAAAACATATTCCTTAAACGTAAAGGAAAATGGTATTGATGTGGAAAAGCCTCTTACATTGGCAAATTGCGTGAAATATCTGCCGGATCTTAAAAAAGAATACGAAAGCGGAGAGCCCTTGGTAAAGGAGGTTCTCGAATACGCCATACGCCTGGAAGGCACTATACGCCAGACCGGCATCCACGCCAGCGCCATGATTATCGGGCGGGGCAATCTAACTGATTATATTCCAATCACCCTCGGTACCGACAAGGCCACAGGTCAGGAAGTTTGGGTAAGCCAGTATGAAGGCAATCTGATAGAAGATGTGGGCATGCTCAAGATGGACTTTTTGGGGATTAAAACACTAAGCATCATCGAACGCTGCTTAAAACTCATAAAGAAACGCTTCGGCAAAGACATAGACATAGAGGAAATTCCTTTGGACGACTCGAAAGTCTATGAACTCTATGGCCGCGGTGAAACCATCAGCGTGTTCCAATTTGAATCTCCCGGTATGAGGGAATGGCTTATGAGGCTGCGCCCGCAGCGGTTTGAGGATTTGATAGCCATGAATGCCCTCTATCGCCCCGGTCCTATGGAATATATTCCCGACTTTGTAGAGCGCAAGAACGATTCCAGCAAAATCTGCTACGACCTTCCCGAAATGGAGAAGATATTGCAGGAAACCTACGGCGTAACCGTTTACCAGGAGCAAGTGATGCGCATTTCGCAGATGATTGCCGGCTTCTCGCAAGGTAAGGCCGATCAGCTCCGCAAGGCGATGGGCAAGAAGAAAAGAGAAGTATTGGACGGACTTAAGGCTGATTTCATGGAAGGAGCTTTAAGCAAGGGATATAAGCAAGGCATTTTGGAAAAGATATGGAGCGACTGGGAGGCTTTTGCAAAATATGCATTCAACAAGAGCCATGCTGCCTGCTATGCTTTAGTCAGTTATCAAACAGCTTGGCTGAAGGCACATTACCCTTCCGAATTCCAAGCCTCCAACCTTACTCAGCAAACATCGGACATGGACGAGATGGTAAAAATCATGGCCGATTGCAAGAGGTTCGGTATAAAGGTGCTCAGCCCTGATGTAAACGAGTCGGACCGCGACTTCAGCGTTAACCGTGACGGAAACATACGCTTTGGGCTCAGCGGCCTGAAGGGCTTTGGAAGCAATGTGGTGGATGCTATAATTGCGGAAAGGGATGCCGGCGGCCCCTTTGCAGATGTGTTTGATTTTATCGAGAGGCTTGGCGGTATTGTAAACCGCAGGGCCATGGAAACATTGGTGTGTGCGGGCGCTTTTGATTCATTCGGTTACAAGCGCAGTTCGTTCTTTTTGCCAGGCAAGTCCGGCGATGAATTCATAGAAGAATTGGTAAAGTACGGCGACCTCTACAAAAACGACACTTTCAGTGCTGCCGGCTCGCTTTTCGGCGACATTGAGGAATTGAAGCCTCAGCGTCCCGAAATGCCGCTTTTTGTAGGAGAGGAAGATGTAATGAGCCTGCTGCAGAAAGAAAAAGAATTTGTAGGGATGTATCTTTCGGCCCACCCCTTAGACCGCTATGCGTTTGAAATAGCGACTTTTACAAACTGCAAATTGAAAGACCTAAAAGGTCTTATAGATGAGGCCAATCGTAAAAATCAGAGCTCCCGAGTAAAAATTGCAGGCATAGTTATGGACACAAAAAGGTTCACAACCAAAAACGGCAGACCGGGCGTCGAAATAACCATAGAAGATTATAGTGGCTCGTATAAAATATCCCTTTATGGCAAGGATTGCGAGGATTTTCTGCCTTACATGGGGGAGCATTCGCAATTATATATTGATGGCGAGATAGCCAAGCAATACCGTCCCAAGCGGGAACACATAGAGGCAGGCAAAATAATACCTTATGTTTTCAAAATAAAGAAGGTAAAATTGCTTGGCAATGTAGGGGAGGAGATGATAAAGAATTTTGCCATCAACATTGATACCGCATCGCTTTCTCCCGCATTCAGGAAAAAATTGTTGAAACTTCTCAAAGAATTCTCCGGCCCCACCCGCTTATGCGTCAACCTTTTTGATAAAGATACAGGCTACCGCATAGAGATGGCTTCCAACAAATATAATATCAGCGTTTGCGAGGACTTTCTCATAGCGCTTGAACATATAGGAATAAGCTATTTAGTAACCACCAAATAGCTTATCCCAATCAATTATTTTTAGTCTTAATTACTTTTTATTGGCCGCCGCGGCTTTCCTTTTGCGATTGGCCATTGTGGCATCATACATGACAGGGGTACCAATCATGATGGATGCATAGGTTCCGATTACAACACCGAGACATAGGGCAACCGAAAGACCGCGTATTGTCTCACCGCCGAAGAATGCAATTGCAAGCATTGGCAGCAAGGTTGATGCAGCGGTATTCACTGTACGGGTAAGGGTTGCATTGATGGCCTGATTGGTCATTTCCCTTATATCCCTGTTAGGATTCAGCGAACGCATCTCGCGGATACGGTCGAATATAACCACGCTGTCGTTGATGGCGTAACCTATAATGGTAAGAATCGCCGCTATAAATGTTTGGTCGACGTCGAGGTTGAAAGGCAGGATGCCGCTGAACAGCGAGAAGAAGCCTATCACTATTATGGCGGTATGCACAAGCGATACCACGCCGCCGAGACCCCAAGTCCAACCTTTAAAGCGGACAGCAATATAAGCGAAGATGACAAACAGGGCGAGAATTACCGCAATAATCGCATCCCTTCTCAAGTCGGAAGCAATGCTGGCGCCCACCTTATCGGAAGAAATAATACCATTGGGGTTTTCCAAAGTGCTGACGAATTCCGAGAAGGTAATATCTTCATCCGCAAAGAAGCCCTTAAGGGCCTGATAGAGCATTCCCTCTATTTCAGCATCCACCGCCGAATCATCTATATCTACCTTATAAGCAGTGGTTATCTTCATTTGGGATTCTCCACCGAACTGCTTCACCTCTGCAGAAGAACCTTTTACATCCGGATCGGCCTCAGCTGCGGCCTCAAAGACCTCATTTACCGATGCGCGTACGGCTTCGGCGGTTACCGGCTGGTCGAAGCGGATAACATAGGTACGGCCGCCGGTGAAATCCACACCATAGGTAAAGCCCTTGAATACTATTGAGCCTATGGATATAAGGATGACAATAGCAGAGATGGTGTAAGAGTATTTGCGAGCTTTAATGAAGTCGACATTGGTGTTCTTAAGGAATTTAGCGCTCCATTTATTATTGAAAGTAATGCCCTTGCCTTGCTTGATGCGGTCTTCGAAGATAAGTCGGGAGATAAAGATGGAGGTAAGAACAGAGGTTATAATACCTATGATGAGGGTGGTTGCAAAGCCCTTTATCGGACCTGAGCCGAAGAAGAACAGGATAATACCGGTTAGGAGAGTTGTTACCTGACCGTCTATAATAGCGGAGTAGGCATTGCGATAGCCACCTGCAACGGCCTTGGAAAGCCCTTTTCCTGCTTGGAGCTCCTCTTTTATACGCTCATAAATAATAACGTTCGCATCCACCGCCATACCCATTGTAAGCACAAGACCCGCAATACCCGGTAGTGTCAGCACTGCTCCGAATGATGCAAGCGATCCAAGCAGCAGCACTACGTTTACAAGCAGAGCCACATTGGCTGCCACACCTGCGCCCATGTAGAAGACAAGCATATAAATAAGCACGAGCGCGAAGCCGATGATGAACGAAATCATACCGTCCTGGATGGACTTGGAGCCCAAAGAAGGACCTACAACCTGCTCCTGCACGATTGTTGCGGGGGCGGGAAGTTTACCGCTCTTCAGCACATTGGTAAGGTCGGTTGCCTCTTCGATAGAGAAGTTTCCTGAAATCTGAGAGGAACCGCCGGTGATTTCGCTTTGAACAGTAGGATAGGAATATACCGTACCGTCAAGCACAATAGCGATTTGCCTGCCGATATTGTCTTTGGTGAGACGAGCCCAGGTATTGGCGCCTTCGGCGTTCATTGTCATGGATACGGTAGGATTGCCGCCCTGGCGGTCGGAATAAGACACGCGCGCATCGGTAACCACCCCGCCATCGAGCGGAGCACGTCCGTCGCGGGCATCGGCCTTGATGGCTACGAGTTCGTAAATATTGTCAGCCTGAAGATAACTTGCCGGCTTTACGCTCCACATGGGGCGGAATTCAGCGGGGAAGATATCCTTGATTTGAGGCATTGACAAATAACGATTTACAGTGGCGGTATCTTTAATTTCGGCATAGCCGATGCAAGCTGTACCGCGGGCCTGGGAAGGCTGGAGAACAGAGAAGAGAGGATTAGCCTTGCGGTAAGCATCCACTTCTTGTTCGCTTTCGCTTTGCTCCTGAAGCACCTGGGCCACAATATCGTCTTGTGCCGAGTCTTCTGCCTCAGTTGCTTCCGGCTCAACAATCTCATCAAGCTGCATATCGGCAAGAACCTGATTGGCTTCTGCTAAGAAGGGATAAATTTCGCTGTTTTCGAAAGTTGTCCAGAATTCGAGAGATGCGGTACCCTGAAGCAGCTTGCGCACACGTTCAGGCTCCTTCACGCCGGGGAGCTCCACAAGGATGCGCCCTGTGTTGCCGATTTTTTGAATCGAAGGCTGGGTTACGCCGAAACGGTCGATACGGTTGCGCAATACATTGAAAGAGTTTGCAATCGCGCTTTCCGCTTCATTTTTAATAACCGAAATCACCTCTTCATCGGTGCTTTCCGGCTTAATGCGGTCTCTCATTTCGTAGGTTCCGAATACGCGGGAAAGTCTCTCGCCGCCGGAAACCTCTTTCCATGCCTCTGCGAATAGGGTTATGAAGTCGCTTTGAGAATTGACGCTGCGCACTTTGGCAAGCTCAATGGCCTTGTTGAATTCGGGGCTCGTATTGTTGCCCGAAAGCGCCCTTACAAGGTCTTGCAGCTGCACCTGCAGCATTACGTTCATACCGCCCTTGAGGTCCAGACCGAGGTTGAGTTCCTTGCTGCGGACATCCTTATAGGTATAACCGAAATATACTTTCTCTCCCATCAGAGAGTCGATGTAATTCTTTTCTGTCTCTTTTTTGATGGAGTCGAGATAATATGCCTTATCTACTTCAGGCACCTGGGCGAAAGCGGCGCTTTGTTCGGTAATAGCCACTTTCCTTTCGGCAGCTTTTTTCGCCTTGTTTCCATGAATTATAGAAACAAGAGTGAAAGACAGCTGCCAGAGGCAGGCTAAAATGAGCAGAATTGCCACAAATTTTATTGCTCCTTTGCTTTGCATAACTATATAAGTATTTTATTTTTTTGTATTTATCGAAAAATAGCCGACAAAGTTACTGTTTTTTTTGTCTAAATGAAAAATACCGTTAAAAATCAGCGGTTACTGTCTTTAATAAGTGAAGTGACGGCAGTACACCACGATGCGGCATCCAATAATTCTTTATTGGTCAGATGCAGGCGCCAGCGCCATTTGTTGTCGGGATTGGCGGGGTCGTTGATGCGTTCTTTCTTCGGGTCGGCGGCGCGCAGTTTCCGGTCTATGGACAGCCAGTCCTGAATCGGGAAGATGGCAAGCATGCACTTGCTGTTAAGATGCTCTTCCAAAATGCGTCTGCATTCTGCCGGAGCCTTATCGTCTGAATCCCACATGCGTATGCCTGTCATATCGTGCGAAGATGTTGCGCAGACACTCAGGTAAGGCCATTCGTAGCCCTTATCCATGCGCTGCATCTCCAATGACAATATCTTTTCCTGGTTCATTACCTCAGGCACGCAGTGAGGCACCATGCCCAAATCCTCACCGCAAGCCAGCATCCTGGTGGAGCTGAGCAGGTGCGGGAGTTTCTTAAGGGCGTTGTATTTCCAGAAAGCATCGTGACGATGATAGAAGAAGTCGGTGTAGAGGGCATCGAATTTCTCTTTTTGCCATGGCTCCAGGCCGGATGTGTCGGGGCTTATGAGCGGATGGAACCAGCCGGGCTTGCGCGGGTCTTCTATAAACAAACCTATAATCGGCAGACCCATGCCAACGATTTCATCGCGGCTGTAGGGAAGCGCGGGGTTGAAGTGCCCCAGCAATCCGCCCTTGAATTCGACAGGAATCTCCCAAATACGGAAGAAACCGAGTATATGGTCGATGCGATAAGCATCAAAATATTCGCTCATCTTGCGAAGGCGCCTCTTCCACCAATCATAATCGTCTTTTGCCATTTCCTCCCAATTATAAGTGGGGAAACCCCAATTTTGGCCGTCAGCGCTGAAATAATCGGGCGGTGCGCCGGCATTCGAGTCGAGATTAAAGAGATTGGGGAAGCTGTAAGCATCCACGCTGTCGTGACCTACGCCTATGGGGAGGTCCCCTTTAAGATAAACGCCTTTGGAGTTGGCATATTCTACCGCCGCACTGAGTTGTTTGTCGAGATGCCACTGCACCCAGCGGTAGAAATCAGGCTCAAACTTATCTCTTTTGGCGCAGAAGTCGGCATAAGCGTCAAGCCAATCGGCGTTCTCTGCAGAGAAGTTTACAAAATCAGCAGAGGCCATATCTTTCTTGGCGGCTTTCTCTTTATAAGCTTTGCGCAGATAATTTATTTTCAACTTAATGACTCTCGGATAATCTACAAAGGGCTCTTCGTTCAACTCCTTTTGAAGTTTGCGATATTCAGCGTCCACCTTTACGCCTGCAGCCGGCAGATGCATATAAAGGGGATGCAGCGCAAATGATGAAACTGGATTGTAAGGGTAGCTGTCGCTCCATTTTCCCTTGTGGGTGGTATCGTTTATGGGGAGAATTTGAACAATACTCTGGCCTGTGCGGGCAACCCAATCAACGAATCCGGGAATATCCACAAACTCGCCTACGCCGAAATCATCTTCCCCTCTAAGGGAAAATATCGGAATGGCGGTCCCTGTTCCACGATAGCCCGGCTGATTGAAAATATCTGCCGAATGCTTGCGGGGGAAGGGGCAGCCCTCTATGGGGCAATCTATCCAGAAATCTTTGATTTCAGCTTTCAGGGTATCTCTATGATGATGCTCCCATTCGGTACGGGCGATTATATCGCCCCTGTAAAGCACATATGTATAATCTTTTATAAGTTCCGGAGGGCAATTTTTAATGCTAACGCTCCAAATGTTTCCCGCACCCCAGCTCATGGGATAGGTTTTGTCGCGGGAGACAAGACAGAGCCTTTCGCCCCACCTTGTATTGTATTCTACGGAAAATGTTACTGTCATATATGCGGTATGATTAAATTGTTTTTGTTTTTCTACACTTGTTATTCCCCCTCCTGTTCCTGCTTGCGAAGCTCCAAGCAGAGTTCGTCCAACTGCTTTTGGTCTATTATAGACGGAGCGCCGAGCATTACATCCTTGCCCTGATTGTTCTTCGGGAAGGCGATATAGTCACGTATGGAATCGCTTCCTCCGAAGAGCGAGCAAATCCTATCCAAGCCGAAAGCCAGGCCACCGTGAGGAGGAGCGCCATATTTGAAGGAATTGATAAGGAAGCCGAATTTGCGTTGCGCTTCTTCGGGGCCTATTCCTATGATTTGGAACATGCGCTCTTGGGTCTTGGGGTCGTGAATTCGGATGGAACCGCCGCCTAATTCGTTTCCGTTGAGCACAAAGTCGTAGGCATTGGCGCATACTTTAAGTATATCTTCGGGCTTGTCGGAATAATAATATTGGAGATGTTCGGGTTTGGGAGCCGTGAACGGATGGTGCATGGCTTCCCACTTATTTTCCTCGTCATTCCACTCGAAAAGAGGGAAGTCGGTAAGCCAAAGGGGAGCGAAAACATCGGTCTTGCGGAGACCGCATCTATTGCCGAGTTCTATGCGAAGCTGCCCCAACTGCACTTGGGTTTGGCGTTTCTCCCCACTAAGTATGAGTATCAGGTCGCCTTTGACGGCACTGGTCGCATCTGCAATTTTTTGCAAGTCCCCCGGGGAGAAGAATTTATCCACCGAACTTTTTATACTGCCGTCCTCTCCAATCTTTATATACACAAGACCTTTCGCCCCTACTTGCGGACGCTTCACCCAATCGGTAAGCTCGTCCGTTTGCTTTCGCGACCAATCTGCCGCTCCGCCCACTGCAATTGCTCCCACATAGGGAACGTTGTCGAATACGCCGAAGCCGTGTCCTTGTGCGAGGGGTGTTATTTCGTGAATAAGCATATCGAAACGGATGTCCGGCTTGTCGGAGCCGTATTTGTCCATGGCATCCGACCAGGTCATGCGCGGTAAGGGATTGGCTACATCTACATTAAGAATCTTTTTGAAAAGATGCCGCATCATCCCCTCGAACATATTCAACACATCCTCTTGCTCCACAAAGCTCATTTCGCAGTCGATTTGAGTGAATTCCGGCTGACGGTCGGCGCGCAGGTCTTCATCGCGGAAGCACTTTACGATTTGAAAATAGCGGTCCATGCCGGCAACCATAAGGCTTTGCTTAAGCGTCTGCGGGCTTTGCGGAAGGGCATAAAAAGTACCCGGATTCATGCGTGAGGGCACTACAAAGTCGCGGGCGCCTTCCGGCGTGGAGTTTATAAGGAAGGGGGTTTCGATTTCCAAGAAGTTATTGTCGGACAGATATTTGCGTACCTCTTGGCAGATATTGTGCCTGAGTTGCAAGGCTTTCTGCAAGGGGTCTCTGCGGAGGTCGAGATAGCGGAATTTGGCCCGAAGGTCTTCGCCGCCATCAGTATTTTCCTCTATGGTGAAAGGAGGAGTCAGGCTGGCATTCAAAACGTTTATGCTCTGCAGTTTTATTTCCACATCTCCCGTAGGCATCTTGGCATTTTTATTAGAGCGCTCCACAACCTCGCCCACGGCCTGAATCACAAATTCGCGTCCGAGTTCATTTGCAGCATCCACCAAGGCCTTCGGAGCATCCGCCTCAACCACCAATTGGGTTATTCCATATCTGTCCCTGAGGTCGATGAAGGTCATGCCTCCTAACTTGCGCGAGCGCTGAACCCATCCTGCCAATGTGACTTTCTTTCCTACATCGGAAATGCGCAGCTCTCCGCACGTAGGGTCTCTGTAAATATCTTGATTTAATTTATAAGCTTTCTATAAGGATTTGTAATGCTGTCTTCTAAGCTACTTGCTAAGGTACAAATATTTATAGCCTACAAATTTAACAAATATTATCGGGTAGTTAAAGATTTCCTTCAGGAATTTGCCTTTTGCCGGTTTTACTCTACCCTGCCTTGAGCCTATGGCAACTGCCGCACATACTCAGGCCGGCTACTTCCTATCTGTCTGTTGCCTGCTCAGCACAAATGCGCATTGCTCGCTTTTGCCATTCCGGCAGCCGCCGTGCTCAACGCGGAGTGCGGCTT
>LSQX01346337.1_pt2 | contig 10988 bp, 10 predicted proteins | sample 654561 | NCBI WGS metagenome assembly LSQX01 (sample SAMN04489861, study PRJNA283612) | anaerobic digester metagenome | isolation source: 4 biogas reactors fed with cattle manure at either 37C or 55C with and... | place: Denmark: Kongens Lyngby | collected 2014 | reverse complement strand
CATGGCATGCATGAGCAGGAAGTTCTGGGGATCGGACTCCTGGCCAACCTTGCTCGAAACACGGGCTGCCATGGGAACTGCAGAAACACCTGCACTTCCGATGAGCGGATTGACCGGGTGCTTCGGGTCAAGCTTGTTCATGAGCTTGGCGATCAGAACACCGGCAGCAGTTCCGATGCTGAAGGCCACCATGCCGAGCACCAAAATACCCAAGGTGTTGAGGTTGAGGAAGTGGGAAGCTTCCATCTTCGAACCGACAGCGAGGCCGAGGAAAATCGTAACGATGTTCATCAGGGCGTTCTGCATGGTGTCGGAGAGCCTGTTCACTACCCCACACTCCTTGGCCAGGTTGCCGAACATCAGAGACCCGATGAGTGGTGTGGCTGAGGGAAGCAGGATTGCACAGGTGGTGAGTACAATAAGCGGGAAGAGGATCTTCTCAAGCTTGCTTACCGGCCTGAGCTGGTTCATCTTGATCATCCGCTCTTCCTTGGTGGTCAGAAGGCGCATGATAGGAGGCTGAATGATGGGAACCAATGCCATGTAGCTGTAGGCAGCTACTGCGATGGGTCCCAACAGGTTCGGAGCCAGCCTGCTGGTGACGTAGATGGCCGTCGGACCGTCGGCCCCTCCGATGATGCCGATAGAGGCAGCGTCAAAGAGGCTGAAGTTGATACCGGGAATGAAGCTGAGGGCAAGCGCACCGATCAGTGCTGCAAAGATACCCAACTGAGCTGCCGCACCCAGAAACAAGGTCTTGGGGTTTGCAATAAGAGGACCGAAGTCAGTCATTGCACCTACGCCCATGAATATCAGGATCGGGAAGAGTCCCGTTGCGATACCCATGTCAAATAGTTGTTTGATGAATCCAACATCACCTGTTGAAGGATCTATACCTGCGATATAACCCAGAGGGATATTCGCTAGGATACAGCCAAACCCGATCGGTACCAGCAAGAGGGGCTCAAAGCCCTTCTTGATGGCAAGATAGAGCAGGACAAAGCCGATGATGATCATGACAAGGTTACCCCAGCCAAATCCGTCAGCAAATCCTAGAAATCCGAACAGTCCTGTGGACTGCCAGAGTTGATTAAATGCGGAACCAATCATGTCTGAGTACTCCTTTACGCGATTACGATGAGATCGTCATCGCTCTGCATCTGCTGGCCTTGGCTCACACAGATCTTGGTCACGGTGCCTTCACGGGGAGAGAAGATTTCATTTTCCATCTTCATAGCTTCCATGACGAGGACACTCTGGTTCTTTGCTACTTTGTCACCGACCTTGACCTCAACGCGAAGGATCAGGCCAGGCATTGGAGCCTTGATAGTAAGTTCCTCCCCAGTGGGGGCAGAAGCTGCGGCAGGTGCTGCGGCGGTTGACGCCTGAGCCTCTTCAATTGCCTTCTGGTCAATTCCGTTTGCAACCTCAAGGGGATACTCCGTTCCGTTGACGGTAGCCTTGGTGTTGTTCAGCTTGACTCCGTAGGCCTTGCCATTGACGGTGACAGTGTACTCGCCGCTCTTCTTGGCTGCCTCTGCCTCGTGGTCTACCTTGCGGATACCGTTGGGCTGAGCCTTGCCGAGGAGATAGAGAATACCCTTCTCCTTACAGGAAGCTGCAATGAAGATGTTTTCGTCGTTGATGGGAAGGTTCTCTTTCTCAAGCATTGCCTTTGCCGCATCGATGCCCTTAGTGGGGTCTGCATCGTTGATGTCGACAACCATCTTGGTGGTCGGCTCGAGGCCCATCTGTTCGGCGGCAATCTTAACCACCTCAGGATCCGGAGCGATGGGGGTCTTGCCGAAATAGCCAAGGACCATCTTGCCATATCCTTCTGCAATCTTCTTCCAAGGTCCGAACATGACGTTGTTGAAGGCCTGCTGGAAGTAGAACTGGGATACAGGGGTGACGGAGGTGCCAAAACCACCCTTCGCAACTGTCTCGCCCATTGCTTCAACAATCGCAGGATACTTGTCCATCATGTTGTTGTCGCGAAGCATTTGGGTATTTGCAGTGAGAGCTCCACCAGGGAGGGGGAAGAATACGATTTCAGGGTTGACCGCTGTTGCTTCGGGGGGCACGATGTAGTCTTTCATGCAGTCCTGGAACACGGCTTCGGCCTTGCGTACCTTGTCGATGTCAATTCCAAGATCATAATCGGTGCCGCGAAGTGCGTGCCACATGGTTATGATGTCAGGCTGGCAAGTTCCGCCGGAAGCCGGGCTCATGGAGAGGTCGACCTGGTTGGCTCCAGCTTCAATGGCGCTCATGTACTGCTGGATCGAGACGCCTGCAGTCTCATGGCTGTGGAACACGATATTCATGTCCTTGCCAAGAAGCTTTCGTGCCCTCTTGATTGTCTCGTGGACAAAAGAAGGCTTGGATGTGCCTGATGCGTCCTTGAAACAGACTGATTCGAACTTGATGCCCGCATCCATTATCTGCTTGAGCACACCCTCGTAGAAATCAGGATCGTGGGCGCCTTCGGTTTTTGGAGGAAGGCTCATCATGGTGACGGTGACTTCGTGGCGGAGGCCTGCATCGGTGATTGCCTTGCCGCTGTCGATAAGGTTGTTCACATCATTGAGTGCATCGAAGTTACGGATGGTTGAAATTCCATGTTTCTTGAAAAGATCCGCATGGAGCTTGATGATATCTCTGGGCTGGGAATCCAGACCAACTACGTTGACGCCTCTGGAGAGGGTCTGGAGGTCTGCATCGGGTCCCGCTACCTTGCGGAATTCATCCATCATGGCGAAGGCGTCTTCATTGGTATAGAAGTATAGTGACTGGAAACGAGCACCGCCACCAGCTTCGAAATGATTGATTCCGGCTTCACGTGCAGCTGCTACTGCTGGCATGAAGTCCTTCGTGAATACACGGGCACCATACACTGACTGGAATCCGTCGCGAAAAGCGGTGCACATGAATTTGACTTGCTTTTTCATTTGAGAATGACCTCCGGGGGTTACTTATTCTTTTGATTTAACGAATGCGGCCACAATGGCTGCAGCGATCTCTGCATCGTTGCCAGAACCTACGGCTACTGCTGATGCGGGACGTTGTACGACGGCTGGACTCTTTTGAGGAAAGAATTTCGTGACGATGGCACTGAGGCCTTTTGTCAAAAATACCAGCAACGTAAGAAACAAGAACACAGTGCCAATACCGAGAAACATAAGGATTACTCCGTTGTTTAGCTGGGCAATGAGTTGTTCTTTTGGTAGTTGCGTTAAGAATACCATATGAACTCCTAATAGTATTATAGTGGTCGCAGCCTAAGACTACGAAAATTTCACCGATTAGCAGTATATAGGATTTCCTTATCTTGTTTCAACCTCTCGATTCAGGCACCCCTGCCTTCTTAAGGGGCTGGGATGAATCAAAGCTGGTTTTTCTCTGAATGTACGAATCACTCTAGTGATAAGTATCACCTAGAGAACAGGCAAAGAATCCTATGGGCTTTCAGAGAGAACTTGCAGGGTGATTTTGTAGTATCTTTAGTCGTTTTCACGTAAGGTATTTTCTTTATTTTTCCCTTTACTTATCCAGTCAAGCTTTTTATACTTAACATATATGAAGCGTAATAAAGCATTGAAAGTTAGAATTTACCCAAATGCTAAACAAATAGAACAGCTTAACAAGACTCTCGGATGTTCGAGAGCAATATACAACATGATGCTTCATGAAAGGATCACGGTCTTTGAAGAGTATAAAGATGATAGACAGAAACTCTATGATTATAAGTACAAAGAAATATCTGTCTACAGAAAAGAATTCGAGTGGTTGAAGGAAGCTGACTCACAGGCATTGGCCTGTTCGAAGGTGAACCTTGTAAACGCCTTTTCCAATTTCTACAAATCAGTACGGGGAGAACGCAAAGGGAAAGTGGGTTTCCCCAAATATAAGAAGAAGAAAAAACAAAACAGCTACACCTCATCCTGTATCAACAATAATATGGCTGTTGACTTTGAGCTAAAAACAGTCAAGCTTCCTAAGCTCGGTTGGATACACTTTCGAGATCAAAGATGCTCAGCCGAAGGCAAGGTCAAGTCGGTGACCGTCTCAAGAACTGCAACAGGGAAGTATTTTGCTTCGTTTCTTTTTGAACGCGAAGCTCCTGAGGTCATTAAGAAAGTTATAACTGATCCCCAGAGAGTAGTCGGGCTTGATATGAGTCTATCGGACTTCTATGTTGACAACGAAGGGAACAACCCTGGATATTCGAGAAACACGAGAAAACATGAAATGCAACTTGCCAAGGTCCAGAGAAGATTGAGCAAGAAGAAGAAAGGGTCCAGCAACTGGTACAAAGCTAAAAGACATGTTGCTCTTGTGCACGAGAAGATAGCCAATTCCCGTGTAGATTTCAACCGGAAGCTCGCTACCAGTCTGACCAGTGAATACGATGCAGTTTGCATCGAGACCCTTTCGTTGAAGGGGATGTCACAGACCTTGAACTTGGGGAAATCAGTGTTTGACCTTGGTTTTGCTGACTTTGTATCACGATTGAAACAGAAAGCAGAAGAGACAGGGAAGCATGTCATCCAAGTGGACAAATGGTATCCAAGCTCAAAACTCTGCAGTAGCTGTGGGCATAAGAACAGTGCGCTCACTCTTAAGGATCGCACCTGGACATGCCCCAATTGTGGAGCGGAGCTCTCTCGTGATGTGAATGCAGGAAAAAACTTACATAATGTAGGTTGTAAAATGTTGGGGCTGGGCTAGCCCTCAAAGCTTGTGGAGAAAACAGTTAGTCTTAGTAACTTCGGTTCCTAAGCAGTATTCTGTGAAGCAAGAAGCCCATCGTTCTTTAGACGTTGGGTAGGTCACGTAACTGCAGGATACATAGTTACTAAAGGTGCAACAGGCGTGTTGCACTCTGTTGCACGTGCAATGAATACCCCATGGATATGAGTGGAAGAGGAAAGGTACCATCGACCCCAGTTGGTTCGATGGCAAGGAGTTATTGCTGAAACAGAGAAAAACAAGAGCTAAAAACAGATGCAAAGGTACTTTTCTTGAGCTTCCTGCCAATCTTTTGCTCCAGAAGGAAGAAAACACCTCCCTTCTCTGATGCATTGCCCATGATTTGCATCTTCTCCCTTGTCCCTTTCACTTCTTTGTCGTATCTTTTCAGAGGATGTACATATCCCAAGGAGAGTTGAATCAGATGTCTGATGGAGTAGATTTTGCACAGCGTATCGCCGAAGACAAGGCAATACGAACCCATATGGATAAGATCGGGAGAAAAATCCTGATAATGAGTGGAAAAGGTGGGGTGGGCAAGACGACTGTCACCATCAATTTGGCCAATGCGCTTGTTGACAGCGGCTGTACGGTCGGGATCCTCGATACCGACCTGCATGGACCCAACGTTGCGAAGATGCTCGGCTGCGAGGCAGGCATCCTGCAGACTGATGATGGGGGAGTGACATTCTTTCCCGTTGAAGCCAGGAAGAACCTTAAGGTGATGAGCCTCGCATTTGCCATTACCGAACGCGACGCTCCCATCGTATGGCGCGGTCCCATGAAGATGGCGGCCATCCGCCAGTTCCTTGCCCAGGCGGAGTGGGGTGAACTTGACTACCTGCTTATCGATTCGCCCCCAGGAACCGGAGATGAGCAACTTACGGTATGCCAGAGTATTCCCGAACTTACCGGTACCATCATAGTGACCACACCCCAGGAGGTTGCTATCCTTGATGCCCGACGTTCGGTGAACTTCTCCCGTAAGATGGGTGTTGCCATCCTGGGTATAGTGGAGAACATGAGCGGCCTGATATGCCCCAACTGCAAGACGGAGCTCCCTCTTTTTGGTATTGGTGGGGGTAAGAAGATGGCCCTTGATATGGGAGCCCCCTATCTCGGCAGGATCCCCTTGGAAGTCTCCCTGATGGAAGCGGAAGATGCAGGCAAGAGTCACCTGACCCTCCGCCCGGACAGCCCCTCTTCGCTGGCCATAAAACAGATCGCCGCACTTGTTAACGGTGGCACGGCCTGTTCTTCCTCTCGGTCTACAGATTTCGTTTCGAAAAAAGGGTAAGCGTATGTTCAATCCCTATAATGAAGACAATGGTAAAACAGACCATCTCATATGGAAGTCCGGTAGGCGGGAAAGGGTGTTCAAAGGTCCTATCTTTGACGTCTGCACCGTTGAACGGTCTTCTTCCGATGGCAGGTCCTCCACCTTCATTGAAGTGGACAGTCCCAACTGGGTCACCGTGCTTCCCTGGTATCGCAGGGAAGACGGCAAGCCGATGTTTGTCATGGTGGACCAGTTCCGCCACGGCTCTTCCACTGTTACCCGGGAGTTCCCTGCAGGGGTGGTGGAGAAAGATGAAGATCCCATGGTCGCTGCCCTGCGCGAGCTTATCGAAGAGACAGGCCTTGAGGCGGAAAAGACCTACCTTTTGGGCGATGTCAGCCCCAACTCGGCATTCATGAACAACCGTTCCTGCTTTTATCTGGTTGAGGGGGTGCGCCTTGTCGCTTCCCAGAACCTTGACCCTAATGAACAGCTTGATGTCTTCTCCGTTCCGGTGGAGGAGGTGATCGCCTCCATGGGCAGTGGGATCTATGACAATGGGATAATGATGATGGCCTTGGGATTCTTTCTTCGGGAAGCATACAAGAGGCCTGAACTGGTGACTACCTTGAAACCCGAACAACAAGTCTAAGGTGAAAACACATGACTATTAAGCCTGGAGGGCATATGAAAACAAAGCGTCTGGCGATTCTCGTTCTTTCACTCTCATTGATAGTGCTCCTTTCTTCATGCATGGCAACCCGGGACCTGGTGCGGACCATCCAGGTCTCAGGAAGCGGGGAAGTGGAGCTGAAAGCTGACATCGCTTCTTTTAGCATTCAGGTAAGCGAGCTGGGCAAGACCACCAAAGAGGCCCAAGCCTTAGCTAATGGGAAGATGTCCTCCATCCTGCAAGCCCTTCGAAGCTTTCAGATAGAGGATAAGGATATTACAACCACTGCTTTGGCCCTGCGTCCCAGCTACAAGTGGGTGGATAACCAGCAGGTCCTGGAAGGACAGGTAGCGAGTCAGAGCCTAAACGTCATTGTCCGTGACCTTCCCAGTCTGGGTCTTGTCATAGACAAGCTCGGAGAGATTTCCGGCATTACACTCAACTCGATCCTTCTTGACAAGGATGATAAGAGTGAAGCTCTGGACGAAGCGAGGGAGAAGGCGGTGGCTGCTGCTTTGGCAAAGGCTGAGGTGTATGCAAGAAGTGCCGGTATGCAGGTAGGGGCTCCCATCAGTATCAGCGAATCCTCTGTGCTCCCTGTGCCATATGAGCCGAGGGCCATGAAAATGATGGCTAGTGAATCCTATGACATGGCTACTGAGATTCCAACAGGCACAATGACAGTGCGTTCTACCATCAATCTTTTGTTGGAGTTGAGGAAATAGCAACAGAAGACATAGGTTGAATTAGGGTTAAGCCTCGAATCTGCATGATTTTGATAATATTTTGATAAAAAGCTTAACAAAACTTGTATTTACTGGTATAGTGTTCTTGTCCGAACATGTGGGTAGATAGACTTATGTCATCAATACATCCACATATGTGCCTGTTCGTTTTTTTCCCCCTCTTCCCAGAGGTAACGACAGGACACATTGCCCGCGCATTATGCGGAACTCCCCCAAGGGTGCAAGCTTGAGGGAGTTTTTTTGTGGCTGTCGGAAGAGATCGCTTCGGGTGTGAACTGCAATTCTTTAGATCCTTTTTCTTTAGCAGCTTTATCGTTCTTTTGGTATCAATGAGGACAGGATTAAAGAGGACAGGGTCATTTGAAGCGCCGCAAAAGGCTGTTATTCTAGCAACAAGCATACCATCAAAGTCGTCGTCATTCGTCACCAGCGTACTCTCTTCACCATCAACACCACTTTTCTCAAGCAGTAACTCTTGCAATGAAAGGGGTTCCCCATCTTCAAGAAAGTTGATTTCTAAAGTACCGACTCTGAAGGAACCCTAAAATCACTTGTGTTGTACTCTAGCGGGTGATCGGGGTTGTTTCTTATGATAGGATTGTTCTCTTTGACATAGGTAGCCTCCATAACGGCAGAGGCTAGGGAAGAGATGATCAGAAATAGTAGCACTGAGCTTATAAGGACAGTGCGTGCAAGTGACTGTCTCTTGATACTCATTTTCATATGCTAAGAGTAATTCGAGGTTGCTGAACAACCCCTGTTTTCAGGTTGAACTTGCTTCAGCCTATTTTCATACCAAAACCAGTCGAATCTTCCTTAGACCGAACACCCATTTCAAGAAGACAAAAAGATCCTTCAGGACCTTTCTCAAGTTCATCCCCAGGATGACCAGTGCTATGGTGGTCTCACTGGTCACCTCCAGCTTGGTCCTCACCCTGTCTAGGGTGTATTTGCGTTTCGCAACCCCGAATACGCCTTCGATGGGTATTCGGTCTATCTCATCTTGTCTCGATTCTCTCAGCATCATCCTGTACAGTTCCTTGTCCTTGGGAGGCCTGCCCAACGGAGGCCCAGCAAGTCGGATACCGAGACCCTTGCAATACCTGAGGTTATCCCTTGTCCGATAGATCTTGTCGGCATGGACGGAAGCAGGGTAATGCCCGAATCTTCTCTCATATTCCTCGATGTGCTCCCTGAGCTTGGTTCCTTCATTGTACGGATCCCACCCCAACGTCTCCAGAAATGCATAGCCCCCCATTTTTGAAACTGATACCTTCGCCCCAAACTCCACTGCAGCTGACACCTTGCCTCTGATGATCGGTCGAATATGTGGCTGGCTGATGCTGACATTCCTCTGGTCAACCTTATGTTTTCTCTCGCAATACATCTCATGTTGCTGGCGGTACACTTCACCGACGACCAGGAGGTTCCGGTACATCCTCCTGCTGAGAACACCCAGCCCAACCTTTTCTGCAAGGGTCTCTATATGACCCAGGTCACGCCTCACATACTGGAGCTGTTGCCTGATCCCTTTCCTGATTAGCTTTTTTCGCGGTTTGCGGTTCCGTGAGATCGAAAGGTACTCCTTGCGAGCCCTTTGCCGATAGGTTCTCGGCTTCCTGCTCTTTCCCTTGAGCGACCCATGAAGAATGTCAATGATGTCCTCAAGCTTCTCCCTCGACTCATTGAGCAGGCCGAGGTCCGTCGGATACCTGATATCGGCAGGAACACAGGTTGCGTCAACAAGAAGCTTCCCTTTGTGTCTTTCTTCTTTCCCAGAAGTCTCAAGCATCCCCATCCCTGCCGCAAGATGCGGAAGCATTCCCATCTTGACCATCAGAATCCTTTGATTCGATTTCCATCATCCGTTTGACTATCTTCTCATTGATTTCACAAAGCATGTCCTTGGAGATGCGCTTGCGAAAATGGACAAGTGAAGATGCCTCGAAAGGAGCCTCGTCCTGGTAGCTCTCCAACCCCAACAGATATTGATAGTAGGGATTCTCCCTGATGTCCTCCACCAACTCCTCATCAGTGAGATTCTTCATCTCCTTGATGAGCAATGCCCCAAGGGCCATACGGAACGGTTTGGCGGGGTTTCCTGTCTTTGAAGGGAAGTGCTCTGCATAATCCGATTCAAACTCTTCCCAAGGGATAAGTCGGGAAAGACGCACCCAACGGTTCCTCGGGTTCAGCTCACCACCGAATTTCAAATGGAAGGGCACAAACTCCAACTGGCCGGTATTTTCTTTTTCTTGGTACACATACAACTCCAGATGCAAGGGTTTTGCATGAAAACAGGGGTTTGTCATGCATATTTGCCTTATGCCATTTATTGTATTTTGTGTAAAAAATTATGCGCTATTCAGTAGCCTCTATACAAAACTGCCTGGATGTATAGTCTTTGCTTGCATTGTTGCATGATTTGTTGCAATTTTCGCAGATTGTTGCAGTGAGTGACCTTCCAGGAGAGCGATGGTCAGCGAGGCGTTTAGGGTGTCTCCGCACCCTATGGTATTGACCACTTCCGCTTGTTCTATCTTGATGGTTTGGGCCCTCTTGTCAAAAATCAACAGGTCGTGCTTTCCTCGTGAAATGACACTCATGCACCCAAACTCATGGTGCAGGGATTCCATCTTCCCTTGTACCCTGGCTACCAGATTCTTGTCCTCACCTTGTTCCGGGACCCTTTCTCCAAAGAAGGTCTCTACGAATTCGCTGAAGTTTGGCTTGATCACATCAGGGGAGTAGGGCAGGCAGGAGAGCAGGTCCTCCCCCTTGATGTCCAGAAGCACAAACTTACCCATCTTTTTTGCTTCTCTTACAAAGTCGGCATAGAGGTTTTTGCTGTAGCCCGGAGCTCGGGTGCCGCAGATGATGATTGCCTCTGACTTGGGCAGGGCTTCTGAGAACAGCAACCGGATCCCTTCTTCACAGCCCTCACTCACCGCTTCGGGATTCTGAACCAGTTCGGTACAGACCCCATTGGAGATGATGGTGGTACAGGTTCGGATGGGGCTATGGCTGTCTGTGTGAAGAACCTTCACCCTATCCTTAGCACAGAGAGCGAGCATCTCGTCTTTTCTGGGGCCTCCCAGGTGGCTGAGGAGAATTGCTTCTTTGCCGAGCTGGTTTGCTATCCTTGCGGTGTTCATCCCTTTACCGGAAGCGTCGAGGTAGTGCTGGGTGCACCTGTTAACGGCTCCTTCAGAAAAAGAGTCGAACAGCATGGTGTTTTGGAAGGTCGGGTTAAGGCAGATTGTCAGTATCATAGCTTCAAGGTGATGGTGGTGTGTACGGGCTTCAGCTGCCGGTAAGCTACCCCGGTCTGGTCGAACATCCTTTTGGATGCCTTGGTGTTGTCCTCCTCGGCGTACTTGTCTGAGAGAAAGACCACTTCCTTGATGCCTGACTGTATGATGGCTTTGGCGCATTCGTTGCAGGGGAAGAGCCCTACATAGAGTGAACACCCTTTGAGCGTGCTGCTGGTGGAGTTGAGGATGGCATTCAGTTCGGCATGACAGACATAAGGGTATTT
>LSQX01039019.1_pt2 | contig 10988 bp, 9 predicted proteins | sample 654561 | NCBI WGS metagenome assembly LSQX01 (sample SAMN04489861, study PRJNA283612) | anaerobic digester metagenome | isolation source: 4 biogas reactors fed with cattle manure at either 37C or 55C with and... | place: Denmark: Kongens Lyngby | collected 2014 | reverse complement strand
GACGATTATCTTACAGATAAAGCTCTTTCCGGTGTCTTTTTAAAGGTTGAAGGGGAGGAGCAAAAAATACGAAATGAAGTATCTGCGCGTGTAACACCTCTTCTTCAGAAAGTCTTCGGATCACTGGACAATAAGACAGCGTATTGAAAGGTTTAACCATATGACAGGTATGCCTGAGACAACTATAATTAAATACAGGGGACTTGAAGTAAGGGTATCTGATCATGCTCATGACGGGATACTGGGTATTCTCAGTCGTGCTGTTCAGGGTTCTGAAGGAGGGATGAGATTTCAGCTTCAGAATATTGAAGAGCGGATAAAAGAATACGGAAACCGGATCAGATTTGTATCTCTTTTTAAGAACAATAAGATAACAGGTACTGTAGGAGCATGTTTTCGTATATCAGGCCGGGGGGCCTTATGTTATCCCACAACACATATACGATATCTGGCTTTTCAGTCGGTTTATCAGTCTGATATGAACCGGAAAGGAGAGAAGAAGGATTATATACGTCATGAACAAGATGATTCTTTTAAACAGAAAACCCTCGAGATATTCAGTAAACCCTATCTGCTTGATCTCCCCGAAGTGTTTGAAACGGGAAAACATATAATGTATGCTTTTATCGAGAGTATGAATGAACGTTCCAAAAACCTTGTTCATCAGGCAGGCTATGAATATATACGGTCTTTTCTTACTCTTGCCTTCAGCCGCTTTAACCCCAAACCCGATAAGAGAGTGTCAAAGCTTTCAGAGGAAGAAAAACCTGTGATGAAGAAACTGTTGAGTGATTTTTACAGGGACTATTCTTTTTTCACGGCAGAACATGCTTTTGACAAAAACAGATATTACGTCATGAGAGAAGGTAATGAAATAATCGCAGGGGTGTGTGCTATTCCTTCAGCTTATAAAATATACAATATACCGGGTGTATGGGGGTGGGTAATGATGAAAGTGCTTCCCGGAACTCCCTTTTTCAGAAGGTTGTTCAGTCCGGAAGAATTCAGATACCTTGTTTTTGATGCCATCTATTGCAGAAGAGGGAAAGAAAAAGTCCTGGCCGGTCTCTTTGAGACAGCTTGTGCTATGGAAGGTTTTAATACAGGACTTACATGGCTTGATGACAGAAGTACTCTTTATGATAAGATACGTACTGTAGTTAAAATGGGAGCTCTTAACAGGATGCTTAATGCAAAGCCCGGCCTTGTTTATTCAAAATTCATCAACCTGTCTGATGAAGAAAAAGACCGTTTCTATGATGTTCCCGCCTATATATCAGGATTTGATTTTTCGTGATACTCCGGGGTGAAAAGATTCTTTCCTATGATTAACGCTCCAGGAAATTACCCAGTATAGAACGGCCTTCCTTGTTCCTGTTCATACCTGCGGGTGACAAAGCTCTGATCAGTTTGCGGATGGGCATTGACTGAAGCCATACTTTGCCTGTACCCCGGAAAGTGGCAAGGAAAAGTCCTTCACCCCCGAAAACCATCGATTTAAGACTTCCGGAGGTTTCAATATCGAAATCCAGTTTTGGCTCAAAAGCTACAACACAACCTGTGTCAATACGTAGTTTCTCATTGTTCAGATGTCTTTCAACAACTGTTCCTCCCGCATGAACGAAGGCTCTTCCGTCACCTTCAAGCTTCTGAAGAATGAAACCTTCTCCCCCAAGAAGACCTGATCCTATTTTCCGGTTAAGGGTCACTGTCAGCCTGGTGCCAATAGCAGCACAAAGAAACCCATCTTTCTGTACGATAAGCGAATTCATTACCTGTTTCAGATNNGTTCGAATCCAGTACGCCCCACAAAAAACTAGATTTGTTTGTCCTGTTAGTTCCTTCCGGACGTGACATATTAAATGTCATTAACAATATCTGAAACCAGATTCTCTGATCCTTCAATTTTTATATCCGGGTATGTTTTATTATATTTATTAGCCTTGATATATAACAGATTTAATAAATATAAAATTGGAGGTAACACATGAATGAAGAAAATGCAGTTAATTATATCGATAAAATTGTTGATTTTGGAATAGAATATGGTCCAAAACTTCTTGGGGCAATTTTGGTACTTGTCCTGGGGCTTTGGATAATCAAATTGATCACACGATGGGTCGGGAAATCTTTATTAAAATCCAAAATAGATCCTTCTCTGGTACCTTTTCTGAAGAGTCTTACAAATATTCTGCTAAAAGTTATGCTCATCATTTCTGTTATGGGAATGATCGGTATTCAGATGACATCCTTTATTGCTGTTCTGGGGGCTGCCGGTCTGGCAATAGGTATGGCCTTGTCAGGCACACTTCAGAATTTTGCCGGAGGGGTGATGATCCTTATTTTTAAACCATTTAAGGTAGGAGATTTTATCGAAGCTGAAGGCTATATGGGAACTGTAATATCAATCAGTATTTTTACAACAATTTTAAATACACCGGATAAAAAACGAATTATTATTCCCAATGCTTCTCTTGCAAATAATTCTCTGACAAATTATTCAGCTGAACCACAGCGCCGTGTTGACTGGACATTCGGGATAGCTTACGGGGATGATGTTGAGAATTTCAGGAAGGCCATTAATAAGTTTTTGGATGAGGATGAAAGGATTCTGAAAGAACCGGAGAGATTTATTGGTCTTTCAGAGCTTGCAGACAGTTAAGTAAATTTTGCCGTAAGAGCCTGGGTTAACAGTGAAGATTACTGGGGTGTATTTTTTGATATGAATGAAAAAGTCTATAAACAATTCAGCGATTACCAGCTCAATATACCTTTCCCGCAAATGGATGTACATATTGAGGGTAATAAATAAATTTGCTTTAGCAAACAATACACATTACTGTGCTGCTACTTGATTTTCCGTGTCGTAAAACGTGTCAAAGCAGAACATCTTGTTCCTGATCCTTCAGTTTCCGTTAATCAGCTGCTGATACAGATCCTGGTCGAATTCTTCAAGGCCTGTGATACCGTGCAGATGGTTAACAGAGACCCAGGGCAGCCAGCTCCGGTGAGAACCGTTACCCCTGTTTCTCCCCATGCTCCAGTTTTCCTGTTGCCAGCCTGGTCCGAGAAGGTCATACGTACGTCCGGGAATAGCGAGCATTGCCTTTGTATTCAATAAAAGTATCCTTGCAACGTCAAGGTAGTGCTCATCACCGGTATACCTGTACATCTTGGCATAAGCAGGAACAGACCAGGCCATATATTGGTCCACACCTGATCCACGGGCTGTAATACCGTTGACTCCTGTTGTAGGCACACCCGGTTTCCATGCAAGGGAAGCAGGATCAGCATCCACAGGCATTGGTACATTCCATATCCATATCCAGCTCTCCGCAAAATTGGCAGCTGCCTTTGCTCTTTCAAGCCATTTGTCATCTTTTGTATTTTCATAAAGGGACAGATACCCTTCCAGAGCGAGCATACCGGCTTCCTTATCAGTCATATTGGGATTATCGGTTGTACCGCCGATGAAAATATCCCTGCTGCCATAAGTATTCCATATATATTCAGCAGCACGGATGGCACTTTCGATATATTTTTGCCGGCCAGTCTCTTCGCTCAGCCTTACCAGCATAGGTACCGGAATACAACTGGTTGTCCCTGATTCTTGCAGGGGAGTGCCCAGACCTGCATACCAGGCTCTTGGGAAAGACCCGTCGGCTCCTTGCTGAGTGATCAGCCAGTCACCGAACTGCTGGCACCATTCCATCCATTCGGGATGTTCACGACCTGATTTTCTCTCGCGGCGGATTACATCTATCAGTATGCGGATACCTTCCGATGGCTCTCTTATTGTAACTGCTCCTTCCGACTGGCTGTCCGGTTTGCCGGTCAACAGATTGAACCCGGTACCGGCAGGAGGCGCCATTGGTACCAGATGTACGAAACTGTTTATTATCTTCAGACCCAGTTCCCTCATTCTCTGGCCCCGGGAACCCTGATCGCGGTCTCCTTCAATCAGTAATTGATCGGCCGATTCGATACCTTTTGAAACGAATCCCATCAATATTTTTGTCCAGCGTGCCAGCTCGTATGCTTCCGGATCAAACTTAACCCCCAGGGTACGGGCCAGAGCCTGCATTTTTACCAGTTCTTCAGGAGTAGGAACTGAACGCCCTGTATCACCTAATATAGGACGGGTCTGAGTCGACTGGTTGGACTGATGAGGTGGTCTTGGTGGTTCCGGTCTGACCGGCATTCCTGCCGGCCGGGGCATGGTCGATCTGCGATAAGAGCCCGGGTTACCGGTAACAGCATCATACAGGAATCCGACACCTGCCATATCACCAACAACAAGTACATGGTCTGCCAGATGATCGATCATTGCAGTCCGGGCGACTTCTATATCTATGGGTGTTACCTGTGGCTTAAGGCTTTCCCAGGCCCAGCGCCAGGCATCACGCACAAGTGAGTTAAAGGATTCTCCATGGCTGATGCGAAAACCTACCTGGTAATTTTGGACAAATCCATCTTTTACAGGATGATAACGTCGTCTTACTACCTGGGTCGGAGTTGTTGTATTTCCACCAAAACCAAAGCGACCACTAAATTCATTTATGGTACCCGGAATCCAGAACCCAAATTCTACACCTCCATCCGGGGTCTCTCTGGCGCCGACTGCCCCGAACTGAATTCGTTCATCAATCACGGGAGTAGTGGCCTGAGCAGTAGTTTCTTCCATCGTTGTGGCACCATCCGGCGCGAGATCTAATACTGCGGCCCAGTTTCCGTTCTTAAATGATAGACCAAACAGTGGTGCAGAAATATAATCCTCCCGGATAGAAAAGCATTTTGCATCGTAAGCCAGTGTGCCTCCGGGGGAGGTCTCTCCGTCGTAAGTGGGATCGCCGTAGAGCACATCAGGAGAAAAATAACTTATATCCTCCCATTTAATATCCGGCGTGGTTGAAAACCGGATAGCTGAAAGAAATCCGGCATTCTCTTCACTTCCTGTAACTGACACTTTCCTTTTGAGCGACAATACATCACCTGAAATGCTCCAGTTATCTTCAACTTCAAACTCTGCTCCGTTAGTCCCGGTTAAATGTGCAACTGCTGTCAGTGCACCACCCTTTTTCTTAACTGACTGATAACCAGCAGTAATATGGGTTACATTCTCTTCGCTTTCGAAAATTTCAATTTGTGCAGGTTTCTGGTTTATTAGTACAGGAATAGTGTTACCTCTTATCTCAATGCCCCATGATCCGCTGGTATCGGGGACGAAAGACACATTTGACCCTGACTGCAGATCACCCAGACTTACTTTTTTCTGGCTACATGAGACCAGAAGCAACATTACCAGGCCTGATATTACAAAATACACTGATCTTTTCATTTTTGAAACAGTTTAATGATATCTAAAAATACTTATATATTTTAAATTTTATTACCTCATTTTTCCACCGCACGGTCTGGTCCGTAATCTGGTTCCCATCCGGTTGGCAGTTCGTCAGATCGGTTGACAATAACAGCCTGTATCTCCTGTATCCAGCCCGACCTGATAACAAAAAACTCAGCTACAAGCCTGTTATGGGTAGTTGCCTGGCTTCTGCTTTTCAAGCCTGCCTTTCTGTCTGAGTAGTATTGAATATGAGTATTTATAACATAACAATTATCACTAGTGTCCGGTTAAAAATTCCATAATGATAATTGGTTTTCATCGGACAGGTTATTGACTAAGTTTTTATTATTAAAGAGTTCTTTGATAGGGGTCTTTTCAAACAGAGTAAGACCCAATGTTTGAGCGAATGTGTATAGCGTTATCGCCAAATCGAGCTTTTTCTTTGCGATAGCAATCAATAAATATGTACAGGTTGCTATCCATATCTGACATGCCACGGCGTTCTGGCTTGTTCCATAGAATGCCTTGATATGCAAGTGTTGTTTAATCCATTTGAAGAAGAGTTCGATTTTCCAACGTTCCCGGTACAGCTCTGCAATTGATAAGGCAGGAAGATCAAAATCGTTCGTCATAAAGGGGTAAACGGTATTTTTGGCATAGTCTTCGTAAATGACCAACCGGAATTCATCGGGATAAGATTTAGAGGATTTATATCCGGTCAATTTAACTATCTGGTCACTTATCAAGCCTGTATCTTTGTCAACTTCTGACGAAGAAATGACTTCACATCTTAGGTTATCCTTAGCTCTCATTACAAAGTAGGCACGAGCCTGATGGAAATGGTTATACAAGCGGTAAAAATCAATGTATCCCTTATCCATAACATAGTAAGATCCGGGCTCTATAGGCATCACATCCAGCAGGTTGACGTCATGAACAGAACCCTCGGTAATGTCAATGAACACAGGAATAGATCCACGGAGATCCAACAAGGTATGCATCTTTACTGCACCCTTTTGATGATGGAATTTTGCCCAGGGATACAGACTAAGACACAAGTCTATGGTTGTGCTATCAAAGGCATAGACCATATTGTCAAGATCGACCCTGAAGTCGTTATCATTAATATAGAGGGGTCTTGCTTGTTTGATCAGGACTTGAGCGAAGTCAGCATAAATGCGCCAGTTCCTTTTCTCGTTTGCATCAGCAAGAGTAGATCTGGAAACTGGTTTGCTGAAACCGGAGTGATACAATTTGCCAGAGAAAGCGGTCAGGCAGTTCTCAATATCACGGAGACTTTCCCTGCCAGTGAGTTGAGCAAAACTCATGACAAGAAAATGCTCCCGGCAAGTAAGTTTTCTTACTCGGTAGTCTCCCTTGTAATGGTCAACACTCTTCTGAAACTCGTATTCTGGCATAAATGTCATCAATTGTGCAAAGACGGTTTTACCTATATGCATTTTCGCTCAAATAAATAGAAGAGCGAAAATATAATTTCAAATCGTCAAATTTTTTAACCGCTGTATCATGTTGTATATAAATGCATTAAATGCCTTTAGGCAAATCTTAACCGGACACTAGTGAACAATTATATATAGTTAATTATCCATAAAGGATTCATTTCTCATATTGTTATCGTAAAAATATAATTATGTGAACACATAATCTTAACTAATAGTCAGATTCTTCGGATCTTTATCTCGTTAATTTGACTAATAATTAATTGGTAGAAAAAATAAACCTGACAGCGGTTTTTTCAGAACTTTTTTCGATGAGAAAAACATCATGTTGTTATACTTCTGTAAGAATTGGATCTTTTTTTGCGTCAATGTCAACAGTTGTTCAGATACTGGGTCCCCGCATCCGGCATATACGGTATCATTCCTGATCACAGGCAGGAGGTCATTGTCAGTAGCCCCGCTTTTGTTTCCTGGGGTTTTGTCACAACAGACAATCCCCCGGGTAGTACAAACTGTTCACTATAACAGTCATTAAGGTATAGATCGGCATTCTCCTCAATTACGTACATTGTGGCATCGGGCAGCTTCGATCTGTCCGTGGTTTCAAGAAAATCGTCCTGATTGCAGGATAAGGTACAGATTTACTTTCACATATACTTTTTTAATCATGGTTGTTTGTGAACCCCACATGATTAAATATCCAATATGTTAATAATCACTTACATGTGGGTGCTCATGATAAGCTCGTCGGGCTGTCATACCATTAAAACAAAGTTCGATATGACAATCTTTTATAATAACTAGATTAAATTCTTGTAGTAATTTTCAGTATTTTTGTATATCATTATAAAAAGCGGCCATTTTACTGTAAGTGCTTCAGATATAGCAAATCAGTATGCATTTGAAAAACAATATACATTATCGTGCTAACACTTGATATTCCGGGTCGTAAACCTGTCGAGGCAGAACATCTTGTTCTTGATTATAACGGGACACTGGCAGTTGATGGCTGTATTATACAGGGTGTTGCGGATAGGCTGAAAAAGTTAAGTTCTGTTATCCGGGTACATGTTCTGACAGCTGATACATTTGGAACAGCAGAAAAGGAGCTAAGGGGAATTCCTGTTATTCTTCAGGTTATAGAGAAAGAGAATCAGGCCAGTCAGAAGCTGAACTATGTTACTGATCTCGGTCCTGATAAGGTTATATCCATAGGAAATGGGAGAAATGATATTCTTATGCTTAAAGGATCAGCACTTAGTATTGGTGTAATACAGGCAGAAGGTGCATACTCGCAGATCATAAACAATGTACAAATAATATGCACCAGTATCATTGATGCCTTATCCCTGTTAACCAATGAGAACAGGTTAATTGCAACACTGAGGAATTAAAACTGACTCTCGCCTCTGTCATAGCTTTATGCGAAGGCGGATTAAATAATTTCCTTTTTATTAGTTGAAAATTCTGGGGGCCAGACAGGCAGAGAACGCATATCGCTGTTAAGCAGGCGAATAAACAAAAAACCTGCAACAGATCCTCAATGTTCTGTTGCAGGTTTATGATTATTAAGTTATTATTCTTCCTTTAAAAGAAAGTATAATCTACAACTGGTATCCGTTGTGATATTCTCTGTGGAAATGAACTTCAGCTTCAGGATCGTTGATGAAGTACTGAACTTCCGGTGACCAGTAAACAGGTCTGGCAAGTTCAATAGCTATGTTACCAAGGATACAGGCTGTGCATGTTCTCATTCCAACTTCTACGGGAGCAACGGGATCGCGACGTGTTTTAACTGCATGAATGAAGTTTTCGACATGCGATGAGCTTCTTTCATAGAGTCCCGGATCGGGTTTTTCACCTGCCGGAGGCAGAAGTGATGGGTCGGAAGCATCTATCTGTCCTCTGGATACGCTTATCCAGCCGTCAGATCCCCAGAATTTTATTCCGAGAGTCTTTCTATCATCATAAGGCTGGTTGATCATTTCTATTCCGTTGTCATAGACATAGGTCAGGTATTGTGTATCCTGGTATCCCGGAGGGATGATTTTCACCGGACCACTGTGGTCTTTACCAAGTCCCCACTGACCGATATCGAAGTTATGAGCACCCCAGTCGCAGGTATATCCGCCACCAGTCTCTTTGTAATAGCGCCATGCACCCCAGTAAGTTTCATTCTTAACAGGTCTGAGTGAGATGGGCGGATTGAGCCTTTCGTTGTAGTGTATATACGGAAGCGGACCAATCCATGTTCTCCAGTCAAGATCTTTTGGAACAGGTTGTTCTGGCAGGTCATAGGGATCGGGACCCGGGCCTACGTAAGCCCATACTTTTTCAAGTTTCCCGATAGCTTCTCTGTGGACCATATTGACAGCGTGTTGATAGTTGCTGTCAGATCTCTGCTGGCTTCCTGTAGCAAAAATGACATTGTTCTTTCTCACTTCTTCTGCAACCTTTATACCTTCTTTTATAGTGAAAGTAATAGGTTTTTCCTGATAGATATCCTTACCGGCCCTACAGGCGGCAATAGCTATCATGGCATGCCAGTGGTCGGGAGTTGCAATAACAACGGCATCAACATCGTTGCGGTCAAGTACTTTCCTGTAATCGGAATAAGTAGTGACAGAAGCTTTTTTGTTGTTAGCTTTTGCATATTCCTTAACCCTTTGTTCAAATCTCTCTCTTTTAATGCCGTAGAGATCAGCACCGGCAACAACATCAACTCCGGGAATACGGCTCATACCGTTCAACAGGTTCATTGCCTGCTGGCCCAGTCCAATGAACCCCAGTCTGACTGTGTCGTTAGGACCCGGCCTGAATCCCTGTAAAATAGGCATCAGCGCCAATCCTGTGGCACCAACAGCTGAATGGTGAATGAATCTACGTCTCGAAATGTTTTTCATATCGTTAAGTTTAATTTGGTATATAAGTTATCCCTGAAATAATACTCTCATTATGATCCTGCAGATAATGATAAAAACCAAAAATAATAATCTTTTTGAAGGATTCCCTGCATTTTATAGAACTATTTTCTCAATAATGACAATAATAAGGATTTTTTAACATAAAAAAAATTAAAACCATAGTTTGAAACTCAATAATATAGCCTGACAGTATGTGTTTAAGACTTTTTTGTTTCCGGAGCAATCAGAATGTAATATTTTATTAAAATCATTTACCTTTATAAAGATATCAATTCAACCTTTCCAGGTTTATAAGTAAAAAAAGATACCTGTAAATGAATGTGCGTTCAGGTTGTGGATATTGTTGTAAAATAAATTACGTATTACTTGATTTATTATTTTTAAAGAAAATATGATGATGAAAGACAGTAAAATTAAATATCTCCCGATTACTTTATTAATTTTATTTTATGCTCTGTCATTTAATGCCCTGAAGGGACAGACAGCTCAGGAAGACAGTCCTGCACAATACCTCCTAAGGAGTTTTACCGATTCAAAAGTATTGATGACATCAGGAAGGGTTGAGAATATGAAAATGAATTACAACACTCTGACAGAAACAATGGTTTATTTGAAGGATGGTGATTTTTACGACATTACCAATTCCCGGCTCATTGACACTATCTATCTGGGTGACCGCAAATTCATTCCGGAAGGGAAAGCTTTTTACGAGTATCTTGAGAGGGCTGATATGCCTCTTTTTTGTCAGGTAAAAAGTATTCTTAAACCTGTTGGGAAAGATGCAGGATACGGCAGTGTTTCACATACATCAGCTACAACCTCATATTCACATATCAGTTCTGCAGGAGGTAATTTTAACCTTAAATTGCCGCCGGATAATACTTTGAATACAACATCCATATATTGGATCAATAAAACATCAGACTTTTCAACCAGGCAACAGTTTCTTAAACTATTCCCTGATAAATCTGATGAGTTAAAAAAATATATCAGAAAGAACCGTATAAAATTTGACAATACCGACGATATAATTAAAGTTGTAGATTATTGTTCGGGACTATAAAGACAATTAAAACTTAAACTGTCGAAGCTATATTTAAGGACTGTATCTACGGTTTCCTGCCAAAACAGACATATTCAGTTGAATGGTATAACACTATGAACGGGAACTGGTACGACGCCCTGACTGTTCAGACCGACAGAAAAGGGAATCTCGTTATGCCTCCTTTCCCCGATGGAAATAATCCTGCTGCAAATGAC
>LSQX01406235.1_pt3 | contig 10989 bp, 10 predicted proteins | sample 654561 | NCBI WGS metagenome assembly LSQX01 (sample SAMN04489861, study PRJNA283612) | anaerobic digester metagenome | isolation source: 4 biogas reactors fed with cattle manure at either 37C or 55C with and... | place: Denmark: Kongens Lyngby | collected 2014 | reverse complement strand
GTACCTTCGTGGTGTTGCTGCCGGGCGAGGCCATCGCGCACCCGAACTTCAACAACATCATCAATGACATCATGCTGCTCAGCACCCTGGGCGTGCGGCTGGTGCTGGTGCACGGTTCGCGTCCGCAGATCGAGGAACGTCTGGCGGCCCGCGGCATGACCTCGCGCTTCCACAATGACCTGCGCATCACCGACAGCGATACCCTGGGCTGCGTGATGGATGCGGTGGGCAGCCTGCGCATCGCCATCGAGGCGCGCCTGTGCACACTGGCCGGTCAGGGCAGCCGGCTGCGCGTGGTCTCCGGCAACTTTGTCACTGCCAAGCCGATCGGCGTGATCGACGGGGTGGACCTGCACCATACCGGCGAGGTCCGGCGCATCGACCGCAAGGGCATCAGTCGCCACCTGGATGATGCCTCCATAGTACTGCTGTCCTCCATGGGCTATTCGCCCACCGGCGAGGTATTCAATCTGGCCTGCGAGGATGTGGCCATCAGCACGGCGGCGGCACTGGAAGCGGACAAGCTGATCCTGTTCGGGCCGGACACCGGCATCTTCGATACCGACGGCCAGCTGCTGCGCGAACTCAAGCCCAGCCGCGCGCTGCCGCTGATCGAGGCGCTGGGCAACAGCCTGCCCGGCTCGCTGCTCAGCGCCGCCTGCAAGGCCTGCAACGCCGGGCTGCGGCGCAGCCACATCATCAGCTACGCCGACGACGGCGCCATGCTCACCGAGCTGTTCACCCGTGACGGGGGCGGCACCCTGGTGACCCAGGAGCCCTTCGAGAAGATCCGCCGGGCCCATATCGACGATGTGGCCGGCCTGCTGGATCTGCTGCGTCCGCTGGAACAGGCGGGCATCCTGGTGCGCCGCTCCCGGGAGGTCCTGGAAACCGAGATCGACCAGTTCACCCTGATCGAACGTGACGGCATGATCATCGGCTGCGCCGCCCTCTACCCGCTGGACGAGCAGAGCGCCGAGCTGGCCTGCGTCGCCATCCACCCGGACTATCGCCACGGCGGGCGCGGCGACCAGCTGCTGGAACATATCGAGGCCGAAGCCAGACGCCGCTCGCTGACCCGGCTGTTCGTGCTTACCACACGTACCGCGCACTGGTTCCGCGAACGCGGCTTCGAGCCCAGCTCGGTGGAGCGCCTGCCCCAGCAACGTGCCCAGCTGTACAACTACCAGCGCAACTCCAAGGTGTTCGAGAAGAACCTGTAACCCGCCGGGTGAGCTGCAGTACTGCCCTTCGGCGAGCAGGCGCTCGCCGAACCGGCTGCCACGCCGCTCATCGAACCGGTGCTCGACACTCCCAGCACAAGGCTGCGGCCTTGGCGGCAAATTGGTATGCTAGGCCCATCCCTGCTTCACGCATAACGAGACAGTACCCATGCCTGATTACCGTTCCAAGACGTCCACCCATGGCCGCAACATGGCTGGTGCCCGTGCGCTGTGGCGCGCCACCGGCATGAAAGATGAAGACTTCAAGAAGCCGATCATCGCCATTGCCAACTCCTTCACCCAGTTCGTGCCGGGTCATGTGCACCTGAAGGACCTGGGTCAGCTGGTGGCGCGCGAGATCGAGAAGGCCGGCGGCGTGGCCAAGGAATTCAACACCATCGCCGTGGACGACGGTATCGCCATGGGCCATGACGGCATGCTCTACTCCCTGCCCTCGCGGGAGATCATCGCCGACTCGGTGGAGTACATGGTCAACGCCCACTGCGCCGACGCCATCGTCTGCATCTCCAACTGCGACAAGATCACCCCCGGCATGCTGATGGCCGCCCTGCGCCTGAACATCCCCGTGGTCTTCGTCTCCGGCGGCCCCATGGAAGCCGGCAAGACCAAGCTGGCCAACCACGGTCTGGATCTGGTCGATGCCATGGTCGCGGCGGCCGATGACTCCTGCTCCGACGAAACCGTGGCCGAGTATGAACGCAGCGCCTGCCCCACCTGCGGCAGCTGCTCGGGCATGTTCACCGCCAACTCGATGAACTGCCTGACCGAGGCCCTGGGCCTGTCCCTGCCGGGCAACGGCTCGACCCTGGCGACCCATGCCGATCGTGAACAGCTGTTCCTGCGGGCCGGCCGCCTGATCGTCGATCTGTGCCGCCAGTACTATGCAGAGGGCAATGAGAATGTGCTGCCGCGCAACATCGCCAGCCTCAAGGCCTTCGAGAATGCCATGACCCTGGATATCGCCATGGGCGGCTCGACCAATACCATCCTGCATCTGCTGGCCGCAGCCCAGGAAGGCGAAGTCGACTTCGACCTGCGGGATATCGACCAGCTGTCGCGCAGGGTGCCGCAGCTGTGCAAGGTGGCGCCGAACATCCAGAAGTACCACATGGAAGACGTGCACCGCGCCGGTGGCATCTTCTCCATCCTCGGCGAGCTGGCCCGAGGCGGCCTGCTGCATACCGACGTCCCCACGGTGCACAGCCCGACCATGGCCGAGGCCATCGCCCGGTGGGATATCACCCAGACCGACGATGCGGCGGTGCATGAGTTCTTCAAGGCCGGTCCGGCCGGCATCCCGACCCAGACCGCTTTCAGCCAGAATACCCGCTGGCCGAGCCTGGATCTGGACCGCGCCGAGGGCTGCATCCGCTCGGTGGAGCATGCCTATTCCAGCGAAGGTGGTCTGGCCGTACTGTACGGCAATATCGCGCTGGACGGCTGCGTGGTGAAAACTGCCGGCGTGGATGAGTCCATCCTGGTATTCGAGGGCAGTGCCCGGGTCTACGAAAGTCAGGACGCCGCAGTGAAGGGTATCCTCGGCGACGAGGTCAAGCCGGGCGATGTGGTGATCATCCGCTACGAAGGTCCGAAGGGCGGGCCGGGCATGCAGGAAATGCTTTACCCGACCAGCTACCTGAAGTCCAAGGGCCTGGGCAAGGAATGCGCCCTGCTCACCGACGGCCGCTTCTCCGGCGGCACTTCGGGCCTGTCCATCGGCCACGCCTCACCGGAAGCGGCGTCCGGCGGCGCCATCGGCCTGATCCGCGACGGCGACCGGATCCTCATCGACATCCCGCAGCGCAGCATCAACCTGCTAGTGTCCGACGAGGAGCTGGCCCAGCGCCGCGCCGAGCAGGACGCCAAGGGTTGGAAACCCGCCCAGCCGCGCGCCCGCAAGGTCTCCACTGCGCTCAAGGCCTACGCCCTGCTGGCCACCAGTGCCGACAAGGGCGCGGTACGCAACAAGGCTCTTCTGGAGGGCTGACCACCACGGACGGAGCAGCGGCTGCTACTCCGTCCACAGCTCCCCCAGATCCTGGGCTGCATTACCCAGATCCGCCGCCGGTGTACCCGGCGGCTCCTGCTCCAGCGGTTCCAGCTTCACTACCTGTACGGACGACCCTGTCCCCTCCTCCCTCACTGCCGACTGCGTTGCACTGTCATCCTCGCCGGGAGCGAGCAGCAGCAGCGCGATCAAAAAGGACTTGCCCATGGGCGTCTCCGGAAATGGCGATACCTCTGGAGCATAGACGATCCATTGCCCCCCACCCTGCCGGTCGACCGATAGGGCGAACTTAGCGTCCATCCCATGGTTCGAAATCCTGTATCCATTTTTCAGATCGAGGAGAACAGGCATGACTCAAGCACTGCGTGGCAAGCGCGTGGCCATCCTGGCAACCGAAGGTTTTGAGCAGGTAGAGCTGACCGGGCCCAGGGAGGCGCTGGAGAAGGCCGGCGCACAGGCCGATATCGTATCTGCCGAGTCCGGCACCATCCGCGGCTGGAACCATATAGAACCGGCGGATGAATTCACCGTGGACCATACCTTCGACAGTATCCGCATGGACGACTACGACGCGGTGCTGCTGCCCGGCGGCGTGGTCAATTCCGATACCATCCGCACCAACGAGCTGGCGCAGGAACTGGTACGGGATGCGGCACGGGCGAACAAGCCGATCGCAGTGATCTGCCACGGCGGCTGGCTGCTGATTTCCGCCGGTCTGGTGCAGGGCAAGAAGATCACCAGCTGGCCGTCGCTGGTGGACGATCTGAAGAACGCCGGCGCCCATTGGGTAGATCAGGAGGTGGTGGTCGACGGCCAGCTGATCAGCAGCCGCAAACCGGACGACATTCCTGCCTTCAGTCAGGCACTGGTCGAGCAGCTGGCGAGGGCAGGCTGAGCATCAGCCAGCCGGTCTGACCCAGGTTTCGAAGCTGTAGGCCGGGGTGTTCCCGGTAGCCGGATGGGCCTCATGCTCAATCCGCTCCCAGCCCTCGAAGGCCGGGAACCAGGCATCCCCGGCCACGTCCAGTTCGATACGGGTCAGGTAGATGCGGTCGGCCTGCGGCAGGGCTGCCGCATACAGCTGACCGCCGCCGATCAGCATGATCTCGTCAACGCCCTGCTGCCGTGCCCACTCCTCGGCTCGGCAAATGGCCGACGGCAGATCGCCGAATACCTCGGCCCCCTCCAGCACCAGATCGGGTTGCCTGGTCACCACCAGATTCAGACGCCCCGGCAACGGCCGGCCCAGCGACTCCCAGGTCTTGCGCCCCATGATGATGGGCTTGCCCAGGGTCTTCGCCTTGAAGTGCCTGAGATCCTCCGGCAGATGCCAGGGCATCTGATTGTCCCGCCCGATCACCCGGTCATGGGCACAGGCGGCGATCAGGCACAGCGGCAGCGAACGGGTCATACCGCCACCGGCGCCTTGATGTGCGGGTGGGACTGGTAGTTTTCCAGGGTGAAATCCTCGAAGGTAAAGGCGAACAGATCCCTGATTTCGGGATTGAGACGCATGGTCGGCAGCGGCAACGGCTCGCGGCTGAGCTGCAGATCGGTCTGCTCGATGTGATTGGCGTACAGATGGCAATCGCCGCCGGTCCAGATGAACTCACCCGGCTGGAGATCGCAGACCTGGGCCACCATCAGCGTCAACAGGGCATAGCTGGCGATATTGAAGGGCACACCGAGGAAGATGTCCGCCGAGCGCTGGTACAGCTGGCAGCTCAGCTTGCCATCGGCAACATAGAACTGGAACAGCGCATGGCAGGGTGGCAGCGCCATCTGGTCCACCAGCGCCGGATTCCAGGCCGAGACGATCAGCCGACGGGAATCGGGGTTGGTTTTGATCATCTCCACCAGTTTGCTGATCTGGTCGATGGACTCGCCATTGGGCGCCGGCCAGCTGCGCCACTGGTAGCCGTAGACCGGGCCCAGATCGCCGTTTTCATCGGCCCACTCGTCCCAGATGGAGACGCCGTTTTCCTTGAGGTAGCGGATGTTGGTATCGCCCTGCAGGAACCACAGCAGCTCGTGGATGATGGACTTGAGATGGCACTTCTTGGTGGTCACCAGGGGGAAACCATCAGCCAGATCGAAACGCATCTGATGGCCGAACACGCTCCAGGTCCCGGTACCGGTGCGGTCGCTCTTGAAGGTGCCGGTCTCGCGCACCCGGCGCATCAGCTCAAGATACTGTTTCATGCCTCACATCCCCCTTGCGATACCCCCACCAGATGAAGGCGGCACCGAGCAAAATCATAGGTATACAGAGCAGCTGACCCATGGTCAGCCAGCCAAAGGCCAGATAGCCGATATGGGCGTCCGGCTCGCGGAAGAATTCGACGAAGAAGCGGAAGGCTCCGTAGCACACCGCAAACAGCCCGCAGACACTCATGGTTGGCCGCGGCTTGCGGGAAAACAGCCAGAGTATGACAAACAGCGCGACACCTTCCAACGCGAACTGATAGAGCTGAGACGGATGGCGGGCGAGCTGCTGCGGGTCGGTGGGAAACACCATGGCCCAGGGCACGTCGGTCGCCCTGCCCCAGAGCTCGGCATTGATGAAGTTGCCGATGCGCCCGGCACCCAGGCCGATGGGAACCAGCGGCGCGATGAAATCCATCAGCCGGAAGAAGCCCACCTGCTGCCGGCGGGAGAACCACCACACCGCCAGTAGTACGCCGATCAGACCGCCATGGAAGGACATGCCCCCCTTCCATATCTGGAATACCAGGCTGGGGTCGGCAATGTAGGAACCCAGATCGTAGAACAGCACATAACCCAGGCGCCCTCCGGCGATTACCCCCAGTGCTACCCAGAACACCAGATCGGACAGGGTTTCACGGCTCCAGCCGGGCTCGAAGCGGTGCAGCCGCCGCGCGGCCAGCCACCAGGCGCCGCCAATGCCGACCAGATACATCAGGCCGTACCAGTGAATCTGCACCGGCCCCAGGGACAGGGCAACGGGATCAATCTGCGGGTAAGTCAGCATGACAGGGTCCTAGAGTAGAAAGTTGATGCCCACCAGCACCAGCAGCAGGGCGAACAGCCGCTTGAGCAGGCGCTGCGACAGCCGGTGGGCCAGACGCGCCCCGAAGCCGGCGAAGAACACACTGGTGGCGGCAATACCGACCATCGCCGGCAGGTAAACATAGCCCAGGCTCCAATCCGGCAGCGGTGTGGCGCCCCAGCCGGTGGCAATGAAGCTCAGCGCGCCGGCCACGGCGATCGGCATGCCACAGGCGGCGGAGGTGGCCACCGCCTGCTGCATGGGTACGCTGCGCCAGACCAGGAAGGGCACGGTCAGGGAGCCGCCACCGATACCGAAGATACTCGACGCCCAGCCGATTACCACCCCGGCCACGCCGAGTGTCGGCCTGCCGGGCTCGGCCAGCGCCGCTCTGGGTCTGAGATCGAAGGCCATCTGTATGGCCACGCAGATGGCGAACACCCCTATCACCTTCTGCAGCACCGGTCCGCTCAGCGCCGCCGCGGTCAGTGCACCCAGCACGCAGCCACCAATGATGCCCAGGGTCAGCCAGACAAACAGCGGCCAGCGCACCGCACCGAGCTTGTGGTGGGCCCGCACCGAACTGATCGAGGTAAAGGCGATGGTCGCCAGCGAGGTACCCACCGCCATATGGGTCAGCACATCGGGGGCAAAGCCCTGCAGGGCGAAACTGTAGACCAGCACCGGGACTATGATCATGCCGCCGCCGACCCCGAACAGACCCGCCAGCACCCCCGCACAACCTCCCAGAACCAGATACAAGATGAATTCCATTAACGTCCCCTGTGCGGAAAAACGAGGCGAGGCATACCCGGGTCCGCTGCAGCCTATCCCCAGGAATGTCAAAGTGCGCTAGTTTAACGCGATAACCCTGGAGCCGAAACCGCCGACCCGGACCGGCTCCGCGTTGCATGGCCGGTAGTGCTGAGGCGCTGTCATCATGGGCCCACTGTCACAGGGAAGTGCCAATGTCTGAAACACGTATCTGGATTACCGCCGTATTCAATGACCCGCATCAGGCTGAGCGCTACGCTGACTGCCTTGGCGCACTGCAGCAGGCGGATCAATCACGCCATGCCCAGCTCAACCGGGAGCTGGGCCTCAAGCCGTTGCTCGCCGGGGAGCTGGAGGATGTTCCGGTCGACTCCCTCACCCTGTTTGGCGCCGGCGTCGAGGTCTGGCTGACCACGCCGCCGGGCGCCAGCCCCCAGACTGCCCACTTCCGGGATCTGCACAGACTGGGCTGCCAGCTGGCCATCTGCGAAACCTTTGATGATCAGGACGCCAGCACCGCGCTGGCGGTGTACATCGAGGGACGCAAGGCTCCTCGCAAGGCCATACTCGAGATCCTGCCGGGCCTGGCGCCGGAGCTGCAGCTGCTGCTGGCGGCGCGGCTGGCGCCGGCCCGGGTGGAGGGCATCATCAAGCAGCTCGGTGGCCCTGACGCCACTGTCATGGGCAAACCGCTGGTCTTCCGGCTCACGCGGTTGTTACCGGCGGCCGATCCTCTGCTGCTTCGGGCACTGGAACAGGCCGATCTCAATTGTTGCGATCCGGTGACCGGGCGCTCCCTGTTGCACGGCTTCCTGGCGCCCGGAAGTATCCACAGGGACATGGTCAACACCCTGTTCCAGGCCGGCTTCGATCCGGCCTGCGACCTGCAGGGCAGTCTGCTGCTCGAGGCCGCCAGGCTCGGCGACTGCCACGCGGTCATGGCGCTGCTGCGCTCGGGCCGGGTTGACGCCAACGCCACCGATGAGCAGGGCATGAACTGTCTGCACCATCTCTGCCGCGAACCCTGGGTCGAGCAGCGCGGTGCGGTACGCGAAGCCCTTGATCATGGGGTGGAACTGAGCCGCCCGAGCGTGCTGGGCACCCCCCTGTGGCTGGCGCTGAAACACTCGCCCCGGGTGGTACCCATGCTGCGCGAAGCCGGGGCCATCTCTGCGCCGGGCCCCGACAGCTACAGCGGCAACCCTGCCGATGACCTGCTGGTGGCCATCGAACATGAGGATGCCGCCCGCTTCGCCGAACGGGTGGCGCAGTGCAGTGAGGAGACCGTTCTGTACCAGGCGGCGGTCATTGCCGCCTGCCACCTGCGTGACGGTTTTCTGCAGACCCTGCTGAGCAGGATCACAGAAGCCAGACCGGGGCTGGCAACACAGGTGGAGGGCCAGTTGCTGTTCAATCGGATATGGCAGCCACCGGTCGACGCCAGCAGGGCTGCTGCGGTCTCATGGCTCCTTCTGGAAAGCGGCGGAATCCAGGATCTGGATCTGTCGGCACTGAACTTCGGCCCCTTCGTCCTGCACGATGCAAAGACCGCCCTGACCTTCATCCAGGCCATCGTCGCTGCGGGCGGGCGTGTGGCCGATGCCAGGGTGCTGCTGAACGCGCCCCAGGCCCGCCAGCTGGCCGAGCAGCTCTCGACGCTGGATCGCTATCTGGCCAGCCTCATGGAGCTGGGGCTGGATGTCCGCCATCTGATCAGGCTGGTCGAGGATGAGCCGCCTCGGGAGGCCCTGCTGCTGCGTTCCGCCCAGCTCGGCCACAGCATCGAGGCCATCGGCAGGTTCATCAAGCAATGCTTTGTCACCGATAACGCCCGCCTGCTGGAGATACTGCTGGGCAGCCGCCTGCAGCGCCCCGAGGTGCAGCAGGAGATATGGCTGCATCTGCTCTATGCTCCGCCTTACGGCGCCTGGCAGCGCTTCGACCCGGGACAGAAGTTCCTTGCCCCACTGGTTGACGCCGGACTCGATATCAACTTCCCCGTGCAGGTATTCGATTCGCGCATGGCCAGTACGCCTCTGCAGCTGGCACGGCAGTTCGATCAGACCCGCACCATCAGCTATCTCGAGAAACTGGGCGCTGCGGAGACCCTGCCGGGGACACCTGCCTGATCGCGCTGGTGGGCTGACGACCGGGCGCATGGAAACCGGTACACTGGTGCCAACCTGATGGAGAGTGCCATGTGTCTGATCGCCTTTGCCTGGCAGCTGTCCGGGCGCCCGCTGTTGCTGCTCGGCAACCGCGACGAGTTCCATGCCCGCCCTACCCGCCCCGCCACCTTCTGGAACGAGGAGGGCCACCCGGAGCTGCTCGCCGGCAAGGATCTGGAAGCCGGCGGCACCTGGTTGGGGGTCACCCGCAGCGGGCGCTTCGCTGCGCTGACCAATATCCGCTCGCCCGGTGCACGCCGCGGGCCACGCTCCCGGGGCAGTCTGGTACTGGACTACCTCACCGGACGCAGCGCGCCGGAGGATTACCTGAACGCCCTGGTCGATGACCTGGCGGGCTATGCGGGCTTCAATCTGCTGGTCGGCAACATGCAGCAGCTGTGGTACCTCAACAGCGATGAGGCTCGACCCCAGGCACTGACGCCCGGGCTCTACGGTCTGTCCAATGCCGCGCTGAACAGTCCCTGGCCCAAGCTGCAGGCGCTGCGCCAGGGGCTCGACCAGCATCTGGACAGCGAGAGTGACAGCGACGCCCTGCTGGGCCTGCTCAGGGACAGCCGGGAATACCCCGACGAACAGTTGCCGGACAGTGGTGTGGGTCTGGAGTGGGAACGGCGGTTGTCCGCCACCTTCATCCGCGGGGAAGACTACGGCACCCGTGCCAGCAGCCTGCTGGCCATCGATGCCGACGGCAGCATTACCTTCGTCGAGCGGAACTTCGGCCCCAACGGGCAGGAGCTGGGCGAATCGGGCTGGATTCTCTAGGCCTCGGGTTGGCGAGCACCCACTCGCCGGCCCTTCCCGGGAGGGACGAGCATCGGCTCGTCCGGCGCAGGTGCAGGATAACGCAAGGGGTGACCGAATCCGAACGAGCCCCGAAAGGCTCCAGGTCCGCGGAACTCAGCGCAGGGGTTGCAGAACCTTGCCCAGCCCCATATTGCGCAGCGACAGGTGCAGCATGCTCTGCACCAGATAGGCGTTGTCTTCCCGCAGGGCGTCACGCAGGAGCGCGCGGGCGTCATCGAGACTGATCTGGCGCAGCAGCCACTTGACCCGGGGCAGACTCGACGCGCTCATCGACAGGACGTCACAGCCCAGCGCCAGCAGCAGCACCGCCGCTGCGGGGTCACCGGCCATCTCGCCGCACACACTCATGGGCTTGCCCGCCTCGCGGCAGGCCCTGGCAATCAGCTGCAGTGCCTTAAGCACCGCCGGGTGGAAGGAGTGATAGAGATCCGCGACCCGCGGGTTGTTGCGATCCACCGCCAGCAGATACTGGGTCAGGTCGTTGGTGCCGACCGACAGGAAGTCCACCATGCGGACCAGCTCGGCCGCCTGATACACCGCCGCCGGCACCTCGATCATCACGCCGATCGGCGGCATGGGCACATTGCAGCCTTCATCCTGCACTTCACCATGGGCACGGTGGATCAGGTGCAGGGCCTCCTCCACCTCCGGCACGCTGCTGACCATGGGCAGCATGATGCGCAGGTTTTCCAGACCTTCGCTGGCCTTGAGCATGGCGCGGATCTGGACCAGGAAGATCTCCGGGTGATCCAGGGTGACGCGGATGCCACGCCAGCCGAGGAAGGGGTTGTCCTCCTTGATCGGGAAGTAGCTCAGCTCCTTGTCACCACCGATATCCAGCGTGCGCATGGTCACCGGCTGCGGGTGGAAGGCCTGCAGCTGTTCCCGGTAGATGGTCTGCTGCTCCTTCTCGCTGGGGAAGCGGTCCTGGATCATGAAGGGCACTTCGGTACGGTACAG
>LSQX01287983.1_pt1 | contig 10989 bp, 3 predicted proteins | sample 654561 | NCBI WGS metagenome assembly LSQX01 (sample SAMN04489861, study PRJNA283612) | anaerobic digester metagenome | isolation source: 4 biogas reactors fed with cattle manure at either 37C or 55C with and... | place: Denmark: Kongens Lyngby | collected 2014 | reverse complement strand
GGACTTTGGTCGGGGCGGTTATTTAAATCCGCACCATTCAGATAGGGGAACAGGACATCTCTATTACGCGGGTCTTTGGCAATCAGTGCTTCTGCTTCATATGGCTCCAACACAAAACCTTTTCCCAAAACAATACTTCCCTGAAAACTTTTGTCGCTGTTTTGTTTTAGCTGATATGGATTTCCAATAACTTCTGCATCATCTAAATAGGGTGATATAGTATTCACTTCTTTGCCTGCAAGAAGATATTTTCCTTTCCAGCTCTGTTTTGTAATGGTGACTAATGCCACTTCCACAGCTGCCACACCGGGCCATTTCATGCTTTTTATGGCATGGTTAATAGTGCCGCCATTCGCAGTTATTATATCTAACCCATCTTCACGGGCTCTACCTTGCGCAATGGTGTTGGTAGAAATCAGTGATTGAAATCCTCCCGGTTTAATAAGAGTGAAAATTCTTCTGAAAAAATAAGTTACCAGATCCACTGCACCAATTGGAGTAAATTGATATTTAATATATTCCAAATATTTATTACCAAAACTGCCGCTTAATTTTTGTCCGCCTAAGAAAGGAGGATTTCCCAAAATGCAATCAAACCCTCCTCTTTGAAACACTTCAGGGAACTCAAGAAACCAATGAAAAAAGCGATAATTTTTGGCAATTTCAATTGCTTTTGTTTTAAGCTGAGATGGGGCTGTAGTTTCTCCTCTCAGGTATCGTTGATATTGTGAATCAGTTATCAGGTATTCTTTGTTTACCTCTGTCTTTTCCAGAAAGAAAGGCATAAGCTGTAAATCGGCCAGTATTTTTAATCGCCTCAGGGTTTCATTATTGATCAGCTTTCTATAGGCCTTCTCTTTTTGCTTAATTTCATCAGGGGTGTTTTCCGGTAATTTGGAGAACTCATCAATGGCTTCATTGAGTTTCTTCACCTGCTGCATTAACTGGTGGTCAGTCCCGGTGGTTAACTGAACAGCTTCTTTACTCTTTTCCCGTTGTGTTCTTTCCAGTTTGTTCTTTCGTGTAAATACGGAAACAATATCCTTATCATCACCCGGTAACTTTTTATAAGCTTTATCCGCAATTCCATTCTGGAGTTCCTCCCGTTGTGCCAGTCCTACAATGGCATCTCCACATTTTATTCTGTGATCGAGAAAACTTAAGGGCTCACCCGGATTATGACTTTCCAGCCATAAGGCTACTTTGCATAGTTCAACCGCCAAAGGATTTTTATCTACCCCATAGATGCAGTTTCGTATCACCTCTTTCAATGCATAACGGAAGGAGGTGGGATTAGGTTGCTGTTCCCCTGTTTCTACTCTGGCTACCTCCAGGGCAATTCTCCTGGCTGCACTCAATAATATGTGTCCACTGCCGCAAGCAATATCACAAACTTTCAGGTCGAGGAGTTTCTTTTTTGTTTCCTGGGAAGTGGCTTTTCCTTTGTAAAAATTTCCCACCCTTTCTTCGATCAGATATTCCAGGGAATGCTGTATAAGTGGTTTTACCAGGTCTTCAGGAGTATAATGAGATCCGGATGAACTGCGTTCCATTCCTTTCTTGAAAGTAAAGGTTGGTTTTCCATTTTCCCATTTGAATATGGGTTCCAGTTCCAGCAATCCTTCATATACTGATCCAAGTTCTTCCACATCCAATGCCCGGTAGTTTATAAATGTAAGGTTGTGCTTTTCATCTTCAAATTCATTCAGACTGCGAATGCACTGCAACAAAACTTTGTTATTCACTTTTGAAGTGGAGATATCCGGCATTGCATTCCCACTGAAAAGTTCACTTCCAAGGGCGAGGATCCCCAGCTTATCCCCGGAATCTTCCGATTCAAACAGGGAAAAGGTTTGCATCAGTCCCTGCCAGAGATCGGTGTACTGGCTTTCCTGCAGGTATCTTTTCTCTGATAACTTCCGAAGGCGGATAAGGCTGTAATATTGATAGTATATGTCCTTATGTTTCTTTGTTGGTAGATTGATTCCCTTCAACGGATCATCCAGATTTGGTTTTTTGCTGTCATCCTGGAGCTCAGGAAAAATTAAATCCCGTTCTTCTGTGACTATCAGGAAAAGCAAGCGATAAATCAATCGAAGTAACTGGTGATAAAATTCCCGGGAATCGGGGCTTCCGAATTTTATCTTTTCTCTTAATTCTTCATTTCCGGGATGTTCAAGAAGTCCATTGCCAAGAGTGATCAGTGAGGATTTCACCGCATCGCTGAGCCCATCCCTGATCCGGTTCCCCGATTCAATGCTGTCCTGGTAATATTTTTCGAGGAACGATTCTTCACTTTCCTGTTTTGATTTTGGAAACCTTGAAGCATGCAGTAAACGATAGAGAAGTGTAAATTCGCTGTATTTGTCCTCATCAAGTAAGCTTTTCAGGTCAAATTCAACATAGGTCAACTTAACCAGTTTGCCACTGTCTCTGATCAGCCTCAGCATCAGGCCATTCGTTACAAGTGCATAAAGATATTCTGTGACATTCAGGTATTCCTGCACCGTGGCATGTGGTGACAAGCGGGATTTACCTCCGCCCGATCGTATGTCCATTGTATTTTTTTCGGGATGATTTGGATCAATAAAGCCTGTAATGTGCACAGGTATTCCATCCAGTGACTGACAGGTATGGCTGATACTGTATGACTTATCATTATCTCCGGTAAGAGATGATTTCTGCAGGCTGAGATCAAATCCAAGAGTGCTTAAAAATCCGGTCATCCATCTTCTCGTAATGGTTGTCCCGTAAGGATCAGATGCAGGTAGTTTTTTACTTCTTTCGGAAAAATGTTTCCAGTCAAGCTTGACACGACTCCAGGCATACTCAATTTCGCTTCGGAGATTTATACCCGATTCAAATCCAAAATCTTTAGCCAGTTGACCCTGTGAATCAGCTGCTTCAATTTTTTGAAGGATATCTTCCGAGATCAGGTTGCCTTGTATATTGATACTGGTATATTTCATGTGAGTGTTCCTCCTAAGAAGTGTTTCCCTTTTTCTGTTAAAACATATTTATTTGCAGGGTCAGTAGGTGTATCCGGGATTGTTTGTCGGATGAGTCCTGCTGATCGGAGGGGTTTGATATAGTTGTCTCTGAATGACTTCATATTTTTATATTCAAAGACTTCCATTAATGCTGACATATTTATTGGCTTTGAAGTCAGGATCAGAATGGATAACAGGTACCATGATTTCTTCTGGAATAATTCCCGGCATTTTTGTTCAAGCTGGGTACCTTTCGTATAAGAGCTGGGTACCGGTATGAGTTTCTTTTTTATAAATGGCTGGTCGACAGGCCATTTTGTTTTCATTAACTGGGTACCTTTCTCATGCCAACTGGGTACAAGATGTATAAGAACTTCTTTCCAACTCTTATTTGAGAGTGAAAAAGAGAGTGAGATTTTTACAAGTCCTGACTTTAAATGATTAACATCTGCTTTTTCAAGACCTAGCCAATCCGGGATTAATTCAGCATAGTCAGCCATCGAAGAGAACCGGAGAGGAATTTCTGTTCTGAATGTGTCATTTTCAATAAATACAGGCTTTGCTTCAGGAGTGTATAGTGGTAAATATTTGTTGGTATTTCGAATTCCCGAGCCGATTTCATCCGTCCAACCAAAAGCGGTAAAGAATTTACGGATATTAGGATTCTTTGCATACGGATTAAAATTGGATGGATCCAGGGGGCCATGGAACAAAGGTTTATTCGGATTGGTAAAGATTACTTCATTCTCTGTGATGACCAGATCTGTTGAAAGCGCACTGGTGTATTCTCTGTGCACAACCACATTACCGATTACCTCCCTGAATATTTTATCGCGCAGGTCTATTCGTTGATCACCCTCCAGAAAGAACTTTTCAGGCAGATGTTTATTTATGAATTCTTTCAGTTGAAGATAGGTGTCTATAAGGTTAGTGCGCAGGGTTATTCTGTCATCCCAACGGTCTTTATTCTTAATCCGCACCATGGCTTCAACTTTATATGCCGGAAGGATACTTTGAATAGTCCGGTCTTTTCCGAAAATGAGTGCTGCTGCCAGGGTGTAACCTTCTTTTCCTGCAGCAAAATCTTTCTTCCAAAGAATGGAGTCTTTAAGCATCTGCAGGTTATCAGTCAGTAACCAGGGGTGATCGCTCCTGTAGTTACGGATGAGGATTCTTGCTTTATCAAGTAATTTCTCATCAAGGTCTGCAATACCCAGATGATCATATATCTCACCTTCAGAAAAGAGAGTTCTTTTTCTATGGTATAAATTTGCAATTTTAGATTGTTGTCCGGTGATATCAATATCCGCCTCACTTTCTCTGATAAAGATTTTCCCTGAATGATCGTGTACCTGACTACTGGCTGGTATCTGCAAGACAATAAGCACTCCTGAAGGATGCGGAACTACTTCAGGTTGCAAATAAAGTGGAGGATTAACACAGTATCTATTATTCAATGCTGTAACGATATCCGTTTGAATCCTACTGATTGACTCACTGTTGACGCCAATTACATTTCCGTTATTATCTAGTCCAAGAATAATAATCCCTCCATCAGTATTCGAAAAACTGACAACGGTTTTGTACATGGATTTAGGTACAGTATTTTCAGCTGTTTTGAACTCTGTTTTGATCCCTTCCTTTTGTGCTATTACTTTCTTAATATCTTCAAGATTCATAGCTTTTTAATTTCAGGTAACAAAATATAAATCCCAAGAACATCCATTGGAAGAACTGGTTCAACTACCTTGTAACGGCTGCCATTTACCAATTTTCTGAACCTTGTATGCGATGCCACCAGTTGTTCACAACGTTCAAAGGCCAGTGGATCTGTAATCTCTCTGAATGTTTTTTCATCACGAACCCATTCCATTTCCAGATCAAGCCAGTGTTGTTGCTCAGGCAGTTCAAGGTTCTGCGTTGCCCTGGCTGACATAAGAAGTCTCAAAGCTTCATCTTTACCAGTGAAATTTTCTTCCGTCAAAGCTCCGGCATAACCCCAGAGCCACATTTCTTCGGCCACTATTTCCTTATTACCGCGCTGTTCAGCAATTACATTCCTGACCCTGAACTGGAAGATCACGGTTTTCTTATCCACATCTCTGGTACGCAAAACTGCTGTTCTGACGGCACTGTTGGATTTTCCATTCAATGCACTGTTGATTATATGCTGAGACAGTTGTTCAGTGAACGGATGATTACGACCAATATACTTATACCGGGCAGGTGTTGGCGACAGGAAGGAAATCAGGACTTCATTTTTTTCTGTCAGAAGATCACGAAGTCTTTGAGGTATGTTCATGGTGTAAACTTTGTATCCCTCTTTGATTTCGTCTATCTGTACTCCAATAAAGCGAAGTGATCCGACAACGAATTGTTCAACGGCCTTCACATCTCCAATCGCTTCATCCACCTCTTTAAGGTCCTCTTCTATTTCAGTAGGCTTAATGGCGTTCTGGGCAAAAATACTTCGGGATGCCTGTTCCCTTTTTTCAGCTTCATCAAAAGCTTTTGCTACCTTGTTTTTCTCATTATATATCTCTTTAGCTTCGAATAATGATAGTTGTTTCCCCTGCTGGTTAATAGAAATCTGCGGTTTTAGCAATATGGCATTGGTGACAGCTTCCATGACTGATGCGCTGTTTTCGGGGAAGGGAACTGAAATGCCTATAGTTTTTCTGATCTCTCTGGCTTTCCTAAGAAGAACTTCAAGCACAACTCCATCAATCGGGTTATTGCTCCCATACAAAAGGGTTACTTCAACAGAAGGTGAACGTTGCCCGAAACGGTCAATCCGGCCTTCTCTTTGTTCAAGTCTGTTCGGATTCCAGGGCAGGTCATAATGAAGAATGGCATTAAATCCCTCCTGGAGATTTATACCTTCACTCAGGCAATCAGTTGCAATGAGCAATCTCCTGGAGGAACTGTTCATCAACTCAATTTTTTCCCTTCTTAATTCATCATTTAGTTCGCTGGTAATTACCTCGATGTGGAGAGCCTTGTATTTTTTATCCCGAAATTGTTCCCGGAAGATCTCTCCAATATATTTTGCTGTGGGAATATAACGGCAGTAAACAATGGGATTAAATCCCCTGTCAATATAATCCCTGATGCGAAAAACAGCTTCTCTTGCCTTAAAGTCTTTTTCTATCCCTGTAACCTCATTTAACCGTTTTGCATATCCAAGGAGACGTCTTGCCTCTGGATCTCCACTTAATGGAAGCTTTCCAACCACTGCTAAAGGCAGATTATCGTCAGCAGAATAATCAAAGTCCATAACGGTCTCTGACCCATAGGTTATATCATCTGTATCAGACCCTTCAAATTCATTTGCAAGACTTCTCTTTTGTGCTTTTTTCTCCAACATTAAGATCCCGGCAGAAGGACTGCTCATTACTCCACGAAGTAAAGCAAGGGCTTCCCAGTAACTATAACGTCGCTTTCGGCCGTCACCGCTGCTGGCAAAGACTATTTCACGGGCATATGATAAAATATCATTGAAAATTTCTCCGTATTCCTGTCCAACTTCATAGTCTCTATCAGTGGGGATTCGCTCAGGAAACCTGGTCTCTTCACCAAGCCATTTGACCACATCTGCTCGTCTTCTCTGCACAAAACGCTTTGCCAGCTTCCTTCTTTCTCCTTCAGAGGAGGAGATTATATCCAACCGCTCGTATTCAGGTTTAAGAATACCTAAGAGTGACTGGAATTCAGCCTGCTTTCCGGAATGGGGAGTGGCTGTCAATAGCAGGAGATTCTGATTTTCATTTTTTGAGATATCATGCATTAGATGATATCGTAACTGCTGTGAATTGTTCGCACCCGCAGGTCTTGCACATGTATGCGCTTCGTCAACTATGATTAATTCAGGACAGTGATCGATAAACACCTGTCTTTTGATGCCAGTCTTGATATAATCTATGGATATGACCTGGAAGGGGAAAGACCGAAAGATATTTTCATGCACCTTAATCTGCCGTTCAAGAGCAGTAGCCGTTCCTGATCTGATTATTACGGCTTCAATACCAAATTTACTCTTTAACTCATCCTGCCATTGATCACACAGGTGCGGAAGGCACACAACAGCAAACCGTTTTATCTCTTTGCGCTCGTATAATTCCTTGGCAATAAGTAAGGCCTCAATGGTTTTCCCTATACCTACATCATCGCCGATCAGCATTCTAACTGGTTCTTGTCTTAGGGCCATGATGAGCGGTACCATCTGGTATGCCCTTGGTCTGAATGAGAGTTTTCCCAGGCAACGAAAGGGTCCGGATGCATTGCGAAACGAAAGTCTGGTAGCGTTATAAAGTAGTTTTGCAGATGTAAAGTCCCCGAGGTCATTTGCTGAAGGTTTAATAAAATTGTATGATTTTGGGAGATCATCTTTTTCAGTAAGGGGTTTATAAATCCCCGTAATTTCATCTTCTGATCCTCCCAATGGCTTCACAAGCAACAAATCTTTGTCTTCTGATGGAAGCACCATCCAGGGACGATCTCTAAATGGTACCAGGCTTCCTGGTTTGAACTCAAAAGTCATATTCCTCTATTTATATTCTTGTCAGCAAATGTTTTATTGTCAGGATCGCACTTGTTTAAAAACATCAGACCTTCTTTCTAAGAAATCTTCAAGCGATTCCTTGTAATACCAAGTCAGAACCTGGTATTTACCATCATCATTAAGGGCCTTTCGTTTTTTCATATCGTCTCTTTTTATGACAGGATCATCATGAGGGGTACCATCACAAAAAATACAGATATTTGGACTGTACAAAAAGTCGGGACGGACAAACATATCCGGGATGATGGGTTGCGCTTCATCAGGCAATCTTAATCCCTTATTATACAAGTGTTTTAAGAATTGATCTTCGGTACTGCTGTTTGGATCCCTGGCTGCCTGAAGAGCCTGATATTGTTCATCATAAGAAGTGAATGATCTTGAGGTAAGCACTTCAACTTCTGAATCTTTCAATAATCGTAAAGATTCCCTGATATAGTTTTTGTTAATTGATTGATGATGGATCTGGTTATAATAACTCAGAAGGTCATCATAGGATGCAGGGCTAAGATCTTCTTCAGGAACTTCTGCCCCATCCTTTAAAAATAAAAAATTAAAAGCTTCCTGCATCACAGCTTTATAGGTAGCCGGATTATCAACGATCTGGGATAATACACCCAAACTACCCTCTGAAGCTTCGTAGATTAACAGGTTTGGAATATCGGATTCCCCCATTACGGTGGCACCTATTTCATTGGCCTCTATCTGAAAATAGTTCTCAATGGCTCTTTTCAATGCATACATTAAGGTTATAACTCCATCTCTGCCACCCTGCAATGTCAAAGATTCAACCGGCTGTATGTAGAGTGCATTTGCGGTTAATGTTGTAAAGAGTTTTATTCGTCTGATATCATCGGTATTACTCTCATCTGTTTCCTGTTTTTTCGTCTGCCAGTAACCATTTTTAAGGTTCAGGGCATAACCGTTTTCAGGGGAACTCCTCCATTTAAAACTAATGTTTACAAGTCTTGCAGAGGGGATAGAATGAATATGAAGCAACTTTTCCTTTTGCAGTTTAACAATAGCTTCAGTTATACTTTCAAATCCCCCTTCCACTGCGAAATAGGTTCGGATATCAAAACCCCTTCTGGTTCTTTCCTCTTCCTGACAAGTGATTCTCTGTAATTCATAAGCCTTTGATTCAGTCATTTCAACAAGGTCAGGATGGATGAATTTATCCATTCCCTGATTGAGTTCTTTGTTAACAATCGGGTCAACATTGTAATTGTATTGGTCTTTCATTAAAATGTAACCGGAGAACGGACTGATTTTTGCTTTTTCAAGTTTAGCCTCTGCATCCGCCAGTAATATCCGGTCGATTCTGTATTTAGCACCATCATGATAAATAACATTCCGTGGTCCAAATTCATTTAGTGCAATGATCCTGGGCCTTGAAACAAATTCCCCGGAACCCTCCCGGTTTTCCATGAATGATCTGATAGGTAATCGGGTAAAATTATATCCCGGCAGAAAACCTTCCGAAGCCAGATACCTGAACGGGTAGAACTCAGATTGACTAACCTGGCTGGTATTTCTGGTATCTTTTGAATCATTTAACAGGAGTTCCAGTTGTCTTTCTGCCTGCTTTCGAGAATATTTGGCCTGCTTAATTTTTTCATGATTATCAGCATAGATTCTGTTTAAAATTATGTCGTTAGCAGTTTTAAACTGGATTACTGCTGATGTAAATAACAACCTCCATCTATCAAGAGATTTATCAAATTCATAGTAAAAGTTTTCAATCGCTCTCTTAATCCAGTCTTCATTAAACCACGGTGGCCTGCGGTTCATTATTTCCTGGCTGAAATACCTGTCGTCAATGACCTTTTTAAAAGTGTTCAGCACCCTGACTTTTTCTTCTTCTGATAACCTCAGTGCTTCTTTAATCTCTTCTTTAACAGGAAGACTATCCAATGCATCTTTATCTACTATATCACCCAATGAATTATTTAATCCGGTTACTGAGCGAATGGTCAGTATGCTTGCATGCAAATGGCTTTTTAGTAACTCTTCATTAATCAGATCCATTCTTGGAGCAGTTACTTCACCAGCAACCATTTTAGATGGTACCTTAAAGTAATTTCTGTCGTGAGGACTGAAGTTACTGCAATATGTCATTACCATAGCAGCCTGTCCTGACCGTCCCGCACGTCCACTCCTCTGCGCATAATTTGATGGAGATGGAGGCACATTACGCATATGGACAATGGAAAGATCTGAAATATCAATACCAAGTTCCATTGTAGGAGAACAGAACAGTGCGCCAATTATCCCTTCTCTGAAATCTCTTTCCCGGTCTCTTCGTTTTTGCGAGTTTATTTGTCCGGTATGTTCCCTGCCTTCCAGTGGTTTTAAAGTTCTGTAATCGATTTGGTAAAACCGTTGAAAGTATTCGTTTACTTTAGGTGTTAAAGGCCTGTATGAGCGATGCTTTATCAGATCAGGAATTATTGTAATTCCATCTCCTTTACACCATTTGATTGAATCAACTTTTAGCTGATATACAAATACTTCATTTCCAGTTTCCGACTTCACTGGTTTTCTGTATAGCCAGCCGGCTTGAGTCAGAAAATCCATCAAGCTGTAAATAAATTCATTATAAATATTTTTACCTTTTAGGTCAAGGTTAAACTTTTTTGCAGTGTTTTTAATATATCTGCCAAACACACTTTGGTAGCTGCCACTTTCGGAGTAAAAGAACCCGGCTGAACGGCTTAGTTTTTCAATACGTATATGAGTCGGGTACTCAATCTTATCTGAATCATCCAGGGTCCAGGGTTCCCTGAGTTTTTCCCTTATTTTGTTGGTGTTTTGATTAATTACAGAAGGTTCAAGCATTGAATAATGGAGAGCGTATGATTTCCTTAGAAAATCGAAGATCTGATGAATAAATTCCTTTCGCTCTTCAGGATTCATCAACAGCAGAAGTTGATTATCCTCCCATAATGATTCATCGGTAACGGAATCTTCAAGATAATTGTAATCTATTTTCAGTAACGCACATTGTTCAAGATTTGGGAGTACTACCCGCCAGCTTCTTCTCAGGTCATGCAATAACCTGTACATAATTAAATCTTTGAAGGTATCTTCGTTTTCCTTTTTGAGCCCGGGAATTTTTGCCGGATTTTTGGCATACTCTTTCTGAGGAATAGCAAGACTTTCGAAAATTTTCTCTGCTATATTTGAATAGTCGAGAGATTCATTAATATCCAAAGCTTTAGCAATAGCAGCCCTTAACTGGCCAACCTTCACAAAATCATTGAAATGACCTGCCTGCAGGGAAGCATCCTGTCGATTATCTGTGAAACTAAGTAGTTTCTGTTTCTCCGATTCTTCTTTGAATTCTTGTAATTGAGTAATAGTTTCAAATGAAAGGACGGTAGTTGCTGTGCTTCTGCCTTCTCCTCCAATCTTAATTAGTCGGCCCTTAAAAACGGCCTA
>LSQX01264778.1_pt1 | contig 10989 bp, 9 predicted proteins | sample 654561 | NCBI WGS metagenome assembly LSQX01 (sample SAMN04489861, study PRJNA283612) | anaerobic digester metagenome | isolation source: 4 biogas reactors fed with cattle manure at either 37C or 55C with and... | place: Denmark: Kongens Lyngby | collected 2014 | reverse complement strand
CATATGCAGTACTCATTCCTTGTTTCGCCTACATTGTTTGGTACGCTACTTGGGGATATAAAATTAAATCGTGGAAAAGACTTGGCAACTAATTGCTAATTGACTAATAATATGAATCAACGAACTATTATACAAAACGGTAAAGTAATCTTTCCGGATAGAATTGAAGAAAATATCTCAATTGTCTGTGAAAAAGGTGAGATAGCAGAAATATTGAATTCTGAGAATCTGATTCCTGCAGAAGGAGATGCGGTAATTGATGCAAAAGGCAACTATATATCGGCCGGATTTATAGATATACATACACACGGAGGTGGGGGACACGACTTTATGGACGGAACCGTTGAAGCATTTCTTGGGGCTGCCGAGAAGCATGCACAGCACGGGACCACTGCATTATTGCCTACTACTTTAACAAGCACTACTGAAGAGTTAATAAAAATGTTTGCCATTTTTAAAGAAGCAAAGAGAACAAATACAAAAGGTGCCAGATTTCTTGGTCTTCACCTAGAAGGGCCCTATTTTGCATACAACCAACGTGGCGCACAAGATCCTAAATACCTTCGCAATCCCGAACCTGAAGAATACAACATGATAATGTCCCAATCGGATGATATCGTTCGTTGGAGTTTAGCACCCGAATTGCCAGGAGCATTGGAGTTTGGGAAAGTACTCAGAGATAATAATATCCTAACAGCAGTTGCACATTCAGACGCAATTTATGAAGAGGTTTTGGAGGCTTTTGATGCAGGATTCACGTTAGCTACGCACCTATATTCGGGAATGTCTACAATCACCCGTCGAAACGCATATCGATATGCAGGTGTGGTGGAAGCAGCTTATTTGATAGACGAGATGGACGTGGAGATTATTGCAGATGGAGTTCATCTGCCTAAGTCTCTTCTTCAGTTTGTATATAAATTTAAAGGACCAGACAGAACAGCCCTCTGTACCGATTCGATGCGTGGAGCCGGGATGCCTGATGGTGAATCAATTTTGGGAAGTCTTGAGAAAGGTCAGAAGGTGATCATTGAAGATGGAGTAGCTAAGTTGCCCGACCGCACAGCATTTGCAGGAAGCATTGCTACAACCGATAGATTGGTGCGTACGATGGTTGAACTAGCTGAAGTGCCACTGATAGATGCAGTTAAAATGATGACTCTTACGCCCGCCCGTATTATGAAAATAGATCATCGAAAAGGATCTATTGAAAAAGGGAAAGACGCCGATTTCGTTATTTTTGATAATAATATACATGTTTCACACACAATTATAGAAGGAAATGTCATATACAAAAACTAACAAAGATGTTATCACATTCAATAAAGGAATGTTGGGAGTAAAAATATTTACCAATCGAGAAAAGATGGGTAAGGAGGCTGCGATTAATGTATCTAGTGCCATTCAAAAATTACTCAAGGAAAAAGCTGAGGTAAATATGATCTTCGCTGCTGCACCATCGCAAAGTGATTTCATGAAAGAGTTGATTGCCGATAAGGCAATTCGCTGGGAGCAGATCAACGCTTTTCATATGGACGAGTATATTGGACTAGAAAAGGACGCCCCTCAAGGATTTGGGAATTTTTTAAAGAGGCATCTTTTTGACGAACTGCCTTTTAAGAGTGTGCATCTGGTAAACGGACAGGCTAAAGATCCGGAAGCCGAATGTCAACGGTACTCCGAGCTACTCATTAAACATCCTGTAGATATTGTTTGTTTGGGAATTGGAGAAAATGGGCATATAGCTTTTAACGATCCTCCTGTAGCCGACTTTAATGATCCTAAGTTGGTAAAGGTGGTAGAATTGGATATCCCTTGCAGACAACAACAGGTTAATGAAAATCTTTTTGAAAAAATAGAATTGGTTCCTACTCACGCAATCACTATTACAATTCCAGCACTTTTGCGTGCCCATCAAATGTTTTGCATGGTTCCGGCTAGTAACAAGGCTAAAGCAGTGTATGACACATTGAATGGTGAAATTAACGAATCGTGCCCTGCATCGATTCTTAGAACCAAAGAAGGTGCGATTCTATATTTAGATAGAGATAGCGCATCGTTATTGGAAGAAGTTAATAATTAAAAAAAACATCTTATGAAATTAAGAATAATTTTATCAGCATTTTTATCGTTCTTTATATTTACATCCCAATCACAAATAAAAGTTGGTATTATAGGGTTAGATACCTCTCACTCAATTGCATTCACGAAAGAGTTGAACGGAGAGGATAAGAAAGAACAATATAAAGGCTATCAAGTGGTAGCTGCTTATCCTTATGGCTCCAAGACAATTAAATCGAGCTACGATCGTATCCCTGGTTACATTGAACAGGTAAAGGAAATGGGAGTGGAGATTGTTCCATCTATTGAAGAGCTTTTGAAAAAAGTAGATTTCGTGTTACTTGAAACTAACGATGGGAATCTTCATTTGGAGCAAGCCTATGAAGTGTTTAAAGCCGGGAAACCTATGTTTATAGATAAACCTCTTGCAGCCACTCTAGCTCAATCTATTGCAATTTATCAACTTGCCAGAGAATACAATGTCCCAATTTTCTCTTCCTCTGCAATTAGATTTACGCCTCAAAACCAAGAGCTAAGAAATGGTAATTTGGGTAAAGTATTAGGAGCAGACACCTATTCTCCTGCAACAAGAGAACTGTCTCATCCCGATTTTGGATGGTATGGAATTCACGGTATTGAAGGTTTATTTACAATTTTAGGAACTGGATGCATTGAGGTTAATCGTATGTCATCGGAGGGAACCGACGTTGTAACAGGGTTATGGAGTGATGGACGTATAGGTACATTCAGAGGGATACGTACAGGGAAGGGTGAATTTGGAGGCACAGCCTTCACAGAAAAAGGTGCAGTTCCGGCTGGAGGTTTTGATGGATACGGTGTACTTTTAGATCAAATAGTTGAGTTCTTTAAAACAGGTGAACCACCTATCTCTGAAAAGGAAACATTAGAAATATTCACTTTCATGGAAGCCTCAAACCAAAGCAAACGTCAGGGAGGTAAGATTATACTTATGGAAGATGTATATCGAAAAGGATTAAAAGAGGCCCAACAGCTGCTACTGGAACTAAAGTGATTTCACCAAATATCGAGTCGTTTTATTAAGTTGAATTGATTTACAAAATATTTTATCACTACAAAGGCAGAAAAGATTGCATACAATAGGAATTGAATCGGTTGCAGAGTATCACGAGTCGTCGAAGCTATTTCATGGTTCGTTGAAGAATATAATGGGTACCCGTCTGGATGCACTTATAATTAATAAGGGAAGGTGGGAATCACAAGAAATATGGAACGATATTGTTTTCGAGCTTCGTAGGCTTGATCGAATATTCAATCGTTTTGACGAGAAAAGCGAAGTTTCCTTTATTAATAGAAGTGCATCTGATGGAGCTGTACTTTTGAGCAATGAAATGTGGAGTGTATTGCAAAGTTGTAAAGATTATAATTCTCGTACATTGGGATTGTTTGATGTCACCTTACACGATTTTAATGCTATTTTATTAAATAATGAAACCCAGACTGTAACGTTTTCCAAGGATGATATCTCATTAGACTTTGGAGGTTATGCAAAAGGATATGCATTAGGTAAAATTAAAGAGATTATGCATCAAGCTGAGGTTAAACAAAGTTATGTAGACTTCGGAAACAGTTCAATTATGGCAATAGGACATCACCCATATGGAGATTCTTGGAAGGTGAGTGTAGAAAATCCATATCAACCTGATGTTGTGCTTGATATACTTTCTATATGTGATCAGGCCATATCGATATCTGGAAATACTCTAGGATATACGGGTCATATTGTATGTCCGGTTACTGGTGAAGCACTTATAGAACGTAAAATGGTCTCAATAATTTCTGACAATCCTTTAGATGCAGAAGTGCTTAGCACTGTTTTTATGATAGCTGATTTAGACGAAAAAGAGCAAATCAAACGTGTTTTTAATGTACAAATTATAGCAGAGTACAAATTATAGTAATATGGAAGGAATATTGGAAAAGTAATATGTCGAAAAAAACAAAACAAGTAGACACAAGCCTGCGACAATTTATTAAGGACTTGGGTTATATATCGGGGGGAGCCGCTATGCTGGCAACAACTCCTTGGTTGCAGTCATTTACTCCTGATACTGCAAAAGAGATAAAAAATGAGAAAGCTAGGATTGGGGTTATTGGCACCGGATCTAGAGGGATATATGATATGCAAGCGGTTTTAGCACTACCACACGCCGAAATCGTTGCTTTGTGCGATATATATCCTCCGAATTTAGAGGAGGCATCCAAACTTTGTCCCAAAGCAAAAACTTACACCGATTATCGAAAACTATTAGAATCTCGTGATATAGATGGTGTAATTATTGCTACACCTTTGTATTTACATGCTCCAATGATTTTAGATGCAATGGAAGCGGGTAAACATGTCTTCTGCGAAAAGGCCATGGCATTGACAATTGAAGAGTGTAAAGCTATTTATGACGCATATCAAAAAACCGATAGAGTACTGTATTTCTGTATGCAACGAATGTTTGATGAGAAATATATAAAAGGAATTCAAATGATTCACTCTGGACTGATCGGTGATATAGTAGGAGAACGTTGTTACTGGTTTAGGAATCACGACTGGCGCAGACCGGTGCCTTCACCGGAATTGGAGCGTCATATAAACTGGCGATTATATTGGGACTATTCTGCCGGTTTGATGACCGAGTTGGCATCTCATCAGCTAGAAGTTTGTTGTTGGGCTATGAATATGGTTCCAGAAAAGGTGGTAGGAAGTGGGGGAATAATACATTGGAAAGATGGCAGGGAAGTGTATGATAGCGTAAACTTGGTATATACATATTCTAATGGTGTCAAAATTAATTACGAATCCCTTATATCGAACAAATTCAATGGAATGGAAGATCAGATTCTGGGTAATAAAGGGACTATGAATCTTGCAACAGGTGTTTACTATCTAGAAGAAAATGCAGGTGGAGGTAAATCGGGAATAGAACAACTCATTGGTCAGATTGGTGATAAGATATATTCTTCAGTGCCGGGGGCCGCACCAAGTTGGCGTCCTGAAACAAAAGAAGGCTACGTGGCACATAAAATATTAGAGGGCAACTTTAATGTAAATCTAGGTCAATCTATGGTAGGTGCTCTTAAAGATGGTTCAGATGAAATTATTTCGGCATTTTGCCAAGCTTGTATAACTGGCGAAAAAGGGGCGAATATTGTAGAAGAAGCCTATCTATCAACTATTTTATGTCACTTGGGAAATAAGGCTATTGCAGAAGGAAAAACTATTTATTTACCCGAAGAATATAAAATACCATATATGAAATTTTCGTGAGAAATATTTCAATTAAATGATTATTAATGAAGAGTATCATATGAAAGATATTATTATAACACCAGAGAAAATAAAAAAAGAATTATTTGTACTTTTTGTATGCTTTCTAATTGCGTCCCTTGTAAATATAGGTTCAATCATTGCATTTAAGACACCTTGGTATGAGGTGTTCACACAAATAGGTTACGTGATTGTTATTACCTTGGTACTTTATTTGCTAATTATTTTTATAAGAGTTGTTATTTTCACGATACGTCAATTGTTTGGAAAAAAAGTGACAAATTGAGTATAGTTGATATGGATTGTTAGAAAAGGTATATTGAATAATCAGATTAAAATAATGATAATGAAAAAGTTGATATCATTCTTAATAGTGCTTTCCCTTGCTATTGCTACACTTCATGCGAAGCAGATAAAACTACTTGCTATAGGGAATAGCTTTTCGGAAGATGCTTTAGAGTATTATCTGCATGGTTTAGCAGCCGCTTCAGGAGACACAATAATTATAGGGAATATGTATATTGGTGGTTGCTCATTAGAGAGACATTATAATAACTCTATTAATAACAGCTCTACTTATTCATATCGAAAAATTATAGACGGAGTAAAAATAACAACCCCCGATTTCAATTTAATTGATGCTATCGTCGATGAAGATTGGGACTATATTTCACTTCAGCAAGTTAGTTCTCTTTCAGGTCAGCTCGAGTCTTATTTCCCATATATCAACCACTTGATTGAATTTGTGAAAGAGCACTCCACTAATCCTGATGTTGATTTCGTTTTACATGCTACATGGGCTTACGAGCAAAGCTCAACTCATGTTGGTTTTGCTAATTATGATAATGATCAGATATCGATGTATAATGCAATAATTGATGCAACCAACAGGGTTGCTAGTGAAACGGGTATCAAAATAATTATACCTGCCGGAACAGCAATTCAAAACGGAAGAACGACAAGCTTGGGCGATACCTTTTGTAGTGATGGTTATCACCTAGAGCATAATTATGGGAGATATACTGCTTCGTGTGCATGGTATGAGAAGCTTTTCCAGAAATCTGTTCTTGGTAACAGTTTTTTTCCATCTACTATAACACCATATGAAGCAAGAGTAGCGCAGTTATCAGGTCATCAGGCGGTTAGAAACCCCAAGGAAGCTACAATTATAGATCTAAATGAAGAGTCGTGGCTTAATATCGCCGCTTACTTTTATCCTCCTAAGGAGTATGAGTATAGCTTTCATGGATATCGTACTCCATTGCAATTTTATGATGGGACACTTGTAAATGATAAATCAGACTGGAGTATACGTCGAGAGGAAATTCGTTCGCGCTGGATGGACATGATGGGTGAGTGGCCCGAATTATTAAAGGATCAAGAATTCACAATCGTAGGAGTAGAAAAATTAGATTCAATTACCCGTTATAAGGTTCGTTTTTATTGGACTCCAACTGAGCTAACTGATGGCTACTTACTAATCCCAGATAAAGAAGGGAAAAAACCGGCAGTAATTACTGTCTTTTATGAACCGGAAACTGCAGTTGGGATTGGAGGAAAACCCGATCGAGACTTTGCTTATCAACTTGCAAAAAGAGGGTTTGTTACACTTTCAATTGGTACTGCAGAGACAACAAAAAATAAAACTTATTCAATTTATTATCCAGATAGAGAAAATGCTACATTGCAACCTCTATCTGCTTTGGCTTATGCAGCAGCCAATGCGTTTGAAGCTCTTTCAAAAGTTGAAGATGTGGATCCCGATAGAATAGGAATTGTAGGACATTCTTATGGAGGAAAATGGGCAATGTTTGCCTCCTGTCTTTACGATAAATTTGCAGCATCTGCTTGGATTGATCCGGGTATCGTATTTGACGAAACCAAAGGTTCTGGAGTCAATTATTGGGAACCTTGGTATCTTGGGTATTATAATCCCCCTTGGGAAAAAACATGGAGCCAAACTGAAGCTAATGCAAAAGGGCTATATCCAAAATTGAGAGAAGAAGGGTATGATTTGCACGAGCTACATGCATTGATGGCACCTCGTCCTTTTCTTGTTTCGGGTGGGTCCTCTGATCTCATCGAAAGATGGATTCCTCTAAACCATTCAATTGCTGTTAATAAAATGCTTGGATATACGCATAGGGTTGGTATGAGTAATAGACCTCAACACAGCCCCGATGAACAATCTAACGAAATAGTATATTCGTTTTTCGAGTGGTTTTTGGATTAAGTTTCAGTATCCTATTAATTTACATACTAATACTTTTGTTGTCCAATTTATATTGGATAGGACGCGAAAATAGTGGAAAGTAATTGTCACCAAGACTATTTTAAACATCATTAAGAAGTGATGTTCAGTATAAATAAAACAATTAAGACAAAAATACATATGGAAGACAAAACGACACGAAGAGGTTTTCTCAAAAAATCATCGCTAGCTGTAGCGGGGATGACTGTAGCAGGAATTGCAAATAATGCAGCAGCTGCTCCTTTGGTTGACTCTAAAAAGAGAGTGCTGGGAGCTAATGACAAAATTAGAGTAGGTTTTATAGGCGTTGGCAATCGTGGCACACAGCTACTTCACCTTTTCATGGAGCAACCAGACTGTGAAGTAGCAGGACTTTGTGATGTTTATGAACCATATGTAACAAGAGATTATAATGCAGTAATTGATCGTTACAAAAAAGATATGGGCAATAGAATTCCTAAGATGGGTGAGCAATTCTCGTCTAAGGTAAAGCTTTACAGCGATTATAGAAAAATGCTAGATGATAAGAACATTGATGCAGTTTGTATTGCTACACCTGATCACTGGCATGCTTTACAGACAATAGATGCTATTAATGCTGGAAAAGATGTATTTGTAGAAAAACCCTTATCTAAAACTATAGCTGAGGGTCGTAGGATGGTTGAAGTGGGTAACAGTAGCAGACAAGTGATAACAGTTGGGCTAAACAGACGTGGTGCACCTAGCTTTCAGAAATTGGCCAAAGAGGTAACAGCTGGTAAAATTGGTCAGGTAACTTTTGCTTCAGCTTGTCATGTAAGTAATATGTATCCTAATGGTATTGGTAAGTTACAACCGGAAACACCTCCTAATGATTTTGACTGGGATATGTGGTTAGGACCAAGAGCATTTAGGCCATATCAGTATAATATTGCCCCTTATATGTTTAGGTGGTGGGAAGATTATGCTAATCAGATATCTAATAATGGAATTCACTATCTTGATCTTATAAGATGGATGATAAATGAAGATGCACCTTTAGCTGTTAGTGCTCACGGTGGTAAGTTTGTCATTGACGATGATCGCACAATTCCAGATACAATGCAAGTTACTTATGAATTCAAATCGGGTGTATTAGTGACATTAACCATTCTTGAAGCAAGTAGCGGTAGCTTTATACCTCACGGTTTTCTTGAACTAAGAGGTACAAAGGGAACACTATATACAGGTGAAAATGATTATAAAATTGTTCCAACTAATGCCGGACAGTTTCAAACATGGAAACCAATGATTGAACCCGAAGATTACTCTATCGAGAATGATGATACTCTTTTAATTGATGGTAGCTATAAAAATAGCGCATCAAGTCTTATTCGTAACTTCCTAGATTGTGTAAAATCACGTAATCAACCATGGGCTACTCTTGAAATTGGTCACAGATCAACATCTATGGCACATATGGGAACTATAGCAATGATGACAAAAGAAAGGTTAGAATGGGACTCAGTAAACGAACGATTTACAAATTCAGACACTGCAAATAAATATCTTTCTTATGATTATAGAAAACCTTGGGAATTATTCTAATTAACAAAAAATTATAAACCCTGATATAATGAAAAGGAATTATCTAATTCTCATGTGTTTTTTTCTTGCCACCAATATTTTTAGTTTGCAGTCATCAACTAAAGAGTATGATGTTGTAATTTATGGAGCAACATCAGCTGGTGTCTCAGCAGCAATACAATGCTCGCGAATGAATAAAACGGTTTTACTTATTGAACCTACTAATCGCATCGGAGGTCTCACCACGGGTGGCTTGGGTGCTACTGATATAGGCAGTAGAGATGCTGTAGGCGGTATTTCCAGAGAGTTTTATAGAAATATAAAAAACTATTACGACAATGAGAATAATTGGAACTGGCAGGATAAGAAGGATTATTCTCAATCAAGAAATATAGAAGGCGAAGATGTTATGTGGACATTTGAACCATCTGTTGCCCTTACAATTTATAAAGAAATGATGGAGAATGAGAAGATTGATCTGGTTTACAATAAGCTACTGCTCAGAGACGGAGGAGTGAAAAAAGATGCAACTTCTATTTCTGAAATAAAAATGGTATCCGGAGAAATTTACAAAGGGAAAATTTTTATTGATACTACATATGAAGGAGATTTGATGGCAGCGTCTGGTGTGAGTTATACTGTAGGTAGAGAATCAAATAAACAATATGGCGAAACACTTAATGGTGTTCAATTGGATAAGATAAACACAACTATAGGTAAGAAGATATCTCATAATGCGTTGCATCATAATTTCATTAATAAGGTAGATCCTTATTTTGAAAAAGGAAATCCCGAAAGCGGCTTACTTCCATTTATTTCTCATGAACCTCCCGGAGTTGATGGTGAAGGAGATAATAAAATTCAGGCTTATTGTTTCAGGATGACTTTAACAGATCACCCTGAGAATAGAATTCCCTTTAAGAAACCTGATGATTATAACGAACTTAATTATGAGTTGCTTTTTAGAAACTACGAAGCTGCAGAGGGACCTTTAGAAGAGATGTATTACTACGGTGACCCGTTGGTTCCCTGGATTAATACACCTATGCCAAACAGGAAAACTGACACAAATAATCAGAAAGGTTTCTCGACAGACTTTATTGGTCAGAATTATGCATACCCCGAAGCAAGCTATAAAGAAAGAGAGAAAATAATTGATGCACATTTGAATTATCAAAAAGGTTTGATGTGGACACTTGCCTACCACCCACGAATTCCAGAGAAGGTAAGAAATGTGGTATCGCAATGGGGTGTTTGTAAAGATGAATTCACTGAAAACGAAGATAATTGGTCGAAACAGTTATATATTAGAGAAGCAAGAAGGATGTTGAGTGATTATGTGATGACACAAAAAAATTGTGAAGGAATAGAGGTGGCAAACGATCCGGTTGCGATGGCAGGATATGGTATGGACTCTCACCATGTACAAAGATATGTTGATGTGAATGGTTATGTTCAAAATGAGGGAAATGTTGAAGCAAGGGGATATCCGGCTTATCCTGTAAGTTACCGTTCAATAGTGCCGAAAAAGAGTGAATGTTCTAACTTGCTTGTACCTGTTTGTTTAAGTGCTACTCATATTGCTTTTGGGTCACTTCGCATGGAACCAGTGTTTATGATACTTGGACAATCTGCTGCAATTGCAGCATCACAGGCAATAGATAATAATCAGAATGTACAGGATTTAGAATATTCTAAATTACTTGAGACATTATTGAAATACAACCAAATAATAAATAATCCTTCAAATTAATTCAATTATTACACAGTTAAATAATTAAAATTCAATAAGCTCCAGGGAAAACAGATTGATTTTTTGTACTTTTGCACTTTA
>LSQX01056874.1_pt1 | contig 10989 bp, 10 predicted proteins | sample 654561 | NCBI WGS metagenome assembly LSQX01 (sample SAMN04489861, study PRJNA283612) | anaerobic digester metagenome | isolation source: 4 biogas reactors fed with cattle manure at either 37C or 55C with and... | place: Denmark: Kongens Lyngby | collected 2014 | reverse complement strand
TCCAAAGAATTAATTTATGGGTTTGTTCTCTATATCTGACCTGACAAAGGATTCGCTCCCTGTATCATACTTGATAAAATTTTATTGTTTATATTTATTTCAAAGACTTCTGAGGAAAACACTTGAGATTCGAAGCCATAGCCGTTGAAAATATTCCCCTTATACAAGCTGGGGATGACCTGCCCTCGATCATCTGTGAAAATCTCGAACTTCAGGATAGGGATATTGTTATTATTGCCTCAACTGTTGTCGCTAAAGCTGAAGGGGAAATCTTCAGTCTCGAGGATATCACTCCAGGAAAGGTGGCACTTGAAATTGCAGCCCGAAACGGAAAAGATGCAAGGTTTATTCAGGCTGTACTTTCCAGAAGTAGGGAAGTCCTTGTGGAAAAGCCATTTATGCTTGTGACAACTCTTGCAGGGCATACCTGTGTAAACGCAGGAGTTGACGACTCAAATATTGAAGACGGATTTTTGCTCTATCCTCCGGTAAATCCAGATGCCAGTGCTTCAAAGCTTGGACAGAAGCTCGAGAAGCTGAGCGGGAAAGCGTTAAGTGTCATTGTCACAGATACAAACGGGAGGGCTTTCAAAATAGGACAGACTGGCGCTGCCATAGGAGTTTACAAGATCAAACCTATAAAGCGTTGGATTGGGGAAAAAGATCTTTTTGGAAGAGTTCTTGAGATAACAGAAGAAGCAATTGCTGACGAGCTTGCGGGTGCCGCAAACCTTCTGATGGGCGAAGGCGCAGGCGGAATTCCTGTAGTTGTTATCCGCGGGCTTGATCATTATTGTAAAGAAAATGCTTCTATAAAGGAAATTTACCGGGCTGAAGAACAGGATACTATTAAAAAAGGACTTCGATGCCTGCAAAATAAGAATTGAATTAAGAAAAGTTGAATTAAATAAGAAAAGTTGAATTAAATAAGATAGGTTGAATTAAATAAGATAGGGCTTCATAGCTAAAATATTGGTTTAAACAAATACTTGGGCTGGCTCTGTAGAAATTCTCTAATATTTATTTAAACGAAAGGCGTAATCCCTCTATTTTCCGATTCTTATATTTTTTAAAGATTTTGTGAGTGGAACAGATGGTTAATTCCTTTCTGAATAATCCACTTCACTTTTAAAAATGAACTTAGTATTTATTAGAACCTAACACGGTTAGATTAGGATCTGATCATAATTAGAATCATTTTGAATTTTTCTAGGGCATGGAGTGCATGCGGTTCATTGGCAGGCATTATAATCGTATCTCCTTTCTCAAGAATACTTTTATTACCAGAAATAGTGATTTCTACTTTTCCATCTATTACCTGAACCATAGCATCGAAAGGTGCAGTATGTTCGCTTAGACCTTCTCCTTTATCGAAAGCAAATATGGTTACAGTTCCGGTATCTTTACGGATAATCTCTTTACTTACAACAGATCCTTCCTGGTATTCAATCAAATCTTCTGCCTTAAACACTCTGGCTTTTAATCCTTCAGACATTACTCCACCTCTTATCGCTTTTCCATGAACCCAATACAGTCTATCCAGTCACCTGACATTCTTGCTTCTATACAGACTTCTGCACAAATGAATGCAGGAAGCTGTTAAATCCCGCAGGCCCGTTTCTCGCCTGAAAATTCAGCTTTTAAGTGCTTTTAAGTAGTGTAAAGGGCACATGTTCTACTTCCACTCCTGCATCCCTGAAAAACTTGAGTGAATCGGTGTCAGGATAGAGAGTTGCGTATACAACTCTTTTGATGTTTGAGTTAATAATCATTTTCGTGCAAAGAATACAGGGCTGGTGTGTACAGTAGATAGTTGATTCTGATATGCTTACTCCATGGATTGCGGCCTGGATAATTGCGTTCTGTTCCGCATGCACCGCTCTGCACTTTTCATGTCTCGTGCCTGAGGGGATTTTCTCCATGTCTCTAATACATCCAGTATCAAGGCAATGTTCCATACCACTAGGTGCCCCATTATATCCGGTTGAGAGAATCCGTTTATCCCGGACGATCACAGCCCCCACGTTATTTCGGAGGCAGGTAGCCCGTTTGCCTACCACGAAGGCGATTTCGAGGAAGTATTCGTCAAGGGAAGGTCTTTTCGTCATTATTTTCATGAACAGTAACTGGTATATATAGTTGTGACGTTATGAGTTATATATTTTTAAGAGTTAATTTTAAGTGTAATGAGTTAACGGTTTATAGGGAAGAATTCCTTTTCGAGGAAAAATTAATATAATCTGTGAGAATACAGAATAAAACAAATCAACTTATTTATAATATTAACTACTTTATATTATTGTGATATCCAGAACATTATTCTTCTTACCTGAACCCGAATAGCCAGCGTAAGTTCAAATTACTAAAGAAATCTGATTATAAATTTGATTGTAACTGTCACGTTCTGGGTTATACATTCAGATTTAAATCTGAATGTAAGGGGCTATTCGGATAGTTTCAATAAATTAATAGACGCAATTAATAGACGCATGCATCCGGAGTATTTAATATGTCAACAGGTTTGACCGAATTATTAGACAATTTCGTGAAAAAACACGATAATCGCCAGTTGTTGGCATTCCCCCTGGCAGTATTTGCAGTTTCTTTAATTATACTGCTGGTTTCCATTATAAATACCGGGTCGCCGGTAAACCTGGGGATGGAATTCCAAGGCGGTACCCAGATTTCGGTGGAAACAACTGATTCTCCTGCCGTGCTTAAAGAAATGTATTCTTCTTACCCTATCACGGATGCCCGGCAAGCCGGAAGCAGGGTTATCATGCAGTTTGATGTTATGGACAATGAGGAGCAGCAGAAGCTCGAAACGGATGTTACGGGCCATTATTCGAATGTGGAAATCCGACAGATTGGGCCAATCTATGGCCGTGATCTGCAGATACAGGCTATGCAAGCCCTTTTTATTTCTTTTATAGGCATGTGCATCGTAGTATTCCTGCTCTTCCGGACCTTAATACCTTCCTTTACAGTAATGTTTTCAGCTTTTTCGGATATCACGATTGCCGTTGCTTTCATGAAGGTTGCAGGGATAGAACTCTCCCTGGGAACGCTTGCAGCCCTGCTTATGCTTATTGGTTATTCGGTAGACAGTGATATCCTGCTCACAAATAGAGTAATTAAGCGCCGGGGCATGGTAGAAGAGAAAATTTCCCGGGCTATGCACACAGGTATTACCATGACTACCACAACCCTTGCAGCGCTTGCGGTCATATACATAGTCTCCACTTTCTCTTATCTGGTTATTCCCTCATTCACACAGATTACTCTGCTTTCGCAGATTTCAATCGTGCTAATTGCAGGGCTTCTTGCAGATATAATGAATACATGGCTCCTGAATACGGCAGTTTTACGCTGGTATGTGACGAAGCCCGAATTCAGAGGGAGGTATAATAGATGAGCGATAAAAAAAACCTTTTTAAAAATATAAGAGTCATTATCTTCGCCCTGATCCTGCTTGGCTCTATAGTGGCTATTCATCCAAGTTATACTCCCGGAAAAGGGATAACTACTAACCTGAACTTCGGGCTTGATCTGGAAGGCGGGTCCTGGCTCCAGATTAAATTGGAGGGAGCACTTGCCCAAATCGATGTAGATTCTGGAAAACTCATCAGTGGAATAGTTGAACCAGCGATTGGCGCCCCAATTGAGGTCACAAGTAATAACCTTGATATGGGCGGCTCAACTTCTGCAGGTAAATCTATAACCTTTGCCACATCTGCTCCGGTTAGTGTGTCCCAAATTGAGTCTCTGGAATTGGGCACGGTAAGCGTGGATAAGTTAAGTGATACTAAAACTCAAATAACTATCTCTGATACCAGTAAGGAAACCATGATTGTGGCCTATCTCTCAAAAGCCCTTGATGCAGAGGTAGTCGTAGTTCCTGGTGCTGAGAAAGGAATCGTTTATGAGATCAGAACTGAAGTTTCTGAACAGCAACTTGAGGCTCTTTTAGAAAAAGTTGGAGGTTCAATCCATAAGAACCAGGATGGGACTTCAACTTACAAAGAAGGGGTCAGTAGTGGGACAAGGGATCTGACAAAGGAAATTCTTAGTGATAAGCTCAACTCTCTTGGTCTAAAAGACATTCCTGTCAGGACTGTAGGAGAAGATTATATTCTCATTGATTTTGCAGGCATTGATCTGGCTACTGCCAAAGAAATAGCCGAAAAACCAGGGAAATTTGAGATCCGAATCCAGACAACAGGAAATCAGACTCAACATGTGCTTTACGGTGACTCCATAGTAAGTGTGGGAATTCCGAGTTATCATGATGGGCAGTATCATACCCCATTTACTCTCAATGAAGGAGGGGCCCGGGCACTCCAGAAAATTGCACTCGAAACCGGCGCAATTGATAATCCAGATGAGCATTACTTGAACATGTACCTGGATGAAGTCCAGATTTATGGGGCTCCTTTGAGTCCATCTGCAGCTGAAAGACTGCGAGAAACCCCGATATATTCCTGGGAAGCTTCCACAGGTACGGATGAAGCTGCCAAAGCCGAGGCTGAAGCCCTTCAGATCCACCTCAGGGCAGGGGCTCTTCCTGTCAATGTGGTGCTCGTAGGCTCAGGACATGTGGACGCAGGGCTTGGTTCTCAGTTCAAAACTGCATCTGTGGTTACAGGCATATTATCCTTGTTTGCAGTTGCAGCCGTGGTTTACTTCAGGTACAAAAGACCTGAAATTCTAGTGCCTATGGTTGGGACTTCTTTCAGTGAAGTGATTATGATTCTTGGAGTTGCATCACTTATAGGCTGGCAGCTTGACTTGGCATCTATTGCAGGTATTATTGCTGCAATAGGTACTGGGATTGATCACCTTGTGATTATTACAGATGAGGTGCTTTATGAAGGCAGGCTTCCTCCAACAAAGGTTTTCGCCTCCAGGATAGGAAAAGCTTTTACTATTATCATTGGAGCGGCTGCCACAACGGTTATTGCAATGACTCCCTTGGTAGTTATGGGCTTTGGAACTCTGAAAGGTTTTGCCATTACCACTATTATTGGGGTCTTCATTGGTGTGGCTATTGCAAGGCCTGTTTACGGCGTAGTAATAAAAGAACTTCTTCATGTCGATGAAAGAGGAAACGGAGGCATAACCGAGTAAGTGCTGAGGGAAAGAAAAAAACCCTAAAATGAATTCAAAAATTAAAAACGAGGTGAATATATGCAGGATCTCTGGACTTTAAAATACAGGGCAGATACCCTGAAGGAAATACTTGGAAATGAACACTCAGTAGCCACGCTTTTTGAGCTGGCTCAATCAGGGATTCTGCCCCATCTTGTTTTATATGGTCCTGAAAATTCCGGAAAAACGACAGCTTCTCTTGCTCTTGCAAGGCAGCTCTATGGAAATACTTGGGAAAACAATTTTGTGTACTTCAATGCTTCGGATTTTTTCGACCAGGGAAAGCGCTATCTTGTCCGAGATAAACGTTTTGTGCGTCTCCTGGGCACTGATGACCCAAAGAAAATCTATAAAAGTGTAATTAACATTTTTAAGGAAGTTATCCATGAGTATGCAGGGATGGCTTCAATTGATGCCGATTATAAGTTGATTTATATCGATAACGCCGAGTCCTTGAATTTGGATGCACAGCATGCCCTCAGGCGAATTATGGAAAAATACAATACAACATGCAGGTTTATCCTTTCCACTACCAAACCTTCCAAACTCATTGCTCCACTTCGCTCAAGGGGCCTTCAAATTTTCTTCGCATATGTTCCTGATTCTGTTCTGAAAGTCCATCTTGAGAAAATCAGCCGTTCTGAAAAGCTGCAGCTTTCAGAAGACGCCTTAGATGCTATCCTTTATTCAGCAAAGGGAAATGTTGCAAAAGCAGTGCAGACGCTACAACTTGTTTCCCTGCTTGCACATGATTCGGTCATTAATGAAGAGATGGTATATGAAGCTACTTTGGGCAAGGATGAAAGTATTGGTGGTCTACTTTCTGCGGCTCTTACAGGAGATTTTTCCAGAGGGCGTAAACTTATTGATGATATGATTGTCGAAAAAGGTTTATCAGGGGTCGAAATCCTCGAAAAGCTTTCCGAAGCTCTCGCAGAGTCGGGAGAATCCGATGCAGATATTGCTCGCCTTGTTGTGAAAATTTCCGAAACCGATGCTCTCCTTAAGGATGCTGCCAATGACAGAATTCAGCTCGAGAAACTGATCTCTACTTTCTCTTGATTTTTCTCAGATCCCCGGTGCTCCCACTCTCTTTTTATCCTTTATATCTCAAGTGTCTCACGTGCTGTTAATTCTTCTCAAATAATTTTTCTCAAATTCTATACATAGTTTATCTATACATAACTTATTTTTATACCCTCATAAGTGTCTTCAAAATCTCCTATATATATACTCCTGTCAAACGTTCTGCGTGGATCGGAATATATATATACTAAACCTGTTTAATTACAGATTGTTACCATAAATTATATATATTTTAATTCCATACAGTTATGTAGATAGGCCAGAAATTCAGAATTCTCAGGAATTAAAGGCTCTATTATATTTTAGGGAAGTACAAAACCTGAGTTTTCAGGATATCCACAGACATCCACAGTAATGTGCTGTACTTCTTGAAATGGTTTAAAACCTGAATTCCCTGAGTAAAACCAAATTGGGCCTTTTCGAAAAATCCACAAATCCCTCCATTGCTCCCTGAATAACTCCCTCTTTTCAGGGAGGCCATTTTATGCGGTAGAACAAAATCCTAAAATTTGCTGAAAATGGTAATTTTCTGCCTTAATTTAAAAAAAACTAGTCTGCCTGAATTTGCCTTTCAGGCAGGCGTTCGATTAAACCTTTCCACCTACTTCATTAATAAGTTTTATGTATTATTGAGACTTGTACCTCAATTATTTACGGATAAAACAGATATACTGAATGTTACTAAACTTGTGGGGTAACTCAGCTTTTCACTCGAAGCAGCAAACTATGAGTAAAGCCGAGCTTCCTCTGGAGTATCGATTCAGTAGTAATACTGCATTATATAGAGTACGCAAATTCATTGTTCTGGCCGGAACTTAAAATGTTGCGTACTCGATTATAATTGCTTGTCCTACTGAATCTTTTCTTCAATTAAAGATATTATCACTCAACTACTTTGGAAGGTGGAACGTTTCCGGTTGTTCCTTCTGTTCCTGTCAAATCAACTGGTACCGGGTCTGGATTCCATCCAAGGAAAATGCTATTATCGCTGAACAGTTCTTCATGTTCCATTTCTCCTCTCGTGGCTTTCAGGACTATACCTGTTATTCCTCCTGTGATAAGAGAAATGACAATAACACCTACCAGGCTTATTATATTGATAAATCCAGCTGCAAATATTGCTCCAGCAACAGCACCCCATACTCCAGGAACTCCATGAAGGTTGTGTACTCCCATTACGTCAAAGACACCTGCTTTCTCACAGAGCCAGGGGTGAAGTTTTACGAAACAGGTTACCGAAATTATTCCTGCAATTAACCCTATTCCCAATGCAGTCCAGGGGCCCACAGAAATAAGGGGGGATCCTATTGAAACCATTCCTGCAAGTAGAGCATAGGTATATACCAATGGGTTGACTTTCTTCTCAAGGGCCACGCATGTAAGGTATGCAGAAACCACTGATCCAAGTCCTGCCATATAGGTTGTAATCATGCCCCAGGTTACCTGATCTCCAGGAAGTAGTGCAGTGACAAAAGAAGGCCACAATACAAAGAGAAGCATAGAGGCAAGCCAGACAAAAGAAACACTGTGTGTAGTTGTGTTGAAAGGCTCTTCAAAAGACCTTTTTTCCTGAAGCCCGATTAATACACCCCAGCCCCAGTATGCAGCAACCATGTGCACCAGCATAGATCCTCCGGGGTCCACAACTCCTTTAAGGTAGGTAAACATGAACCATTCGACTGCAATCCATGCAGGGGCAAACATTATTCCTGCTAGTAAATACTGCCAGGTTTTAATGGTTCCCAGGAATACTCCGATACCTATTACGACCGTGATAGCACAAAAGATGCCCATTATCATAAAGTCCTGGTTCCATGTTTGTCCAAGAACAAACTGTCTGATTGCAGAATGACTTATAAAGGACCCTGCAAGTGTCAGTAAAGTAGCTAAGCAGACTCCCCATTCAAACTTCTTTATGAAGAGCATCAGGAAGGCTACAAGCATAAGCATGAACCACACGTCCATATTTTTATTGAACTTGTGCATTTCATCTTGTAGCATACTTGTATCCTGGGTCAAACCTTCTTCACCAGTGGGAGTGATATATGGTGAAGCAGTTGCTGGTGCTACTGTTTGAACCAAGCAAAGTAAAATAAAGAATAGAGAAATATATTTGAATACCAATTTAGGTTTCATATGGGTTTCTCCTCTGTATTTTTATATTTTGACAATTCCGAGTTTTAGGGTCTTGCATCACAGATTTCATTTTTTTATTCTCACTTTCCTACTGTTTGTGTCTGTTTTCAACTCTTCCATTCATGAACATATAAGATGGGAAAGAACAGTGACTAGAACAAATAGGGTTTCCAATGTCGAAAATGTTAATGCTTTACTAATGATGCTTCCCATTCTTCGAAACTTACATTAAATCCAAGGTATTTTTTCCAAAAAAAATTGACCAGCGAGGAACTCGCTGGCTAAATACCTTAAGTATAATCTCAACAAACTTAGAATACAAGTCCGAGGTCTTCGAGCTTCTTTCTTGCTCCGTCATAGACCTGAACGTATTCATCAGTTGGGGTAATGGTTTTTACGTCGTAGCATTCCTGGAAAGTCTTTCCAGCGGGTGCATTTGCATAGTTCTTCTCATAAAGTGGCACAAGAGCATCGAGGATCTTGTTAACCTCTGAGATTTCCATGCCTGCAGTTGCCCTTGCTACTTCTCCCATCATTCTGGCTTCCATACCAGTGGTCTTGTCGGTTACGACACCCTTTGCTGCTGCAACACCAGAGAGGATTTCCCTGCCTGATGCAGTGTCGGTAATGGACTGTGCAGAAAGCTCAAGGAGGCACATCTCAGTGCATGGGCCTGCACATGGGTAGTACTGGTTACCGGAGAGTATATTTGTGAACTCGGAGATGGTTGCGCATGTCCAGCCTGCAATGGTAAGGGTTTCCCTTGTGTTGGTTGAACCCCAGCGGATGTGGACAGGGCCGTCAAGGTGCCAGCTGGCGTTGCTCATGACAAAGGCGTTGATGTGGGTTGCAACGTCAACGATTGCGGTCTCTTCGACTCCACCTGCGTACCCACCAAAGATTGGCATCTGTTCATCCATGATGATATCGCTGTTTGCATTGTAGTGTGCAATAACTGCGATTGCGTCAAGGTCGATCTTAAGTTCGTTGAGCTGGGAGACTTCGTGGCTGTCAGAGGAGATCTGGCCGCCATAGCAGTCAGAGGCGATATTTCCCTGAGCGGACAGGGAAGTCTCTGGGCCCTATATGGCCATTCCTGGGCGGCCTGCCATTGCAGCTGCCTGTTTGATAAGACGGGTTTCGGTCTTTGCTGCAAGGATTTCGTAGGGGCTGCCGGGAATTGGTGGCTTTCCGCGGACTGATGTCATGACACCGTCAACAATTGTGTCAACTTCTTTTTCAAGGGCGTAGCTCAGGTGGACAGGCATGAAAACTTCTTCAGAAATTGGAGATCCAGTAGGGCCACCCTGAATGATTGGCTTCTTCTTGTCTCCAACGGTTCTCCTCGTGAAGTTAACTGCGTCCCTGCCGGTACCGAGGGTGAACTCTTGCCTGATGTTGTTGAGAGCATCCCAGATTTCTTCTTCGGTGTACTTTACGACCCTGTTGGTGTCGGTGCAGTAGATACCGCACTCAAGGAGCATGTCAAAGCCGGCCTTGAAGAGGTTCTCCATCATGTCCTTGTCTGTTGGAATAAACTCTCCCTTGAAGTCAAGCCCGTACTTCTGCTTGAGCTCCATTGCCTTCATTGGGATCCTCATAAGGTCCCATTCATCCTGGGTGCATTTTTCTCCTACTTTTGCCCTGTCATAGAATTCATAACTGTCAAATGATTTCTTAAATGTCATTATTTCTAGCCTCCCAGGATTATTTCATAATTTCAAGTGCTACTTTTGCAGCTTCGGCAGCATTTTCTGCAGTTGCGTCAGCTTCAATCTCATCGACCCATTTCTGGGATACAGGGGCTCCTCCAAACATGCACTTTACGCTGTCCCTGAGATTTTCTTCCTTCAGCATGTTCATCAGGTCTTTCTGGCCGAGCATGGAGGTGGTCATGAGGGCAGAGCCAACAAGAATGACCTTTTGTCCCTTGTGCTTTGCAGCTTCTTCAACAACGGTCTCGTTAAGGACGTCGACTCCAAGGTCGAGGATTGTGAAACCGTTTGCACCGAGCATGGTGCTGACAAGTCTGTGTCCTATATCGTGGATGTCTCCTTCTGCAACAAAGGTGATGGCAAGTCCTGCTTCTTCTCCTTCTTTCTTGTTCTTTTCAAGTTCAGGAGTAAGGACTTCCATTGCATTGCTCATTGCTTTACCAGACATCATAATCTGAGGCAGGAATACTTCAGCTGCTTCGAACTTGTCACCTACAATCTTCATTCCAACGGAAAGACCCTTTGTAATAATGTCAATAGCTGGAATTCCTGCAGCCAGTGCCTTCTTACATAACTCTGCAATGCCTGCAATGTTCTGATTTACGATCGCGTCGCGTAACTTGTCAAACATTTCTTGGTTTGCCATTTTTTAAACCTCCACTGAAACTAGCTGTTCTATGCGGTATTGTTGGGGTACAATGCTAATAGAGCTGGACAACCAACTTCTCGCAAAAGTTTAATTTTCTATTATAGGCCCAAGCTCCGCTAACTGAAAATAAGCATTAGCACGGGGTCCTTATTCATAGCCAAATCCCTACTGCCTTATTTCAGCCATAGGCATCAGGGAATACCTTTGTGAAAGTTTTGATTGCCTATATGCAAAGCTATTCACTGTATTTGCCAT
>LSQX01397834.1_pt1 | contig 10991 bp, 11 predicted proteins | sample 654561 | NCBI WGS metagenome assembly LSQX01 (sample SAMN04489861, study PRJNA283612) | anaerobic digester metagenome | isolation source: 4 biogas reactors fed with cattle manure at either 37C or 55C with and... | place: Denmark: Kongens Lyngby | collected 2014 | reverse complement strand
ATCAGGGAGTATTATTTTACCGGAGAAATATCTATCTTGTCGGGGAAGAGATTTCGGGAAAAATGCCTTTTCGTTCCTACGAAGAAGCACTATACCAGGCATTAGCCCTAGATGAGCAGTTTTTTAGAGAAAATACCCCTGTTTTGCTGGCACTGGAACCTGTTTATTATATACCTTCCGCGGGAAAAGTTGAAAAAGCCATACCCGCATGGTCGGTTCATTTTCAAGGAATGGAGAAGAAATATCTTCACTGGGTTACCCTGGATCCGCTGTGATTTTTAAATAGCCCTTGAAACGTACATTTGCTTCCGGAATGGATGCAAACATAATGGCAATTTATAGATAGAAAGCTAAAGAGTTTTCGTGGAGGTGATTTTATGGATCTATCCAAGGCTAAAACAGTCCTAATTATAACATTTTTGTTTCTTAATTTTTTCCTATTATACCAGATACTGGAGGATGAAGGAAAAGGGAGACTGGGTTCCTTCGGCCGAAAGGAAGAATTATCACGCCTCGAGATAGCTCTTCATGAAGTAAACCTTTCTCTTGATGTTCCACTGCCAAGGGGCGGCATGCAGGTTGCTCACCTGGTTGTAGAACCATTTCAGTTTCAAGTTGAGGAGATTATTGATGAATTGTGGAAATTGTTTAGAGATCGGAATAATGCAGATATTCCTATTGTCGAAGAGGTTCTCAGCGAAGCAGAAGATGAGCAGAGAGTTTATGCAGAATATACCTTTGGGGAATATGAGATGATTGTACGCAAGGAAGGTTCCATATCAATTAAGACCACGAGAGAAAGCGAGCCCCATTATGGCAAAGACAATAAAAGTTTGGAAGAGATAATGCAATCGGCGCAGGAAGGTATGGAAGGTATCTCCTTTATGGATAGTTTTATTTATGATTATACTCAGATGAGCCAGAAAGGGCTTGTATTGAATTTCAGGCAGGAATATGACGGTTTTCCGCTTTATGCAGGGTATTTGCAGCTTTTTATGCGCGGGCTTAAACCGGAGGGGTGTTATCTATATTGTCTTGAACCAGTTGGTTTTGCGGAACAAAAGCGGGAAGCCATACCTCCCACGACAGCGCTATTGCGTTTAATAGAAGCTTATAAGGGAGGAACTCAGGAAACGAGCATCATTGATTTTTCGTTGGGCTACTACAGCCGGGAATATGATGCCGAACGGTGGGAAATTCCTCCCGTATGGAGGATTCGCCTTGATAATGGCGAAGTATTTTATATTAATGCCTTCACGGGTAATTTAGAAAGGTAGTTGTTTTCTAAATCTGAAAAATAGCAGCAGCATAAAAGATCATTGCCGGAAGAGGATACTTAAGGAGGCACATTTTAGTGGAATACCTGCTTTTAAAAGGTAAACAGCAAATTAAGGGAACAATAAAGGTTAACGGTGCAAAAAATGCTGCAGTGGCCATATTGCCGGCGGCGCTACTTACCCGGGGGACCGTAAAGGTTGATAATTTACCAAATATCACCGATATTGATAAAATAATTCAAATATTGAAATCCCTCGGCGCTGTTGTAACCTCTACCGGCAAACGCTCTGTAAGCATTGATTCCTCGGGGGTAAACAGCTTTTGTCCGCCTCCATCAATTGTAAATAAATTTCGTGCTTCCTACTATTTGATGGGTTCATTGCTGGGCCGTTTTGGCCAGGTAGAGATCCCTATGCCCGGGGGCTGCGATTTGGGTCCGCGCCCTATCGATCAACATGTTAAAGGTTTTACGGCTTTGGGAGCAGAGGTTGAACTAAAGCATGGTATAGTGAAAATTAAGGCCAAGAAATTAATAGGTACGCATATATATCTAGATGTAGTCAGCGTTGGAGCTACGATCAATATCATGCTGGCTGCTGCCCGGGCTGAAGGGAAAACAGTAATAGAAAACGCTGCCAGGGAACCAGAGATTGTAGATGTGGCCAACTTCTTAAATGCAATGGGAGCACAGGTTGTCGGTACAGGTACCGATGTAATAAAGATTCAAGGAGTGCAGGAACTTGGCCAGGCCGAGCATAGTGTAATCCCCGATCGTATTGAGGCAGGAACATTCATGATTGCTGCCGCCGCTACACGGGGAGAGGCGCTTGTGGCAGATGTGATACCCAAACATCTTGATTCGATTATTGCTAAATTAAGGGAGGTAGGCAATGAAGTTGAAGTGGGGCCTGATTGGGTGCGGGTTAAAGGAAACAGCAGGTTATCTCCAGCGGATGTTAAAACCTTTCCCTATCCCGGTTTTCCAACGGATTTGCAGGCTCCAATGGTAGTGCTGTTAACTCAGGCCGGCGGTACCAGTTTTGTAACCGAAAATGTTTTTGAGGAACGTTTTAATCATTTATATGAATTAAGGAAGATGGGTGCAAAGATTAAGCTTGGTGGCAGGACGGCGATTATTGAAGGAGGACATGAATTAAGTGGTGCTCCTGTAAAAGCTTTAGATTTAAGAGGGGGAGCGGCGTTTATTATCGCCGGGCTGATTTCCAAAGGGGAGACTCGCCTTGAGGGCGTGGAGCATATAGACAGGGGATACGAACAAATAGAAGAACGTTTTAAATTGCTTGGGGTAAAAATGGAGCGCAGACAGTAATAGAGCACGTCATCAAGAAGAAATATTTCCCGGGCAATATTTTGTTGCATTTTGGCATAGTATGTTAAGCATTTACGGTGATGAAAATGGAACTTTGGCTTATTCGTCATGGCGTTACAGATGCTAACCTGGAAGGCAGAATACAGGGAAGGCTGGATTTTCCTTTAAGCCTGTTAGGCAAAAAAGAAGTATGCTTGCTTGCCGAGCGATTAAGAAACCAGTCTTTTTATGCATTTTTTAGCAGTAATTTATCCCGTGCTAAAGAGACATCGCAAATGATCGCCTCTCAAATACGAACTCCGCCCCCTGTTTATTCTCCTTTGCTGCAGGAATACGATTGGGGGATTATCCAGGGGCTTACCAGAAAAGAGATAGGTGATAGGTATCCTTTGCTATTAAGTCAACTTGAGCGGGATTTTCACCATGCGGAGGTTCCTGGAGCGGAAGGGATGCAGAGCCTTTTCAGGCGGGTTAAAGGTTTTTACCGGTTTTTGTCTGCTTCTGAAAAAAGAAATACAAAATCCTTGCCGGTAATCGTCGTAAGCCATGGCCGCTTTTTACAGGCTTTCATGCTCTATTTTTTGGGTTATGATCCCGGGAAAAATTGGCCCTTTTCTTTTAGTCCTGCTTCCCTTACAATTCTTGATGGAGATTTTAAAAAGAGTAAGCGCATACGGTTGTTTAATGATACCTGTCATCTATGAAGCCAAAGAAAGTTTATGCGGTTAATTGGATATATTAGGTAAAATGGCTTTCGCATCATTTTATTTTCATAACCAGGGGCGGTGTTTAATGATGAGTTTTTATGACGATTTTAATGAAGAGCCTAGAAGGCGCTCTCCCTTGAGGAGAACTATTATTGTTGTAGGGGTTATTTTGGCGCTGTTTTTAGCTGTATTCTTTTTAAATTCTTTTATGAAGAACCTGCGGGCGGAAGAAAATAATGAGCATCCACTTGCTCCCTTACCCGGGGAAGAAAACCGGGAGAACGAGGACGATATTCTTCCGCATACCGCGCAGCATTATTTGGCTGTGGTTGATGCTGTAGAAAAGGCGACTCCTTCTGTGGTGGGAATAAGCAATTACGGGATTGTGTTTGATTTTTGGGGACAAAGCAGCTTGCAGGAAAGGGCGATCGGTTCAGGGGTTATTATCGGCGGCGACGGGTATATTGTTACAAACTATCATGTTATTGAAAATGCAGAGGAGCTGGTTGTTACACTTGGTTCCGGGGAAGAATTTAACGCGACGATCATCGGGGCGGACCCTCCGACAGATCTGGCCGTGATCAAAATTGACAAAACGGAGCTTCCCGCCGCAGAATTTGCTAATTCAGAAAATTTGCGTGCCGGCGAACCGGCCATCGCCATCGGAAACCCATTGGGGCTGGATTTTCAGCAGTCCGTAACCCTGGGAGTAGTCAGCGCTCGCGAGCGTTCTATTACTATTCAGGGGCAAAAATTTACCTTTATCCAGACAGATGCTGCGATCAATGATGGAAATAGCGGTGGGGCGCTGGTTAATATCAATGGCAAGTTAATCGGGATTAATACGGCCAAAATTAAAATCACCGGCGTTGAAGGGATGGGTTTTGCCATTCCAAGCAATACGGTGAAGGAGATAGCGGCAGATCTCATTGAAAATGGGAGGGTTGTCAGACCCTGGATCGGTATTTCCACCAGGAATTTAACGCGCCTGGAAGCCGGGCAGCTGGGGCTGGAGGTCGATTATGGCGTAATTGTAATGGAAGTAGTAGCGGGAAGCCCGGCTGCAAGGGCGGGGCTGGAGCCGATGGATATTATTGTTGCCCTTGAGGGGGATAGCGTTGCCAATACTTCAGCGCTGCAGCAATTGATTTATCAGTATAATGTTGGTCAAAAAGTATCATTAACTGTTTACAGGGAAAAAAGTAAAATAGACCTGGAAGTAACGCTGGATAAAATGCCCTGATACCAACCCGGTAGGCAAAGATTAATACAGATATTAGAGGTTTTTCTGTGATGAATGCAATGTAACAGTTCAAAGGCGGAAGGATTAAGGTTTGGGGAAGGGCGTATCCCAGGGGGGGCTAATGTCAGTCATATTTATTTTTATTGATGGCCTCGGGTTGGGGCCAAAAGATGATAGCAACCCTTTTTTTGCAAACAACACACCTTTTTTAACCAAAATTCTCGAAGGGAATTACCTTACAAGGGAAGCTGCTGAAAAAGAATTTGCTCAGGTTTCGCTATTGGGCCTGGATGCTGCTCTGGGCGTTGACGGGCTTCCTCAGAGCGCGACAGGCCAGACAACACTTTTTACAGGGGTTAATGCTGCAAAATATTTAGGTCGCCATTTACGTGCTTTTCCAAATCGCCGCTTGCGGAAAATCCTTTTCGAGAAAGGGATGTTTCGACAGTTAGATGCCAGGTCCTTAAAAGGAACATTTGCAAATTCTTATCGCCCGGAATTTTTTAACAAATTGACTTCTGGGGATAGGAGGTATTTTTCATGTTCGACCCTCATAAATTATTATGCCGGTTTACAATTTCGCACCCTAAATGACCTTAACAACGGTGATGCAGTAAATATGGATATTACAAACCATTTCTTAAGGGATAGGGGTTATGATGTTCCGCTGGTATCACCACAAGAGGCAGGCAAAAGGCTGGTAAAGATTTCACGGAGTTTTCATCTCACTTTGTACGAGTTTTTTGCGTCGGATCGTGCAGGCCATAGCGCCGATTTTGCCAAAGCTACGGAAGTGGTGAACAAACTGGATACGTTCCTGGGCTCTGTTGTGGAAAATATTGATCCGGGGAAAGAACTTGTTTTGGTGACCAGTGATCATGGTAACCTTGAGAATATGAACGTTAAAGTTCATACTATTAATCCTGTGCCCGCTTTGGCGATAGGCAAAGATCACCGAAAGTTGTTTAAATTATTAAAATCCAGGCAGGATATTTGTGGTGTTCTCCCTTCTCTGCTGGAAGTGCTCTCCGAATAAATGTATAAAATGCGGCCTGGCTGGTAGTCGAAAAAGATTATTTCAAAAAACGGGGTGTTAACTGATTAACATTCAAATAATCGCTGTGGGAAAAGTAAAGGAGCATTTCTATCAAAGAGGTATTGAGCATTACTTGATCAGGCTGAAACCTTATGCGAGGATTGGCGTTATTGAGTTGCAGGAGGGGAAATCAGGGGAGAAGGATAGCTCCCCGCCTGCAGCCCTCCGTGAAGAAGCACAAGAAATTGAGAAATATATCAGAAATGATGCTTATACAATAGTGCTGACTGCAGAGGGAAGGAAAATGTGCTCTGAAGAACTGGCTTATTACCTTGAAAGATTGATGATTGAAGGAAAAAGCAAGCTTGATTTTATAATTGGAGGGCCGGACGGGCTGGCTGATAGCATAAAAAAAAGGGCAGACCTATGTCTTTCGCTTTCCGGCCTGACCTTTCCCCACCGTCTGGCCAGGCTGATTTTACTGGAACAACTTTATCGCTGTTTTAAAATAATAAGAGGTGAACCGTATCACAAGTGACGGGGAAAATTTTTATTGTGTCCTGAAATAAAATGCCTAAGGAAGAATAAGTTCCTTAGGCATTTTATTTATTGAGACATTTACAGACAGTTTGTCCTATCTAAAAGGTGTATCTTTCCAAATAATCTGTTAGAAGCTATAAAGTATTTGTTGACTTATAGCATAATAATTTTTTACACTAGTGGCAAAATATAACAAATACTTTAACCGTATACCGTTATAATAAATAAGCCAGGCAATTTACTTAAATAATCAGGGTGGACAAGTATCTCTCATGGATTTCCTTAATGTATGTAAATTACAGGGAAAGAGGGATTATCTATAATGCCGGAGGGTTCAACATTCGAACTCGAACAAGTGGAAATGGATTTCAAGGAAGAGAAAGATATCGGGGCAGTATCGCGACTCCTGCTTTTTCTGCCCAAGCTCATCCTTATAACTCTTCTAGTATGTTTAATTCTATTCCTGGCCGATTTAATTTATCACCTGGTACAGTATTATTTAACAGGTGAAATTGCTTATTTTCTTCCTGAAGTAAGTCAGGTGATGAAATTTGCCAGGAGCAGTACAGGCCTTTTAGCGATTGGGACAGTACTGGCAGTTATAGTATTATTTGTTCTTGCTCTTTGGATCAGCTTCGGGAAAAAGAATGGAATATTAAACGATGAACAAGTAAACGAAGCTGAAGGTTCAAAAATGTTTCAAGCCACGATCGAAATAGAGGATAGTGAAACACCTGAGCAGGTTGTTCCTCTCCCAGTTAACAAGAAGGCCTCAAAGAAAATATACGGTAAATGTTGTGACCGGGAAGAAACAAAAGATGATAGGAAATATCGTAAAAAAAATAAACTTAACAATAAGCGCAGGGGTTACTATCCTGATTCTAAACTTGGGCAGCGAGGAAATGTAGTTATGTTCAAACAAAAGTATCCATCATTTCAAGGGGGTGCGTACAGGTCGATAGCGCCCAGGGTGATCACTGCTGCCAATAAAATCAAGTGCAGCACACAAAATCAAAGTGGTAAATGAAACCTCGTAAGGCGGTGTTTTTATTGAAGTTACGCGGCATAGTTAAATTCCTGATTTTTTGTTGGGCTGCAGTCATAATAGTTGGGATGAACAGCAATTCAAAAGCTATTATTAGAGAAGTATATGTGGAAACCAAAACATTTATTACTGAGACCCAGTCTATCATTAGGAATAATATATTGACTTATTATCTAGCACAATGGGAATTGAAACTACCTGATCTGCAGATTGGATATAACGTTCAGCCGGCATTTGCCTCACCTATAGCTGGATGCATTTCCTCGTTAACCTCCATTTTTCTGCGATATCTTGGTAATACTCCCGCCAGGGCTCCGCCTGAGCCAAGAGGGCCATTGTGACGAGGGCCCAATTAATTAATGGAGCTTCTTTAAACCGGGTACCAGGTTTCAGGAAGCAAAAAATTTAATATCGCCATTTTTTAACGATGATAAAATGCTACCGGTCTTTAAGCAGTTTTTCCGGTATTGCAGGCATTTGGGAATACCCGGGAAGCCAGGGCACAACCTTCAAGAAGAAACCCAAATTATTAACGGGACCTGCCCCTATCCGGGGTGAGCAAGGGACACTGCCAAAGGCAACCTGGCACACACTCTCTAAAAAAGAAAAAATGTTACCAGTTTATGGTCGAAGATATATATTATCTTCCAAATAATTTCTTTTGATATATAGGGAGTTTTCAGTATAGTGATAAATCGTATAAGGGGGTAGTTAACCAAAAGTATTAAACAGTTCAAACAAAGAATGTTAAGCTTTTTCGTGAGATATTTATTAATCCCTGAAAACAAGCCAGGCAGAAAGCAGCAGGTATGAGGCGCCGCACCTGCTGCTTTTATTATCAAAATAAAAATGACAGACTCTTCGTTATTGGCAAATACCTTCAACTTTTTCGGTTGTGGGGTTTATTTTTCTTAGTAACGTTTTATTTAAATGTTAAATGTTAAACAGGAAAATTAAAATGAATGGCGAATTCTTAAGAGAGAGGTTAGGTAGAAAAGCGTTTATTGACTGTCATCATTACAGTCGCCAGTTATGCACAGGGGATAATGATTTGCAGGGTTTTTATGTACAAAAGCATTACCTCAAATTCAATTTATTAAGGAGGGTTTCAGTTGTATACAAAAGCGTTTATTCCATACCGTGGCTATTACAGCTCACCGTTTGCACGCTGGCAGGGCAGTCTGCAGAATGAAAATGCCATTGAGCTGGGAGCAGTTACGGCGAAGAGGTGGCTTGCCTCAAAGAATTTTGACCCCAAAATGATTGATTACGTTGTTTTTGGAAAAACAGTTGGACAATTGCACAGCTTTTATGCCTCTACCTGGGCCGGTGCTATGCTGGGGGCGGAAAGGGTCCCTGCATTACATATTTCCCAGGCTTGTTCTACATCTACCACATGCCTTAATTATGCGGCGATGAGCGTGGAAACAGGTAGCTTTAATTTGGCTTTTTGCTTGTTGACAGACCGCTGCTCCAACGCGCCGCATACTATTTGGCCCAATTCTTTCGGGCCTGGCGGCGAGGTAATTTCGGAGAACTGGATGATGGATAATTTTAATGCTGATCCCTGGGTGGGGCTTCCCATGATCAAGACCGCTGAAAACGCTGCTGCCTCAATTGAGGGAATTACCAAGGAGCTCTGCGATGAGATAGCCTTACGGCGCTATGAGCAGTACCAGGATTCCCTTGCTAATGACCGTGAATTCCAGAAACGTTATATGTTCCCTGTTGAGTACAAAATTAGCAAAAAGAAAAAAGCTATCCTGGAAGCAGATGAAGGTATTACACCAAGAACGAAGGAAGGTCTCGCTGCTCTCAAAGCTTTTATCCCCGGCGGTGTACACAGCTCCGGCGTCCAGACCCATCCTGCCGATGGCAACGCCGGATTTATCGTTACAACCCGGGAAAAGGCACAGGAGCTGAGTGCAGATAAAAACGTGGAAATCCAGATTATCTCCTATGGTTTTACGCGAGTGGAGAAAGGTTTTATGGCTGCCGCGCCGGTCCCTGCAGCGGAGAGCGCTTTGAAGAATGCGGGGCTTACCCTTAAGGATATAAAAGCGATTAAAACGCATAACCCCTTTGCTGCCAACGATGCATTCATGTCCAAAAAAATGGGACTGGATCCCATGACCTTTAACAACTATGGGAGTTCCATGATTTTTGGGCACCCTCAGGGCCCCACTGCAGGCCGCTGCATTGCTGAGCTGATCGAGGAACTGGTTATATTGGGCGGCGGTTATGGGCTTTTTACAGGATGTGCTGCAGGCGATACAGGTGCCGCATTAGTTGTTAAGGTAACCGGGTAATCACGTTATAAAGTTTGCAGAATAACCCGTCTGTTTTCTTTGAACGATTTACCTTTTTATAAGCAAAGGATGTTTTTTGGAATGGGCCTATTGGGATTCACCGATAGGCCTTCCTTTTAGCAAAGCAAGCTAAAATGTTTTCCTGTGAAAAATTAATGGAAAGGGGTGGGTTGCCTGATCCGCCCGAAATTTTTAGCGGTGAAGGTGATACAGTTGATATTTGAAAAATTAGAAGTAGGGGCTTTTGCATCAAACTGTTACATTGTAGGTTGTCCACAGACAAAGGAGGGAATTGTTATTGACCCGGGTGGTGAAGGGAAGTATATAATTAAACGTATTAATGAGCTGGGCCTGGATATTAAATATATCATTAATACCCATGCTCACATCGATCATATCGGCGCAAATGAAGAAGTAAAGGATGCATTTAAAGCTCCCGTACTGGTTCATGAAGCCGAAGCTTCCATGTACCGCAGCCCTCAGGCAAGCTTTGCACTTTTCATGGGAAAGAGTACGCTCAGCCCCCCCGATCGGACCTTAACAGAGGGCGATATTCTGGAAGCAGGAACATTAAAAATTATAATTATTGATACTCCGGGACACACCGCCGGATGTATTACCCTGGATATTAATGGCGCCCTGTTTACCGGGGATACTCTTTTCAACTTTTCAATCGGGCGTACTGACCTTCCGGGAGGTTCCTTCCGCCAGATTATCCAGAGCATTAAGGACAAAATAATGCCCTATCCTGATGAAACCAAAGTTTTTCCGGGGCATGGGCCGGCGACAACCGTTGGCGAAGAACGGCGTTTTAATCCTTTTCTGTCCTGACAACGTATACGGGGGATAATTGAATAATTATTTGTTGGAGGTAGTTTATTTTTTTAAGGTAATTTGGTATAATTACAGGTATGTACAACGCCCTGTATTATTCAGTTGATTGGAAGAGGTGGCTGCCGTGATAACTAATCCTGAAAGATTTATAATAGTATCGGCTGTAGCGGAAGCAAGTTACTCTCTGACAGCATTTGACGCTGCTTTGCTTAAAGCAGGAATAGGAAATGTTAACCTTGTAAAGATTAGCAGTATTTTACCGCCGGGATGCTATGAAGAAGAAAACGGTATTGTTTTTCCTCCCGGGGCTTTTGTCCCAACGGCATACGGGTCCATTTGCAGCGAAATTAAAGGGGAGCTTATCGCGGCTGCTGTTGGCATTGGTTTTTCAAAAGACACCTTTGGTGTTATTATGGAATTTTCCGGAAAATGTAGCGCTGAGGAAGCGAGGGCCAGTGTTGAGGCAATGATCAAGGAGGCGTTTTCCAATCGCAGTGAAGAGCTAAAAGGCATGAAGATTAAGAGCGTGGAGCACAGGGTCGAAAAGGCCGGTGCCGCTCTGGCTGCTGTGGCACTCTGGTAATGAAATATGCGGGTATTTTCCTGGTATAATACTGGTATAATATATAGTTTGGTAACTGCGCAGGGGTTAATGTATAAGTGAAGCTG
>LSQX01384823.1_pt1 | contig 10991 bp, 10 predicted proteins | sample 654561 | NCBI WGS metagenome assembly LSQX01 (sample SAMN04489861, study PRJNA283612) | anaerobic digester metagenome | isolation source: 4 biogas reactors fed with cattle manure at either 37C or 55C with and... | place: Denmark: Kongens Lyngby | collected 2014 | reverse complement strand
ATAGCTATGATTCCTGAAAACCTTTATACGGCTCTTCAACTTGAACTGAGCTATTACCGGAATTATGCCTGGATCATAACAATTATTGTTCCATTGTTTCTGCTAATCACTGCTTCTGTCCGAACAAAAGTTGAAAGGAGAAACATATCGAATGAAGCGGATAATAAATAAATCAATGATTTTTATTTTGATGTTATTAGTGTTTTTCTCAATGTCCGGGTGTTTTGACAGTATTGAGGTTGATGAAATGGCATATGTTGTATCGCTTGGCGTTGACAAAGGCTCGGGAGGTAATCTGATACTGTCGTTTTTAATCGCTGTTCCGATTTCAGTTGGTGTGGGAGGGGAGGTTGGAGATGTTGAAAAATCTACAACTATAATAACGGTAGAGACACCGACAATTTACGGCGGTGTGAGTATAGTTGATACACTTATCAGCAAACGAATCAACTTCTCACATGCAAAACTTATTTTAATATCAAAAGAGTTAGCGCAGGAAGGTGTTGAAAAATACATTAATGCATTTATCCGCTTCAGGGAATTCAGACCCAATATATATATTGGCATATCAAGAGGCAAAGCCGAAGAATTTCTTAAGGCCGTTAAACCGGTCCTTGAAATAAATCCGGCGAAATTTTTTGAGTTATTCATGGTGTCGTACAAATATACGGGATATTCTTCAAAAAGCGAACTGGAGCATTTTTACATGAATATGGAATGTACATGCAGCCAGCCTGTGACTGCTCTGTTGGATATTAATGAATTGAGTGACAGTTCTGAATTCAGCAGAGTTTTATCAGGAACAGATATGGATGGCAAAAGTACCATGGAAGGTAATTATAAAGCAGGGGAAATCCCGATTATATCCGATACCAAATCGTCAAACATGGGTCTTGCCGCATTTCGGGGCGATAAAATGGTAGGCGAAATGGATGGCAGGGAAGCCCTTAGCTATCTAATTGTAACAGGGCAACTTGGACGTGTTTATTATTCGCTTCCGGATCCGGAAGGAAGCGAAACTTATATGCCGAGAGAATTTCAAGGATTAGTAAACGAAAAATACTATGTTTCATTGCGCCTTGGCATGGCAAGAAAACCTACTGTAAAAGTAAGCATGAATGGTGATAAGCCAATAATTGACGTTAGCGTGTTTCTTGAAGGAGATATTCTTTCAATTGACAGTGACGAGGATTATTCATCAAGGGAAGAATTGAATAAGCTTGAGCGGTTTGTATCTGACTATATAAGAAGAAGCGTTAACGATTTTTTAATAAAAACACGTGACGAGTTTAAAAGCGATATATGCGGCACCGGAAAACCGTTAAAAAAAACCTACATTTATTGGGATGATTGGATGGCATTCAGATGGATGGATAAATATGAAAATGCTGAATTTAATGTTACCGCAAAGGTTTCTATTCGGCGATCGGGAATAGTGGAAAAACAGGTTCCGCTGTCGCATATGAAAGGAAAGGATAAATGAATATTGTAACAATTGTTCTTGTTATTGCGATTTTATGCTGGAATGCCATATATACGATAAGTTATGGGATATGGACAATTAAAGATAAGAATATAAAAGGCGGAATTGCAATTCTGCTGCTTGCTTTTGTCAGTATATCGATTCCACTGTTCCTTCTGTTAAAGAGGATGTAACGCACCTGTATAAATAAATATACAAAATAGTAAATAATACCTGCGTATTAAAGCGGAGTGGTTAATTATGGCTACAGTAAGAGGGGAAAATTTACATGGCAAATAAATAGGATTTTAGGTAAAATGTATAATTAGACAGTATAGGTTGGTTATTAGTAAGAGAGGAATACAATGAAACGGTTATTATTGCTGGTATTGTTGTTTGCTGTGTGCCTTTCGGGCTGCGGCGGGAAAAGCTTGGAAACATCAAAGGTAAAGTTTACATATTGGACAGTAAGTGATATTTATGCAAACTTTTTTGAACAGCAGACAGAAAAATGGAATCAATTGAACCCGGACAGTCAAATCGAATTAAACATAAAAGTGCTTTACAGTGATCAAATAGACTATATTCTTCAAACAACGCTTAACAGTGGTGTTTCTTCACCTGATTTAGGTATTCCGGATTTTGTAGATATACAATACAGCAATATGCCCGGTTATATTACACAATTCAATTGTCTTCTGCATCCGCTGAATATAATAACTGATAATCATACCGATTGTTACCAAAACAAAGTATTGTTTGACGCGTATACGTATAGGGATATTTGCTTTGGCATTCCCTACGGCGGCGATTATATGGTGATGTATTACAATAAGGCTTTACTGGATAATGCGGGCATTGAGTCTGAGAATATTAATACCTGGAAGGATTTTTTAAACGCCGGTGAAATCCTTTATGAAAAAACCGGAACCCCATTACTTGCTATTGATATTGATAATTATGATGTTTTTATTACTATATTATCACAGACAGGATTTCGATATAACTCCGGTATGGTAATGGGAACCTCACGATACCTTAGAGTACTGTATTTTCTTGAAGAGTTGATTGATAACAAATGCGGAATAATTATGCCCGGAGGCAGAGTGGACAGCAACTCATTTAAAAAGTCGTTTCAAAACGAAGAAATAGGTGCTGTTATGGGAAGGCTTTCGGATGCGGGCAAATTCGCAGAAAATTTCCCGGAACTTGAAGGAAAGCTGTTTGTATCTTCTCTCCCGTCGTGGGAAGGAAACGGGCGGGGAGTGTTTACTCCCGGCTATGCAACAGCAATTATTGCGCATTGCGAAGAATCTATGCTTTTAAAAGAGTTCCTGACATTTGCCAAGTTAGAAGAAACATCTTCACTAAAAATGCTGCAGGATTTTGGCGGAGGTCTGCTTTTCGATTTAGAGAGCCAAACAGTACGTGAAAGATTGGACAACTCCAAATATGCAAGCTTTTATGCAAATGATTTACATGAGCTTTTTATATCCATTTCATCCACAAGTTACATGATTCCAAATATGTCAGTTGTATCTGAAATCATTGAAAAATACAGGGATGATTTAATTACTCGGGTCTTAAAAGATTATTGAAACAAGAATTCCCTGTTCATTGAAGTGGGAGCCCTTCTGAACAAATACAAAGAAACAAAAATTGTATAGTGGAAGTAAAAAATATTCAGTATCTGTACTAATTGTACCACAGTATAATTAAAGCTGAGAAAAACTTTGAATAGTAGGAGGAAAAAATATGTTTAAGAAAGTATCATGTCTTTTTTTGGTTGCAATGATTCTGACTGTTCTGATATCTGCTTGTGGTACCACCGGTTCTACCGGAACTGCGGATACAACAAAACCATCAACAGATCAACCTCAATCACAAGAAACCGGTGATACGGAACCCGACAATCAGGAAAAGAAACCCTATAAAATAGGTTTTAGTATCCTGGGTGAAAACACCACTTTTTTCGTTAACGTTGCTGAGAGCATGAAAGCCGCCGCTAAGGAGTATGGCGTTGAGTTAATGTACACAATAGACGACCGGGATCCTCAGAAATTCCGCCAGGCTGTCGAAGCATTTGTGCTGCAGGACGCTGATATGGTTGTTGACTTCACTGTTCTGGAGGAAGTTGGGAGTGAGCTGGCTAAAGAACTCAGCGAAAAAGGAATTCCTATGCTGAGTGTGGACTGCCTTTACCAAAACGCTTATTTCTTTGGTGTAGACAACAAGGGTGCCGGTATTACCGCCGGTAAATACCTGGCAACTCAGGTACAGGAGCGTTGGAACGGAGAGGTTGACGCTATGCTGATGCTTTACGCCGAAGCTAATGGAGAGGTTGTAAAACAACGTGTAAGCGGAGTTTTTGACGGATTATTGGAAGGCGGAATTAATGTTACAGAAGACTTAATGACCTGGGTAAACATTAACACTCCCGGCTCAAACCAGACCGATATCAACTATGTGCGTGGTCTTGTTGTGGACTATTTAACAGCTAATCCTGATAAGAAACATATCGCTATAGCATCGTGTACAGATGAAATGGCACTGGCTGCTTTAGCGGCAATAGAATCATCAAAACGCGAAGAGCATTGTATGATAATTTCACATAACTGTGATCCAAACATTGTCGAACTCATAAAGGAAGGCAACCCTGTAATAGCGGGCTCGGTAAACTATGATTCCAGTACATATGGATGGAATATAATCCCTGCCTGTGTGGAAATTCTTGACGGTGTTCCTTATGATCAAATGATTTATAATCCTGTTTATGTTGTAAGCAAAGAAAATGTAAATGAGATTTTCCCGGATTAAATAAATTGATTTTAACAAGGAAAGAAATACGGTGTTTTATATTGCCGTATTTCTTTTCTTGCATGAAAGGGTGGAATCATTGAGTGAATTTGCGCTTAAAATGGAGGGTATTTATAAGGAATTCCCCGGGGTTGTAGCAGTAAATATGGTGGATTTGGAAGTTCGTCACGGAGAAGTGCTGGCGCTTATTGGAGAAAATGGCGCCGGTAAATCGACTATGATTAAAATACTGTCCGGAGCTTATTCCTGTGATAAGGGTACTATTTATGTGGATGGTAAAGAAATGGGACGGTATACTCCCAAACAGGCTATTGACAGTGGTATCTCGGTTATTTATCAGGAGCTTAATTACCTTAATTACATGTCTGTAGCCGAGAACATATTTATTGGTAATATTCCGTTAAAAAAGAAAAGCAGGCTGGTTGACTACGCAGAACTAAAAAGACGCAGCATCGAAGTGCAGAAGATGGTTGGTCTTGAACACATTGATCCTATGACTACCATGGGACAGCTTTCAGTAAGTGAAAAACAACTGGTTGAAATTGGGAGAGCGTATGCAAGAAACGTGAAAATCCTGGTAATGGATGAACCCACATCCGCACTGAATGACAGGGAATGCGAAAAACTATTTCAGCTTATTGACATGCTAAAGAAACAGGGAAAGGCAATTATATACATTTCACACAAACTTGATGAAGTGGTGCGAGTATCAGATCGTATACAGGTAATGCGTGACGGCAGGAGTGTAGGCGTTAAGAATGCCAATGATATCACAAAAAATGAAATGGTTAATATGATGGTGGGCCGTACCATTACTGAAATGTATCCCATCTCAAAAAGGGAAATAGGAGAACCTTTGCTTGAGGTCCGAGGAATGACAAACCACTTTCTGAAAGATGTAAGCTTCACATTGCATAAAGGGGAAATCCTTGGACTTTTTGGGCTTATGGGAGCGGGATGTGATGAAATAGTACGTACCTTATTTGGCTTAATGCCGCTATCAAGCGGCGAAATTTTTGTAGACGGAAAAAAAGTAGCTATAAAATCGAGTAAAGATGCGATTAAAAATGGAATGGCATACGTACCAAGTGAACGCAAAACAGAGGGTTTGATATTAATGCAATCGGTAAAGGCAAATATAGTACTGCTTCAGATAGATAAACTTATGAAAAATTTTACTGTAGATAAAAACAGGGAAACCGAGCTTGCACTGGAATGGTCCAAAAAGCTGAATGTAAAAGCACCGGGAATCGATACGATTACCGAATCACTTTCAGGTGGAAATCAACAAAAAGTAGTTTTAGCAAAATGGATGTTAAATAAACCTAAAATACTTATCCTTAACGAACCGACTAAAGGAATTGATGTGGGCGCGAAGGTGGAGATCTATAAGCTTATTGAAGATTTCTGTAAGCAAGGTCTTGGTGTTATTATGGTTTCTTCCGAAATGGCAGAGGTAATGTTCACATCCGACCGTGTACACGTAGTTTATAACGGTGAAATAAGGGCTGAGTTTACAAAAGAAGAAGTGACACAGGAAAAAATACTGCAAAGGGCTATGGGGGAATAGAATATGGAAACAGTACAAAATACAAACAAATTTATTCAAAGAATGAAGTTCGTTATAAAGGACTACGCTTCCGAGATCAGTATACTATGTGGTCTGATTATTCTTTGTGCAATTCTGAGCATTGCGTCTCCGTACTTTCTTCAGGTACAAAACTTTTTGAACATCGGTGTGTATATTTCGGTAGCGGGCACGATGGCCGCAGGGCTGACAGTGGTAATGCTTATGGGGTGTATGGATCTGTCCCAGTATTCGGTTATGGCGGCTATTGGTATGATGGTCGCTATACTGTTAAATAACGGCGTTAACGCAATTTTATGTATTTTTATTGCAATTGCAACAGGAGCATGTGTAGGCTGTCTTAACGCTTTTGCTGTTACAAAGATGAATATTGTTCCAATGATTGCTACAATCGCAACGCAGCTAATGGCACGTGCAGTTGCTTTTCTGTCTACAGGCGGCAAATACCTGAATATTAAAAATGCTGTATTTAAAACCATTGGATTTGGTGATTTCCTTGGTGTTCCGATTCTAATTTGGGTATTAATCATTTTTAATGTGTCGCTGGCATTTATTTTAAAAAACACGTCCTTTGGCCGAAAAGTATATGCAGTGGGCGGCAATCCAACGGCATGTAAACTATCGGGTATTAATGTAAATAAAATGCGTCTGGTAGGCTACATAATAAGTGGAGCGTCGGCGGGCATAGCTTCAATACTGTCAATCAGCCAGGTCAGTGCCGCTCTTCCAACAGCAGGTTCCGGCCAGGAAATGGATTGCGTGGCAGCCGTATTTTTGGGTGGCTTAAGCCTGGGTGGAGGTAAAGGTCGTATTGTCGGTACCTTTATTGGCGTTACGCTTATTGCGGTGCTCATGAATGGCATGACATTACTGAGTTTAGATGCGTACTATCAGATCTTTTTGAAGGGTTTTGTACTTTTGCTGGCAGTATATCTGGATCAGGTAAGACAAGCAAGAAACAGGCTTTAGACTGGAGTATTATAATGAAATTTATGATCGGTTACCAGCTTACGGAAAATCAGGATTTTGTATCAGAAATTATTCAGAATAAAAGCCATATTTATGAGGTTTATTTCTCGTGGGGAAAGATGCCTAACGGGAGAAATTCGGTATTGATAAACAAATCTTTTACTCAGATGGAAGCCCAGGAACGGTTAGTGGATGACCTTAAAATCTTGAGTAAAAATGGCATTGCTTTAAATCTTTTGCTTAATGGGAATTGCTACGGCAGACTCAGCCTGGCAAAGAGTTTTTTCCAGGAGGTGGGAGATACAATTGATCATATACAAAACCGGTTTTCTCTTGTCTCAATTACCACTACGTCTCCTATACTTGCTCGTTTTGTAAAGGATAATTTCGCCCAATTGGAAGTACGCGCTTCTGTTAATATGGGTATTGGAACGATACGCGGCATGGACTATGTGGGTGACGTTTTTGACGGCTACTATATGCAGCGGGAATACAACAGGGATATAAGCCATATAACACAGCTTAAAAAATGGTGCGCCGCAAACCGGAAAAAGCTATATCTATTGGCAAACAGCGGATGCCTGAACAACTGTTCAGCTCATGTTTTTCATGATAATCTTGTCTCCCACGAGACAGAGATTTCCCAGATGGACAATATAACACACTTTACCGGGATTTGTTGGGATTATCTGAAGAATAAACACAGATGGATTTCACTTATTAGAGATACAAGCTATATACGTCCTGAAGACATTGGCCTGTATGAGGGATTGTTTGATGCCGTTAAACTTGCAACCCGAGTCAATAACAACCCAATTAGAGTTTTGAAGGCTTACATAAATGGTTCTTACAGGGGAGCTGTTACTGAGCTGTGTGAACCGGATTTCTCAAGTACTCTGTACCCATTTATTTTAGACAATATTAGCATGGATGGGTTTGGAGAACATGTGCTAAGATGCGAAAAGAACTGTGAAAACTGCAGTTATTGTGAACATATGCTTGAAAAAGCTCTTATTGATTTATCGAATAAATATTAGACGTAACAGTAATTTCTTTGTAAATATAAAAAAGGAGAAGTACATAAAATGCTGACAAAGGAAATGATAAAAAAAGTTGCCATGGAAGCTGGCGCTGATGCGGTAGGTTTTGGAGATCTGAACAGATTTGACGGCGCTCCACCAGACATGGACCCGCGTTATATATATCCAAAAGCGAAGTCTATTATCGGTTTTCTTTTTCGTATGCCCAGGGGTGTGCAAAGAGGGGTTGAAGAAGGAACACAGTTTTACCAGTACCCGTCACTGGCTTATGGGGGAATAAACGAGGTATTTGCTCCCACTGTATTATATCAGGTAGGCAAGCTTATAGAGGATCACGGCTATGAGGCCGTGGTATACCGAAATACAGGTGCAAGAGGTAAAGTATCCGATATGACCGGTGAAGAAGGGCCCACCCTTTCACCGGAGGAACAGATTGCTTTTGATGATAATGAAAAGGATGATTTGGAAATTGATATAACCAGAACTGCATCAAAGACACCCCATCATCGCAGTGTTGAGTATACCCGTCCTGTTTCCGCCGATAAGCGTGCCCCCGACCTTCAATTCCATTTCCGCATAGCGGGCGTGGTATGTGGATTGGGTGAAATTGGGTGGAGCAAAATGTTCCTTTCACCTGAGTTTGGTCCTATGGTCCGTTTTGCTTTCCTGTTCACAGATGCGCCATTAGAGCCCGACCCAATGTATAATGGCGAACCCCTTTGTATTAAATGCATGGCTTGTGCCAGGGAATGCCCCGGCCAATGCCTGAGCACAGACAGATCTAAGAGTAATAAAATTTACATAGGCGGCAAACTCATTGAATGGGCGGAATATGACGCATGGAAGTGCTATGCGTTCTATACTTACCCGGGCCGCAAGTTTGATCCTTTTGTACCTACGGAAGTGTTTGAAGAACATAAAGACGACAAATTGGCACTTCTTGAAGGCAAAGAAGGTGTTAAAGCCAGCGAGAAGGAAGTCATTAAAGTATATTCGGTGCTTGAAAACTATTTTCCAACATGGATGGGTTACAATATGGCGAAATGCGGCGGATGTATTGGAGCATGTGTCAATATGCTTGAAAAGTCCGGCTGCCTTAAAGGGAAATTCAAGGAACCTTTCCGCAGGGAACGCAAGCACTGGGTATTAAACAGATAACATTGTGAGGTGAAATAATGAACAGCTTATATATAAAAAAAATTGCTAAAGAGTATGGTGCGGATCTTGTGGGTATCGGTGATGTTTCAAGGTTTGACGGCACAAGTCCCCGTCACGACCCCAGGTATATATTGCCGACAGCCCGTTGTGTCATAGGTTTTGCGTTTCGTATACACAAAGGTGTAATCCGCTGCCTTGAAAACCAATCCCAAATATACAATTATACAGCTCTTGGAGTAAAGGCAAATTCAGAAGAGAAAATTACGACGTTTTTGCTGCGGATAGCCAGAATTATTGAAAATGAAGGTTATGAAGCCTGTATACAGCGAAGCTCACCAAATATTCAAACACGTGAACAGAGCGGTACAAATCCCGAAGTCAATGATATTACCTGGACACTTGATAAATCTATATCGGTCGCACCCGGCAAACCAGAGCCTGAAGTATTATTGGATTTTGATAAAACAGGTGTAATATGCGGTTTGGGAACATTAGGTTATCGTGGTCAGTTGTTAACTGATGAATTCGGCCCGATGCAGCGTCTTGCTTTTCTGGTTACAAACGCTCCCCTTGACCCGGACCCGGTTATTGAAACACCTATATGCGACAGTTGTGGAAAATGTGTTAAAGCCTGTCCCGGCAACGCTATTATAGATAAACAAAATTCCTGTATAGTTGCCGGCATGGAGCAGCCTTGCAAAATTTATGACAGGTGGCAGTGCAGTGTTTATTACCGGGGTGCCCACAAATCAAATCCACTTATAAAGGATGATTTCTTGAAAGATCATCCGCATCGTGAAGAGATTCTTAATGGAACAAAACGATTCACTAAAGACGAGGCCATTGCCATATACCCCCAGCTTGACTTTCTGCCAAAAACTCAGTATGGGTATATTCCCTGTTTATGTGGCAAGAGATGTGATATGGTGTGCTATCAACATCTAATGGAAAGAAAACGCATATCCAAGGAGGAGAATATTAATGACCGGACTTAAACATATAATTTCAGAGTTTGCTAAAAACAAAGGGGTTGATTTAATTGGCTTTGGTTCGATCCAGCGTTTCAACGATTTGCCTGCTCTTCAGAACCCGCTTACAATTCTTCCCGAAGCAAAAACCGTAATCGCTCTTGGCTTTCGTGTGCTGCGCGGGATGTTTCGTGGTGTTGAGGAAGGCACTACCTACTATCAATATACAACAATGGCGGTTGAAATGCTGGAAGAAGTCTTTATGCCGAACGTGCTGCTGGAGATCTGCTCAAAAATTGAGGACAGCGGATTTACAGCGGTTCCTCAGAAGCGATTTCAATTACTGATGAATGAGACCGATGAAACAAATCCTGAGATGGATTATGTTAGGATTTATCGAAACACAAAAAATGTTCAGTTGGATTTTAACAAAACAGCTGTTGCTTGTGGCATCGGTGAAATAGGAAAGAGCGGAAGTGTGTTGACAGATGATTTCGGCCCTTTCCAGCGTTTTTGTTTCATTATTACCGACGCTGAAATTGAAGAGGATCCGGTTGCGGAAAAACATTTATGCGATAACTGCGGAAAATGCAGGCAGGCCTGTCCTGGGAAAGCCCTTGGGGAAGAAAAGGACGGAAAATATATATTAAACACATGGCAGTGTGCAGCCTACACCCAGGGAGCCAATATTACAAAGAACCCGTTCCTGAAGCCAGATGCACTGATGGATATTCCGGACAGACTTAAGGTGCTTTATGGTGAAAAACAGCTAACACCATTAGAAGCTAAGGCAGTAATGGATAGACTGCTCTTTTATCCTTCATTTCGACATGGATACGCAGTGTCCATATGTGGACGAGCTTGCGACAGGGCATGCTATATACATCTTGAAGAAAGGAATGTTTTAAAACGCAAGTTTCACAATAAATTCAGAGAAGGACAGGATTGGGTGTTGGAGTAAAATAAGGCTCTGATTGCGGTTTGTATGG